>ENA-OQAZ01001520-OQAZ01001520.1-human-gut-metagenome-genome-assembly--contig:-NODE-1520-length-10889-cov-2.338134_pt1 | contig 10889 bp, 10 predicted proteins | sample MGYA00242737_ERZ504531 | MGnify/ENA primary metagenome ERZ504531 (study PRJEB26092, sample SAMD00036244) | human gut metagenome | host: Homo sapiens | study: EMG produced TPA metagenomics assembly of...
TCCAGTCGGTGCCGTTAATGTAAAAAGTCCCGGCTGCTTTTCCCCTGCATCACCACAAATATCAAATACCTGATTTCGGATTTTGTTTATTTTTGAATCCGCTTTCGAATTTTTTCTAAGTTCTTCACAATATTCATACAATACCTTTAATGTTTCGTCTGCATTTAATTGGCTTCCACTATTTTTCTCAAGATAATCTGGTTCATTATCACTTGCTGAAACACTGTAATCAGCATCAACCAAACATGAAAACAGCATCCGAGTATCCAACATATTTTCAACTTGATTCTCAAATTTCCTTTCAGGAAGCTTTGGCAAATGATATGTCGGAAAATCATTCTTAAAAGCATTTATTGCCTCTCGAAATTCTTCTTGTCCTCGCAAAGAAGGAATCAGCCTACTAGAGCAACAATCCATTTTAGGATCTTTTATGGCCTCATAAAATTCTTGTTCCAGTTTTCCTTCTATGGGAACTAACCCATCATGATGTCCCCGAATTGCTTCAATAACAGGTTCATACTTCTCCACACTGAGCTAGTATGATCTTTTTGTATCAATCCTCTTGCCAAATACAATAATGCCGCACTAGAGAAAGCATGATCTACTCCCTTATTGACTCCTGAAAGCACACCTTGAAAACGTTCCCCATATTTTCCTGTATCATGAAAAAGTCCTGCAATTTTTGCTTCCTCTGGTCTTCTAATCTCCATCCCAAATTTGTACGCCAAATCTGCAACATTTGAAAGATGTTCTTTATTTGTTATCATTTTCTTACTAGATTTTGCATAATATACCTTCATACGCATCTTCCTTCATTTTTATTCATTTTGTTCAGTATTCTTTTATCCTATGCCGTCTTTTGTTTTATTTTACCACCGTTTATAATTATTGTCAACAATTGTTTATTTTGGAAAACAGTACAAAAAAGAGCATATGCTACATCTCTATAGCATATGCCCTTTACATTTTTTACAGCACACCCTGACACTTCCAAAGCATAATCAAGAAGCGAATGGACGCTATTAACTGGAAAATAGCCACTACAATAAGAGCAATGGATCCAATTGCTGCGACGATAAATCCAAGTACTGGAATAATTGAAAATACGAGCATCACAACACTGATCGCCAATGAAATAACCATACAAGTTACATACCAGTTGCATACGCTGTGGCAATAATCTGCTACCTCATAAGATACTATACTTACACATTCCTCTGTTGCTGTGCAAATATAGTAGGTTGCACCCAATGTTGCAAGGCCATGGAGAATTGACATCGCTGTTCCCCATAATCCATCTCCACCGGCGAAGAGCCCAAGCACAATTCCGGCAATTGTAAACCAGAATGCATTGTTATAATTTTCACTTTGTTTTCTCAAATTTACAATCGCAATCAATTCCATGATTCCGCCAACAAGAGCTGCAATTACTCCCAGAATTGGAATTACTGCAAATAATACCACAATGTTTCCCCAGAACATTAATCCCAGTCCTGACTTTACCTTTTGTCTATCCATTCTTCTTCCTCCATCAAGTGTTTTGTAGCCATTCTGCTAATTACTGCTTTTTCACCCCTGCGGATAACACTCCTTACAGCACTGTGCCGCAAATTGAATATCGCTATGTGGCGTCTTAACTCCATTCTCCTCCTGGTAACTCTCATGTCCCAGTCCAAGAATGGTAATCATATCGCCCTCCTGTGCATGTTCAATCGCATAACGAATTGCTTCCTTGCGGTTCGGAATGACCAAATACGAAACAGGTTCTGCCTTTTCTTTCTGTGCCTTGTCGATTCCGATTTTGATATCAGCAAAAATCTGATCAAATGTCTCATAGCGGTTGTGACCAGCAGTAACAATACTCAAATCGGCTAACAGTGCACTCGCCTCTCCCATCTCGTAGCGGCGATACTTTGAACGGTTTCCGTCAGCACCAAATACGCAGACAATACGCTTTGGATGATATTCGCGAAGTGCTTCAAGATGATTTCTTGTGCTGTAACCATTATGAGCAAAATCGACACAGACTGCAAAATGACCATTATTGAACACAATATCAAAACGGCCGCGAATCTTTAAATGAGTTAATCCTTTATTGATGATATCAGTTGAAATTCCCATATCATGCGCAATGGCAACGGCCGCTGCAGCATTATACATATTGAAATCGCCTGGCAGGTTGACCTTAATGTCGGCATCAAGTGCGCCGCTCATTGTAAATTCAATACCTGGTGCTTCCAGCACACCATTTTGGCTCTTCTTTAAATTTCCAATGCGATAATCGGCCTTTTCGCCTTCTCCGTAATAGAATACCTGCTTTGTGCGACCATCCAAACCATCACTAAGAGTTACATATTTCATAAAAGCATCCAGATGACGATCATCACAGTTTACATAAGCACGGCGGCTCTGGTTTAACAACATCGCCTTGCAATATAGATATTCCTCGAAATCCTTGTGCTCATTCGGTCCAATGTGATCACCAGTCTCGATATTGGTCCACACACCATAAGCAAAATCTACTGTTGCCACTCGTTTTTGTTTCATGCCCTGAGAAGAAACCTCTAAAACAACATGCGTACATCCTGCCTTTACCATCATTGCCAGATACATCTGAAGCTCCATTGGATCCGGAGTCGTATTATTTAATTCATAGCAGTCATACCCTGGCGTTTCGTTACAAGGTGCGCAGCTATATTTGTCAGATCCCCATACAGCATGATCGCATCCTGCAGGCATTATGGCACCGTTTGTACCTATTGTTCCAGTAAGATAACCAGCTGCACGCAAAATATCAGCCATCATATGAGTGCATGTTGTCTTGCCCTTTGATCCTGTAATTCCGATACAAACCACCTTTTCAGATGGATATCCATAAAAGGCTGCTGCAAGTGCTGCAACTATATCTCTTGTAGATGCGACCTGCACAACTGCTGTTTTGCAATCAGCATCAAGTTCAACTGGCTTTTCAACAACAAGAAGTGCTGCTTTCTTTGCCAGTTCCCCTGCCATTGTATGTGTGTCAAAACGTGCTCCTGAGATACAGATAAAAGCATCTCCTTTTTGAAGCATACGGTTATCATGACAGATACCTGTTATTTCTTCCGAAAGATCTCCTTGCAATACTGTATAATCAATACGCTGCAAGTCAATTCACTGATTTTCATAATCTTTACTCTAAGCCTTCTCATATCCTCTATATTGTCTGTCAGCAACAATCCAAATCCGTGTTTCTTTCATATAAGTTTGAATAAAATACTGACTTTTTTAATTAGTATTAGAAAAGAGGCATCTTCTTTTTTAGAAGATACCTCTTAAACTATACTATCAATCAATAAAAATTGCAAGTGATATTCATGAACTGTAACAAAGACCCTTTTATGCCTTCTTAGGTGTATGAACAACTTCTGCCTTCAAACCACCATCACAAACATCAATTTCAATAACATCCTGTGCGTGAACTTCTCCAGAAAGAATGATTCTTGCTGCAAGTGTCTCAACATTCTTCTGCAGGTAACGCTTTAACGGTCTTGCACCATATACTGGATCATAGCCATGCTCAACAATATACTGCTCTGCATCCTTTGTCAGAGAAATCGACAGCTCACGATCTTCAAGACGATTATTGACATCTGCTACCATTAGATGAATGATATTGCCAATATTGTCCTTTGTTAATGGCTTAAAGAGGATTATCTCATCAAGACGATTCAAAAACTCTGGACGGAAATGACCGCGAAGATCATTCATAACAGCTGACTCTGCCTCTGATCTGATATTGCCCTGCTCATCAATGCCATCAAGCAAATATGAGGATCCAATATTAGATGTCATGATCAAAATCGTATTCTTAAAGTCTACGGTACGACCCTGAGAATCAGTGATTCGACCATCGTCAAGTACCTGAAGTAAGATGTTAAATACATCAGGATGAGCCTTTTCTACCTCATCAAATAAAACAACACTGTATGGTTTACGACGTACTGCCTCTGTCAGCTGACCGCTTCATCGTATCCAACATATCCCGGAGGCGCTCCGATCAGACGAGATACAGAATGCTTCTCCATGTACTCCGACATATCAATACGAACCATGTTGTTTCATCATCGAACAGATTCTGAGCAAGCGCCTTTGCAAGCTCTGTCTTACCAACACCAGTTGGTCCAAGGAAAAGGAACGAACCAATCGGCTTTGAAGGATCCTTAATTCCTGCCTTAGAACGAAGAATCGCCTCTGTTACTTTCTCAACAGCCTCATCCTGACCAACGACTCTCTTATGAAGCTCATCAGCCAGATGAAGTGTCTTCTCGCGCTCACCCTCTGTAAGTCTGGCAACAGGAATACCTGTCCATTTTGAAATAATTTTACAGATTTCATCATCTGTAACAGCCTCATGAACAAGAGAAAGATCCTTTGACTTTACAGATTCTTCCTCTGCTGCCAGCTGTTTTTCAAGCTGTGGCAACTTGCCATACTGTAACTCAGCTGCCTTGTTAAGATCATACTTCTGCTGTGCCTGAGCAATCTGCTGATGAACTTGCTCTATTTCCTCACGCAGCTTGCTTAAGTGATCTACTGACTTTTTCTCATTGTCCCACTGTGCCTTCATGCCTGCAAACTCTTCACGCAGACTTGAAAGTTCCTGCTTGAGTGTCTCAAGACGCTCCTGTGACAAGTGATCAGTTTCCTTCTTTAATGCAGCCTCCTCAATTTCAAGCTGCATAATCTTACGACTTAGCTCATCCATTTCAGCCGGCATGGAATCCATCTCGGTCTTTACAAGCGCACATGCCTCATCGACAAGATCAATTGCCTTATCTGGAAGGAAACGATCTGAGATATAACGATTAGAGAGTGTTGCTGCTGTTACAAGCGCAGCATCGGTAATCTTTACACCATGATAAACCTCATAACGATCCTTCAGACCTCTCAGGATGGAAATAGTATCTTCTACCGTTGGCTCATCAACTAAAACTGGCTGAAAACGACGCTCTAGTGCTGGATCCTTTTCAATATATTTGCGATACTCATCAAGTGTTGTCGCACCAATACAATGAAGCTCACCTCTTGCAAGCATCGGCTTTAACATGTTGCCGGCATCCATTGCGCCATCAGTTTTACCTGCACCAACAATCAAATGAAGCTCATCGATGAAGAGGATAATCTTACCTTCGCTCTTTTTAACTTCATCTAGAACAGCTTTCAGACGCTCCTCAAATTCACCACGATACTTTGCACCAGCTACCAGTGCACCCATATCAAGTGAAAAGATCTTTTTATCCTTCAAACCTTCTGGAACATCACCGCGGACAATACGCTGTGCAAGACCCTCTACAACTGCAGTCTTACCAACACCCGGCTCACCAATTAAAACAGGGTTATTCTTTGTTTTACGTGAAAGAATACGTACAACATTTCTAATCTCGCTGTCTCGTCCGATTACTGGATCAAGCTTATGATCTCTTGCCTTATCAACAAGATCACTGCCATACTTGTTCAGTGTATCGTAAGTAGCTTCTGGATTGTCAGATGTCACTCTCTGATTTCCTCTAATCGTAGATAATACCTGAAGAAAACGTTCTCTGGTAATACCAAACTCGCGAAACAGTTCTTTTACAGCATTATTTGGATAACGAATCAGTGCCAAAACAAGATGCTCAACGGAAACATATTCGTCTCCCATTGCCTTTGCTTCATCCTCTGCGCTGACAAGTACCTTATTCAGTGCATTGCTGACATAAAGCTGTCCGTTTCCACCAGACACCTTCACCTTTTTTTCAAGTGTCTGAACTGCTCTGTTTTCAAAATATTCAAGCTGAATATCCATCTTGGTGATCAGTTTTGCAAACAAACTGTCCTCCTGATGTAACAGTGCAACGATCAGATGCTCCTGATCAATTTCCTGATTTCCATATTGATACGCAAGCTTTTCACAATCCTGAACTGCCTGCATTGATTTTTGTGTAAATTTATTAATATTCATAGCCCCTCCTTATCTGCCACTGCACGACATCATTTGGTATATTTTGTCTATGATGTCTTGAGAACAATCGCTTAGTGGCTGCGAGTTATGTATGTTTCATTTGTTCTATAAAGAGTATAACATAATTTTTAAATCTGTCAAGCACTTTTTTATGTTTTTTTGACAAATTCGCCCTATCAAAAAGATAAGACGAATTTTGCTTTTATTTTAATTTCCATAGATAGTCTGATGCAGACGATTAATTGTTGCCTCAAAATCTGGAACAAGCTCCTCACCTAAATTTGAATACAGACCATCATATGGTATACGATCCGTCTGAATATCATAATTTATATAGGAAGGTGCGTTAGCAATCAAGGTTGTCAATGTTCCCGCATCAATATTGTGAGTAATAAGCGGAAGCATATTATTTACAACAGCGAGCAAAGTTGTTGCATCCAGAGATCTTGCTTTTTGCATCAGCTGTACAAGAATCTCTCTCTGTCTTGAAGTACGGCCATAATCGGAATGCTCATTTCCACGGCTTGTGTAACGGATTCTTGCAAATCCAACTGCCTGATTTCCATTCAAATGTGTAATTCCACCACCTGCAACATAGTAATCAGAAGCATTTAATCCCTGAAGTCTGCACTGTTCATCCAGATACATATTGATATAACCAGCCTCCTGTGTTGAAACTTCCAGATCAACACCACCTACAAGATCTATGATATTAGCCATCGAACTAAAGTCAACTGAAGCATAATTATCAATATCAACTCGATAATTACTTTCGATTGTAGAAACAAGAAGCGGACCTCCGCCAATTGCATAGGCACTGTTTAGCTTTCTTATACCAACATTTGGAATGTTAGCATACAAATCTCGCATAAAGCTTGTCATATAAATTGTCTTTGTCTGCGAATTGATGGAAGCTAAGATCATGGAATCGGAATTTCCATACCATCCATCTCTAGTATCAGAACCAATCAGCAGGATATTATAAACATTGCCATCAGAAGCAACATCAATATTTTGACCTACATTTACTTCTTTAGCAAAAGCTGCTGCTGCCTCTGAATCCAGTGTCTCCATCTCAGTAAAGCCTTCCACATCATCTTCATCTGCTGTTAGCAAACCATAATTAATGGTAACTTCACTATCATCTACATAATTCGTTTTTCCAAGATAATGCTTTAATCCAAAATAAAATACACAAAGTCCCGCAAAAACAATAATCAACAATACAAGCACCACAATTAAAAGCGGTGTCTTGGCCGACTTCTTCTTTCCCTTGGCCATACTGGGTTCTCCTCTCTGTCTTCCAGACTCTAAAGCCCATCCTATTACAGACAAACTCTTGTCCTAATTTGATTTATGGCTATTGTTTAACCACACAATCTTTAATAGTATAGCATATTTTAGACAAATTACCAGACTTTTTTTTACAAAATCTTTGCCTGAACTGACCTTTTGACCCTGATATCATTCTATCAAGATATAAAATCATGATTAGGGCATTCTTTATCATAAAACTGTTCCATTACATTGCTTATCGATGCCGTAATTTTCTCATCCATACAGCCTGTGTTTACTCCGTTTTGAATAGCACGCGAAAAAGCAGCTATCTCATAGCGAAGCCCTTCTCCATCCAACTTATAGAAATAGCGTCTGTTCTGTGTAAAGTCCTCATAACGAACTTCAAAATAATCTGTTTTCCACCACGGTGACGGTACATAAATATATCCTTTTGTCCCTGTTATGATAAGCTCACCTTCTGACTTTACACCGATTCCTGTTTTAACAGATGCTGCTGCATTTGCGTACAAAAAATTTATCTTTGAAAAAAGATCTTGATCATTTTTTGTCTGATATGTCACCATATCACATTTTTTATAATCTGTTCCCAAAATTGAAAATACAGACAATAATCCAAATGGTCCCCATACTGCCATACTGCCAAAGCCACCCTTTTGGTAACCTACAGGCGGCGGCGTCATCTGTGTACAGGTTGCTTCAACTGCCTTGATATTTCCAACCTCTCCACTCTTTGCCATAAGAACAAGACGGTTAAATGCCATAAAATATGCGGTTTTAATAGCTTCTAAGAAAACACAGCCTTTTTCTTTTGCAAGTCTTGTCAGAAAAAGTGCACCCTCTTTTTCTAGTGCACTGGTGATTCGCAAAGAACATGTTTTTTTTGCTCTAATGCCTTTTGGCTGTACCAAGCCCGTTTATCCGGCGATGTTACCACATAGACTGCATCACTCTCATCAAGCAATTCCTGCAGCGTTTCATAAACTGTAAGGCTTCCTGCATACTTTTTTTCATGTAATAACAAACCTTCTAACAATTGTTCTTGCTTTATTGGCAGCTGAAAAATCCCCGACAGCTCTACATTTCCTACATACCTGGATTCCTGAATAAATTTTTCAACCATCGGCTCATAGCCAATAATACCAAGACGTATACCACTATTTTCCTGACGAAGCTTTGTACTGGAATATTAGCAGTGCGCGGAAGATAAACCACCTCACAATATTCCTTCAAGTAATCAAATTTGCCTTCCCAATCTGAACCAATTGCAAAAACATCAATATGATATCGACGAATATCATCTATTTTTTGACCAATGTACTCCTCTGGTATAACCTCATCTGCAAGTCCAGTATCTTTTACTGCCTGAATACGCTCCATTAGAGACTGCTGAACATTCAGTTTTCCTCTGCTGATATCAAAACTATCTGTTGTCACACCCACAATTAAATAGTCTCCCAGCGCCTTCGCACGTTTGAGCAGGTTTATATGGCCATAATGTAGCAGATCAAACGTACCATACGTAATGACTTTTTTCAAATCGTTCTCCTTGTACTCGTATTTTTCATTCAAACGTCTGCTAAATCTATATTATGCTCTTTCATCGATCTCAAAAAATGCAGTCAGGAAACGTTCCATTGCATCTTTTGAACCAACTGAAATACGCAGATATTTTTTCAGCATTTCATTGCCATATGATTTTACTAAAATCTTTTTTTTCTGTCTCTAATTTCTGCGCAACCTCGGTCGCCTGATGTTTTGGTGTCACGAAAATAAAATTTCCACGCAGTCTCTTGTCTCGTATCCATGCTTTGTTAGTTCTGCAAGAGTATATGCCTTTCCCTCTTTTTCCGTTTCTATTAGCTGCTCAATCATCTCTGGATGATCTAAAATGCGTTCTGCAAACAATAGTGCAATCGCATTTGCATCAAATGTCAGCTTCGCATTTTTCACATAATGAATAATCTGAGGATTGCTGATTACAACGCCAAGACGACATGCAGCAATCGAAAACAACTTTGAAAATGTACGCAAAAGCACAACATTTTCTTCATTCAGTGCATATTTTAAGAAAGTATTTGGATAAAAATAATGATACGCTTCATCAATAATAACGATTGCACCGACTTTCTTTGTTTTTTCGATTACCTTTTCCAATTCATCTTCAGTGTAAACATTGCCGATAGGATTGTTTGGATTTAATAGCACTACAATTCTAGTATTTTCTGTAATGACATCTAAAATTTTATCAATCGAAATCGTCATATCCGGCTCATATGCAACTGGAACATGATGAAGGCCAAGAATGCTGCAGTTTACCCAATACATTTCAAAGCTTGGTGCAACTGTGACAACATCTTTTCCTTTTTCACCAAATGTCTCTAACAGATAACGTATTCCCATATCAGAACCATTTACTGCTACTACATTTTCATATGATGCGCCAATATAGGCTGCATACTTATTTAAGAAGCGATCCGGCTCAGGATATATCGAAAGAAATTCTGGTGTAATCTCTTTTAATACGCTGTCTACAAATTCCTTTGGCAGTCCCTCCGGATTTTCATTCATATCATAACGCAGATAATCATAACGGCCCTGCTGCGGAAAAACGCGATTTGTATTTTTAATATGTTCATCTACATAATACATAATTTGAAAACCATCCTCTCATAATGTAACAATTTTTTCTCTTGTTTTTATTGTACTACAGATAATCAAAACATACAATAAGAAAAATCATCATGAATCCCACCTTCTTTACATATCAGTTATTAAAAAGGTATCAGGTGTCCTTCCATGTTCAATTTTCAAAAAGGTGTCTTTCATCCATTTTCTTTCAAAACTCTTTTAATTTCTGCTGCTTTTTTGCTTCTTTTGCTTACCGCTTTTACACTTCCCGCCGCCGTAATGGTAAGCACTACACAAGGTTCACGAGAATTGCCAATTTATTGTGTTCAGACTGATCAAAAGAAAATTGCGCTTACATTTGACGCAGCCTGGGGCAATGAAGATACAGCTGATCTTTTGTCAATTCTGGCACGAAATCAAATTCATGCTACCTTTTTCTTAACAGGAAGCTGGGTAGATGCCTATCCTGATGATGTCAAGGCAATTGCTGCTGCCGGACACGATATAGGAAATCATTCACAGACACATCCAGAGATGAGCACACTTTCAAAAGAACAGATCCGCGATGAGTTAATGCAGGTACACAAAAATGTAAAGGAGCTGACTGGTCAAAATATGTGCTTTTTCAGACCACCTTACGGCGACTACAACAATCTTTTAATACAAACAGCAACAGAATGTGGATATCTTAGTATTCAGTGGGATATTGACAGCTTAGATTGGAAAGACTACGGTGTTCAATCTATCATTGATAGAACTGCATTAAATCCTGAGCTTTCAAACGGATCTATCATTTTGATGCATAATGGTGCCAAATATACAAAAGATGCACTTGAAACTGTTATTTCAACGCTTCAGTTCAAAGGGTTATGAATTTGATAACGTGACTTTTCTGAGCTTGTTTATAAAGATCATTTTCACATGGATGCTCTGCAATCAATTCCATGATTAATTCATTCATTTTTCCACTTTTTCTTAC
>ENA-OQAZ01001521-OQAZ01001521.1-human-gut-metagenome-genome-assembly--contig:-NODE-1521-length-10884-cov-4.714419_pt1 | contig 10884 bp, 12 predicted proteins | sample MGYA00242737_ERZ504531 | MGnify/ENA primary metagenome ERZ504531 (study PRJEB26092, sample SAMD00036244) | human gut metagenome | host: Homo sapiens | study: EMG produced TPA metagenomics assembly of...
GCACCGAGAGCGGCTTTGACCCGGCGCAACTTCCAGTGTCGATGCGCGCGGCCTGATGCAGATGACGGAGGAGACCTTCCTCTGCTCCGCAGTAGCTGGGCCTGGGGGAGGAGGTTTCCTTTGGCGACCTGTACGACCCTGATGTGAGCATCCGCTTCGGGTGCTATTACCTTCACCTCTGTCTGGTGCGTTACAACGGCGATATCTCCACGGCCGCCGCAGCTACCACAGCGGGTGGGGCACCGTGGATGCCCTGCTTCAGAAGGAGGAACATTCAGAGGACGGGTTGACCCTGTCGGGTTTCCCCTATAACCAGATGCACCACTATGTGGAAAAGATCACCGCCTGCTATGCCAAGTACACCGAGCTGTACGGAGCCTGAGCAGGCTGCAAACCCGCTTGAACCGGCTTGCGCCGGTTTGAAATATTTAGGAATACCGAAACAGAAAGGCAGGAGAAATTCTATGGCAGAAAAAACTCCGAACCAGCAGCTGGCTGAAAAGCTGCTCTATAAGCCTGCTTACGTCGCCGATAAGGACGCTGACGTGAAGCAGAAGGCCCACGACTTTGCCGAGGGCTACAAGAAGTTCCTGGATGCAGGCAAGACCGAGCGCGAGGTCGCCGCCGAGAGCGAGCAGATGCTCAAGGATGCAGGCTACCAGCAGTTCGACCCGAAAAAGACCTACAAGCCCGGCGACAAGATCTACTTTGTCCAGTGCAACAAGGCTGTGGTGGCTTCCACCATCGGTACCAAGAGCTTTGAGGATGGCTTCCATCTGGTCATTGCCCACACCGACAGCCCCCGTCTGGACCTGCGCCCCACTCCGCTGTATGAGTCTGACCACCTGAGCTACTTCAAGACCCATTACTACGGTGGTGTCCGCAAGTATCAGTGGGGCACCATGCCGCTGTCCATCCACGGCGTGTTCACCCGTGAGGATGGCTCCACCGTCACCGTCCGTGTGGGCGAGGATGAGAACGATCCCGTCTTCTGCATCACCGACCTGCTGCCCCATCTGGGTGCCGAGCAGAACGCCCGTCCCCTGAAGGACGGCATCAAGGCTGAGGAGCTGAACATCCTCATCGGCTCCGATGCTGTTGATGACGAGAACGTCAAGGAAGCTGTCAAGCTGAACACCATGATCCTGCTCAACGAGAAGTACGGCATCACCGAGAAGGAGTTCATGCGTGCTGAGATCGAGATCACCCCGGCCTACAAGTGCCGTGACGTTGGCTTTGACCGCTCCATGGTGGGCGGCTATGGCCACGATGACCGTGTGGACGCTTATCCCGCACTGATGGCCGAGATCGAGACCAAGAATCCCGCTTACACCACCGTCTGCGTCCTGACCGATAAGGAAGAGATCGGCTCCGATGGCGTGACCGGTATGCAGAGCATGTACGCCTTCCACTTCATGCAGGAGCTCTGCCGTGCCGCCGGTCAGGATGATATCCTGGCCTTCCGTCACAGTGTCTGCCTGTCCGCTGACGTGACCGCTGCCTACGATCCCACCTGGGCAAGTGCATTCGAGCCCATGAACGGCACCTATGCAGGCCGCGGCGTTGCCATCTTCAAGTACACCGGCGGCGGTAGCAAGGGCTCCGCAAGCGATGCCTGCGCTGAGCTGGTCGGTGATATCACCCGGATGCTGGACAACGGCAACGTTGCATGGCAGATCGGTGAGCTGGGCCGGCTGGATCTGGGCGGCGGCGGCACCATCGCCAAGTATGTCGCAAACCGCGGCATTCCCGTGCTGGATATCGGTGTGCCTGTGCTGTCCATGCACGCTCCCTTCGAGGTCATCCACAAGAACGACCTGTACATGGCTTACCGCGCCTTCTCCCTGTTCAACAACGCACAGTAAGCGCGATCCAGAATGAATGCCCCGGCAGGTTTTGCGCCCGCCGGGGCATTTTTGCGCTATTTTAAGAAAAATGCTTGACCTTCAACCGACTTTATGGTGTAGTGTAAGGGCGGAGGTGAAGCAAATGAACATCAAACAGGCTTCAGAACAAAGCGGTGTGTCTGCCCCGAACATCCGCTTTTACGAAAAAGAGGGGCTTCTCACACCGGCGCGCAGGCAGGGCAATGACTACCGCGATTACACCGCCGGGGATGTCCGCACCCTCAAGCTCATCCGAATGCTTCGGATGCTGGATATGCCGCTGCCCACCATCAAGGCGGTGCTGCGCGGGAACAGCCCTGCAGCAGGCGCTGCAAGCCCAGCAGACTGTGCTGGAGCAGCAGGCGGCGCAGCTGGCAGCAGCCATGCAGTTTTGTGCCGACCTTGCCCGCCAGCAGCCGCAGGCAGATACGCTGGACGTGGATGCCTGCCTGACCCGCATGGAAAGCCCCACCCCGCAGCAGGCTTCTTCTCCGGCTGGCTGCAGGATTACTGCACGCTGGCGCGGGTGCAGCATCAAAAGCACTTTTTCTTTATTCCGCAGGGCAGCATCAACACCCCGCAGGAGTTTACGGCGGCGTTGCAGACCTATGCAGAAGAGCGGGGAATGCAGTTCGCCCTGACCAAAGAGGGGATGTACCCGGAGTTCTCGCTGGATGGCATTCCTTATAAAGCTTACCGCAATCCGGGCAAATACCGGGACGAGATCTGCTGTGATGCCGTGCATCCCGAGCAGCTTGACACCGGGCTTCCCTCCCGGCGGGAAAAGCTGCTGCGCATTGCGCGTATCGTGCTGCCGCCGGTGTGCGTCTTCGCGGCTATCATGGCAGCGGGGTGGGCAGTCACCGGCGGCACGGACTGGCTCTGGCTGGCGGCGCTGGCATCCGGCGGGGTACTGCTGGGGCGCTGCTTTGAAAAGTGGCTGTAAGGCGCATTACCCCAGCGGCATCGCCTCGGCTACGGTCAAAAAAGTGTAGCCGTTGTCCGTATACCACCGTATGATATCCGGCAGCGCCTCGGCGGTGGTGCGGGTGGTGGCAGAATCGTGCATCAGAACAATGCACTGGGTCTGCTCGCCGGTCTCACGCACTACATTCCGGTAGATGGTTCCGGCACTGGGCTTGCCGCCTACGGCATCCTCAGCGCAGACGTTCCAGTCCACATAGGCATATCCTTTTTCGGCGCACTGCTGTTTCAGCTCGGCCATCACTCCGCGCCCGCCATAGCGGCGGCTGACCGTGTTGGTGCTGCCGCCTGGAAAGCGCAGGTAATGCAAAGCAGTTGTGTTGACATAGGGCGAGATGCGCTCTTTCAACAGCTCGATATCCTGCCAGTAAGCATCTGCACTCTGGTAGATGTCACTGTATTCATGGGATGCGGAATGCAGCGCGATCTGGTGGCCTGCCGCCGCCGCATCCGCAATGAGCGGCAGGTACTTTTCATTGTAGCCCGTGGCCACCACAAAAAAGGTGGCCTTGACCCCGGCGGCGTTCAGCGCATCCAGAACCGCCGGGGTCGTTTTGCTGGGGCCGTCATCGAAGGTCAGGCAGACCCATTTCTCCGGCACCGGCTCCTCCTGCGGCAATGAGCTTGCAGGGGCTGCCTCCGGAGCAGGGGAGACAAAGCCGGTATCCGGTACCGGGGTCAGGTCGCTTTCCCGGCAGCCGGGCCCCGCCGGCACAGCAAAGAACAGCCCCAGCCAAAGCCTGCCGCTGCGCCCGCCAGAAGCAGAGCTGCCCCGCGAAATAAAAACTTCCCGTTTGCTCTCAGCCATGAAACCATCTCCCAAACCTCCTTGACAGATCACATTGAATCTGCAGTATCTCTTATAGGATATGACCCGCTGAAAATTTGTAGAATACAAAAGCAGGCAGAGGAATTGACATTTCCCGCAAAAATTGATAAACTAAATAAGTTCTCCGTGCAGGAGTGGCGGAATGGCAGACGCGCTGGTTTTAGGCACCAGTTCCCAGTGAGTGAGGGTTCAAGTCCCTTCTCCTGCATACACAAAACGGCAGGCCCTTGGATAGAATCCGGGCTTGCCGTTTTGTTTGTGGCTTTGCTTGGAAAGCATAAGAAAAGCCCATAATCTATCGCTAGATCGTGGGCTTTCTTTTATGCGAGGGAGGGGACTCGAACCCCCAAGGATAAACCACACGCACCTCAAACGTGCGCGTCTGCCAGTTCCGCCACCCTCGCACAACTATAAAATTGTTGCAATCCTGGATTTCTGAGGCTTGAAACCGTTGTTGCGGACTGCTTGAATATACTACCATATTACCCCGGGAAAGTCAAGCGATTTTGATAGAAATTTCCTCGTTTCATATTCAATCGTGTCCCGGTGCATACTAGAACAAATCATCACCGGGGAGGCAGGACCGTGAAACGACGCAACAGAGCATACCGATTGCTGAGACTGACAGCAGTATATCTGCTCCTGCTGCCGTTTCTGCTGCTGGGTTGGCTGTACAGCGCCTGCCGGATCGTCGTTTATCTGGAACCCGGGGCAGGCCTTTGCCTTTGCCCCGCTTTGGCTGGTGGAACCTATGGGGCTTCACGGCAGCCAGAATGCGGCCAGTACCCAGGTCGTAGGCAGTTACCAGACCACTCTGTCACTGGCGGATGGCTTCCCATCAAGAATATCCGCACGGTGGTCACGGAGCGCGCACAGGTCACGGTCTGCGGTACGCCGTTCGGGGTCAAAATGTTCTCCGAGGGGGCACTGATCGTTGGCTTTTCCGATATCGACAGCCCCGGCGGGAGCATAGTGAACCCGGCAAAGGCAGCGGGACTGCGCCTGGGAGACCGCGTGATCCGCATTGGACAGATCGGGACGGAAAACAATGACGCTGTGAAGGAAGCGCTGGAAGCCGCCCGGGGAAGCGCCGCAGAGGTCATCTATGTCCGCAGCGGGGAACAGCGCAGCACCACTCTGACCCCTGTCTGGGATGCCGCTGCCGCCCAGTGGCGGGCAGGCATGTGGGTGCGGGATTCCTCCGCCGGTGTGGGTACCCTGACCTTTGTGGACCCGGAAAAGGGTGTCTTTGCGGGGCTGGGGCATCCCATCAGCGACGGCGACACCGGCGAAAGCATCGCTCTGCGCAGCGGGAGATCGTGCATGTGAGATCACCGGGTGCAGCATGGGTACTGTGGGCAGCCAGGGGAGCTGAAGGGGAAGTTCCTGAGCGCCCACGCCATTGGCAGCATCCGGATCAATGGAGAAAACGGTGTTTATGGCACAACGCGGACAGGCTTTCCCGGGCAAACCATGCCGGTGGCATTTGCGCAGGAGGTCGAGACGGGGGATGCACAGATCCTGGCTACCGTCGCCGGGGAAACACCCCGTACCTACCATGTCCGCATCGAGAAGATCAGCGATGCGATCCGCGCCGCAATATGGTCATCCGGGTGGTGGACAAAGCCCTGCTTACCCGAACCGGCGGCATTGTGCAGGGGATGAGCGGCAGTCCCATTTTGCAGAATGGGCGGCTGGTCGGCGCAGTGACCCATGTCCTTGTTAATGACCCGACACGAGGCTACGGGATTTTTGCGCAGACCATGTTGGAGCAGGCTGAACAGGTTGCATCGGCGGAAAAATGAGCAGATTGGTAAAACAAAACAGGCTGATTCGACTGAAGATTCCATAATATGGCAAAAATAACAGTTGAAATCCATGGGAATTTATGGTAAAATCAGAAACGTAAGGAAAACCGCACACATTGGAGGAATGAACGATGGACAAGATCAAATTTTTGATGTCGGATACTGGCGCAGAGATCACGGCAGCCTGTCGTGAAGCTTTGGAGCAGAAGGGCGTAGAGGTGACCGTGGTGGAAAAAGACGGCCTGAAGGTCCTGCAGAAAATGCTTGCAGTGCGGCCCCAGGTGGTGTTGCTGGATGCCTTTATGCCCGGGCTGGATGCGCTGGCTGTGAAACAGAAGTACAATGCAGCCGGTGAGCGTCACACCTCTTTCTTTGTGACGGGGGCGTTCCAGAGCGAGGAAATGGTGCAGGAGCTGCTGGACGAGGGCTTTGCTTACTATTTCGTCAAGCCCTTTGACGAAACGGTTCTGGCAAGCCGCGTGCTGAAGGTGGCTGCCGGGCAGGAAAAGCGCATCCTGCACACCAGCGTGGACAGCGATGAGCTGACAGTCACTGAGATCCTGCACCAGATCGGCGTTCCCGCCACATCAAGGCTATCAGTTCCTGCGGGATGCCATTCTGCTTACCATGAACGAGCCGGAGTACATCAACGCTGTGACCAAGCGTCTCTACCCGGAAATCGCCAAGAAAAACGGTACCACTGCTAGCCGGGTGGAGCGCGCCATCCGCCACGCCATCGAGGTGGCGTGGGACCGGGGCGACGTGGATACCCTCAACAGCTACTTCGGCTATACCATCCACAACCTGCGGGGCAAGCCCACCAACAGCGAGTTTATCGCGATGATCGCTGACAAAATGCGGTTGGATAAGAGGCAGAGAGCAGTGTGATGGATGCACATGCCGACGTGATATTTTGTGTGCACATCTGGCAATTCTGGGAGGCTGAAAAATGTTTATCGCTATGGAATTATAGAATTATGGATTCCGTAGCGATAAATTGAATGTTGATAGGGCGATAAATCTCCGGAATTTATTGGGTGTGGAGCTGAATGGATTCCGGAGGTTTTTTGTGGTGGAAAAAGATGTAGAAATGTTTCTGGAGGCGTGTGAGTTAAAGGGACTGAGGCGGTATTCTTTTCGGAGAAGATGGCAGGCAGATTCGGAAGTGGATCAAGTATAAAGACCGCTATCGTAAAAGCATGGCTCACGCCAAAGGCCGTATAACAACTGAAAACGGAAACGCCGGCGTATCATGTTATAGAAACATAGTACGCTGGCATTTTCGGTTGGAAAAATTGCTTTGTTCTCTTTTTGCTGGTAAAATAAGAGCGAATGAATAGATGAGCAAGATGGATGTACGAATGAGAATGAGTGAAGGAGCGTGATGGAAAGTGGATATCTCTTTTAAGATGGGCGATGAAAAGTTCAATTACAGAGTGAGTGCGATCATAATTCTAACGGAAGAATTTTGGCAATGTACCATGACAAACCGTCAGAGTACTACTCTCTGCCCGGGGGTAGAGTGATGATGGGGGAAACAGCTGAACAAGCGATGGTACGGGAAATTCAGGAAGAGCTTGGTGTTTCACTGAAGATTTCCCGGCCATTATGGTTGATTCAATCTTTCTTTACAAAAGATACAGATGGTCTCCGATACCACGAGATATGTATTTATTTTTTGATGGATACCGCAGATGCTGGCCTGCTGGAAAGGCAAAACACGTTCACTCGAACAGAGGGAACCGATACGCATATATTTAAATGGTTAGAGATTGCTCAATTAAAGGAGGAGACTTTTTATCCATTGTTCCTGGAAAAAGAGATTTTCAACCTTCCGGACACGTTCACAATCCGAACGGAATCGAGATGATAAATCTGCACTCTCGATGTTGACGTTTTGTTGTACAAAATTGAGGAATTTATCCTAATGGCATTTCTTCTGTTGTGATATAATTGTATCGACCAAAAGGAGGAATGCAAGATGATCCATCTGCTGTTAGCGGTGATCTATGTTTCTTTTATCAGTCTGGGCCTGCCGGATTCTCTACTGGGGGCTGCGTGGCCTTCGATCTATCCGGGGTTTGGAGTTCCGGTCTCCTACTCCGGTGTGATCTTCTGTATCATATCGGTGGGAACGGTGCTCTCCAGCCTGCAAAGTGACCGGATGACCCGCCGGTTTGGAGCAGGCGGTGTTACGGCCATCAGCGTTGCCATGACCGCCGCAGCACTGTTCGGGTTCTCTGTCAGCAGCTCATTCTGGGCCATGTGCCTGTGGGCAATTCCTTATGGACTTGGGGCTGGAAGCGTGGATGCGGCACTCAACAACTATGTGGCGCTCCATTTTGCCAGCCGCCACATGAGCTGGCTCCATTGTATGTGGGGAATCGGAGCCTCGGTCGGGCCCTACATCATGGGCGCGGCGCTTTCTTCCCGTGCCGGGTGGCAGACGGGGTATCGGGTCATCAGTGTGATGCAGATGGTGCTGACGATCATTATTCTGCTGAGTCTCCCGCTCTGGAAAACGAAACCGGGCGCGAATGCCGAGGAGCGGGAAACAGTCCCGGCAGAAGCGCTGACCCTGAAACAGATTTTCCGGATCTCCGGCGTAAAAGAGGTTCTGGTTACATTTTTCTGCTATTGTTCTCTGGAGCAGACCACCAGTCTGTGGGCCAGCAGTTATCTGGTGCTGAACAGGGGAATCGCGCCGGAGACCGCCGCCGGCTTTGCCAGTCTTTTCTTTGTCGGCATCACCGTGGGACGGGCGTTGTGCGGCTTCCTGACCTTAAAATTCGATGATACCCAGATGGTTCGTATGGGGCAGGGGATCATCGCGATTGGGATAGCGGCGTTTCTTCTGCCGCTTGGGGAAGCAGTGACACTGGCAGGGCTGCTGCTGGTTGGTCTTGGCTGTGCTCCGATCTATCCCAGCATCATTCATGCAACGCCGGGCCGCTTCGGTGCGGACAGGTCGCAGGCGATCATTGGGGTTCAGATGGCCAGCGCCTATATTGGCAACTGCCTGATGCCACCGTTGTTCGGTGTGATCGCAAACCACACCACGATCGCGATTTTTCCGTATTATCTGCTGGTGATCCTGATTTTGATGGGATATATGCACGAAGCGCTGCAAAAGAAAACGAAAGCGGCGCAATAAAATACCGCTGCTCTTGCATTTGGGGAAATGCACAAGAGCAGCGGTATTTTTGTACGCATATCATCCCGCGCCTGCACCGGAACAGCGACAGCAATGCACACGATGATGGTTTTGGATGCGGCACTGGGGAAAAACCTTTACTCAGACGGCCCAGGTCGCTGGGGTTCTCTTGCCTGTATGCGTCGGCAGGCATCCTCCTTCACAAGCTCGATGATCACCGCCGTCAGGGGGATAAAGAAGATGATGCCGATGATGCCAAAGAGCTTTCCACCGATCATAGCGGCAACAAGGGTGTACAGCGGAGAAAGCCCCACGGATTTTCCCACCACCCGGGGGTAGATGAACTGGTTTTCAATAAACTGTACGGCAAGGTAAACAATGAGGCAGCGCACGGCCAGAACGGGATCCACCAACAGCACGAGGAACACGCTGACTACGCAGGAGATCAGCGCTCCAACGTAAGGGATGATGGCGCAAATAGCAGTCAGCATTCCCACCAGGCTGCCGTAGGGGATCTTGAAAACGGAAAACGCAAGAGCCATGAGAACGCCAAGGATCACGGCCTCGCTACATTGCCCTGTCAGAAAGTTTGCAAAGGATTGCCGGAACAGTCGGCAGAACTTCAGCAGCCAGTCGGCATGGCTGGGCTTCAGGTAGGCACAGACCAATGTGCGGGCGTGGTGGCAGAGACTCTCTGAGCCAACGGACATATAAACGGAGATGATCAGAGCAAAGGATGCGGTCACCACGATATTTACCGTGGCAGATACGGCACCTACCGCATTGACCAGCACGGTATCGATGCTGTCGGTGATCCTGTGAAGCAGCTGCTCCCAGTCGATGCCCTCCAGCCAGCTCATCAACCACCCCATGTCGGCGTCCTGTGCGCTGAGATAGGCGGTCCAGCGGGGGATGTTTGCTTCGATCTGTACATAGAGGCTGTGAAAAGACTGCACCAGCTCCGGGATCAGCAATGTCAGCGCCAGCACCAACACCAGCACAACACCCAGCAGGGTGATGAAGAAGCTCAGGAGATGGAGTACTTTATCCGAGGGCTGTTTTTTGGCCTTGCAGAACAGGCGCTTCAGCCGTTTTTCCAGCCCGGTCATGGGGACGTTGATAAAAAGAGCCAGGATGCCGCCAGCCAGAATGGGCAGTACCAGGTCTACCAGCTGTGCTGCAAAGGTCAGAACGGCAGAAAGCCGCAGCAGCGCCACAAAAAGCGTGACTCCTACAATAGTTATGAGCAGATATTGTTTTGTTTTTGGTTCCATGAAAAAATCCTTTCCCGGAGCTGATGGCTGAAATATGCAAAGAGAACGTCTGCGAACTCTTTTTTCGTATTGTAATCAGAAGCAGCTGGCTTGTCAAGAAGTCGGGAACTGCGGGGTTTTCTTTTTGGGCTGGGCGTGATATAATATGTAGGCCGCAATTCCGTGAAAAAACTCGAAATAAACGGGAATGCGTGGAAAAGCAAAGGAATATAACAGAGAGTATCTTTGCTGCTTACATAAGGTTGAACGAAAATCAACTTAATACAAAATTCTATAGTACAGCCAGTATAAAAATGACACGAAAAAAGCTGAAATTTCCTCTTGCTTTTTCTGAGATCTGTGCTATAATATTAAGGCAATCGTTTCCAAGGCCGCTCGCGGGGGTAGCCGATATTGAAGGTTGTGATGGGCACATACATTTATAATATGGCCCCAATAAGTCAGAACCAGAAATGAGGTGAAAAAGAATGAAACAGGGTATCCATCCGAACTACGTTGACTGCACCATCACTTGTGCTTGCGGCAACGTCATTAAGACTCGTTCTACCAAGCCCGAGATCCACGTCGAAGTTTGCTCCAAGTGCCATCCCTTCTACACTGGTAAGCAGAAGCTGGTTGACACCGGCGGACGTGTTGAGCGCTTCAACAAGCGTTTCGGCCGTAAGTAATTACTGGTCTTTCCGCGCCGTCTCCTTTGGGAGACGGCGTTTTTTGTTGTTATGCCGTGCAAAAGCTCTCTTTCTGTAATTTACACGTCGTTCCCTTATTTTGAACACATTTCCGGACTAAAATAAACCAGTATCTTCAAAAAAGCGCTTTGCGCTGCCTTAGAAAGGAGCGTTGTGAACGTGATCGAAGTTTCTCATCTCACCAACAGTATGGCAATCATCTTGCCTGGACGATGTCTCGTTTACCGTGGCAGATGGCCAGATCTGTGGTCTGCTGGGGC
>ENA-OQAZ01001522-OQAZ01001522.1-human-gut-metagenome-genome-assembly--contig:-NODE-1522-length-10884-cov-2.417124_pt1 | contig 10884 bp, 9 predicted proteins | sample MGYA00242737_ERZ504531 | MGnify/ENA primary metagenome ERZ504531 (study PRJEB26092, sample SAMD00036244) | human gut metagenome | host: Homo sapiens | study: EMG produced TPA metagenomics assembly of...
AAATATTGAAAGTAAATAAAACAATATTGAAATGATAGAAAGATTCAAGTAAATAAATAATAACAGAAAATAATAGCAAAACAGGAGGCAATTATGCAAAAGGCAAGTGTATGGCAGAAAAAGTCATGATTCCTACATATGAGATTGGAGAGGCGGAGAAGAATCCGATTTTTCTGGAAAAACGTGTGTATCAGGGAAGCTGCGGAAAGGTATACCCGTATCCGACGATTGAAAAAATAAGTGATGAGAAGAAGGATAAGGAATATACGGCAGTATGGCTAGAAAATGAGTACATTAAGGTTATGGTTCTTCCAGAGCTTGGCGGACGAATCCAGAGGGCATATGATAAAACAAATGATTATGACTTTGTTTACTATAACCAGGTGATCAAGCCGGCACTTGTTGGTTTGACGGGACCGTGGATTTCAGGAGGTATTGAATTTAACTGGCCGCAACATCATCGTCCGACAACATTTCTTCCAGTTGATTATGAAATTCAGGAAAATGAGGATGGAAGCGTTTCTGTTTTATGTCATGACGTGGATCAGATGTATGGAACAAAGGGACTTATGAGAATTAGCGTATACCCGGGAAAAGCCTATATTGAAATCAAGGGACAGCTGTATAACCGCACATCACTTCCGCAGACATTTCTTTGGTGGGCAAATCCGGCAGTTCCTGTTAATGACAACACACAGTCCATTTTTCCACCAGATGTTCACGCTGTTATGGATCATGAAAGCGAGATGTTTCTCGTTTCCCAATTGCGACAGGTGTTTATTATAAGAAGGATTACAGCGAGGGCGTAGATATTTCACGTTACAAGAATATTCCAGTCCCGACTTCTTACATGGCAGAAAAGTCAAAGTATGATTTTGTCGGAGGATATGACTATGGAAAGCATGCTGGTATTTTGCATGTGGCAGACCATCATGTTTCACCGGGAAAGAAGCAGTGGACCTGGGGCTGCGGTGATTTCGGAAAGGCATGGGATCGCAATCTGACTGATGAGGATGGTCCATATGTAGAGCTGATGACAGGTATGTTTACAGATAATCAGCCTGACTTTACATGGTTAAAACCGTTTGAGGAGAAAACATTTACACAGTATTTTATGCCATATAAGGAAGTGGGACAGGTAAAGAACGCATCAAAGGAAGCTGCTGTTTCACTCTCGGCAGCAAATGATGCAGCAACTGGAAAGAAGACTGCAAAGATTATTGTCTATGCAACAGCTGTATATGAAAATGCAAGAATTATTCTGACAGGAAAAGACGGCGTGCTGTGTGATGAGAGCGCAATGATTTCTCCTGTTGACATTTTTGAAAAGAGTGTAGTACTGCCAGATGATACGCAGGAAGAAGATCTGAAAGTTGAAGTTCTTGTAGATGGCAGAAGCTTAATTGCATACCAACCAGAGAAGGAAGAAATTCCAAAGCTTCCAGATCCGGCAAAGGCAGCAGATGAACCATCAAAGATTATGACAAATGAGGAACTATATTTAACAGGACAGCATATTGAACAGTACCGTCATGCAACATGGAGACCAGATCCTTATTACTTAGAAGGATTAAAGCGTGATCCAGATGATATTCGCATTAACAATGCATATGGTATGCTCTTGATGAGAAGAGGTTTATTTGAGGAGGCAGAACCTTATTTTAGAACAGCTATTAAGCGCCTGACCTGGAAGAATCCTAATCCATACAACAGCGAAGCATATTATCTGTTGGGACTTGATTTGTGCTACCTTGGAAGAGAAGATGAGCTTATGATGCTTTTTATAAGGCAGCATGGAGCAATGAACAGCAGGAAATGTCATTCTATTATATGGCAGCGCTTGCGGCAAAGAAAGGTCAATTTGAACTGCGCTTGAGCACATTGATCGCTCACTTGTTAAGAATGCGCATAATATTAAGGCAAGAGGATTACGTGCATGGCTTCTTGCAAAGCTTGGAAAAGAAAAGGCTGCAGCTCGTATGATCGAGGATAATTTAGAACTTGATTCCATTTGATTTTGTATCTGGTTTTGAGGCAATAAAGGCAGAGAATGATTCAGAAAAGAAGCAGAAAATGCTTGATGACTTGAATGGACTGATGCGTAATTTCCAGGAAAATTATTTGATGACAGCAAGAGATTTTGCGCAGTGGGGCGCATATGAGGACGCTGTTTTAGTTTTAAAGCAGTGCACAAAGAAATATCCGATGCTGTATTATTATGCAGCTTATTATGAAGAAAAAATGGGTGAAGATGAGGCAGCAAAGAAGTCACTTGAGAAGGCAGAAAGCTGTGCTTTCGATTATTGCTTCCCGAATAAGCTTGATGATATTGCTGTACTTACATTTGCAATTGAAAATGGTTGCAAAAAGAAGGCGCCTTATTACCTGGGCAATCTTTTCTATGATAAATTACAGTGGAAGAAATCTGTTGAATTGTGGGAAATGTCAAAGAAGACAGATGACACATTTTCAATCGTTCATAGAAACCTTGCACTGGCTTATTACAACAAGATGGGTGATTCTAAGGCAGCTAAGCGTGAACTAGAGAAAGCATTTTCACTAAATCGCAAGGATGCCCGTATTTTCCTTGAATTAGATCAGCTTTACAAAAAGCTTGGATATAGTTTCAAAGAGCGTTTAGCAAAATATGATGAAGATCCATCTCTTGCAGAGAGCCGTGATGATTTGTATATTGAATATATTACTCTTATGAATATGTGCGGAGAATATGAACGCGCTTATCGCTGCATTATGGGACGCCGTTTCCATCCGTGGGAGGGCGGCGAAGGAAAGATTACAACGCAGTATACTATTTCCTTACTCGAGATGGCAAAACAGTGCTTGGCATCAGAAAAATATGAACAGGCAGAGAAACTGCTTAAAAAAGCACTTGTATATCCAGAAAATCTTGGAGAAGGCAAGCTAGAGGGAACAAAGGATAATCATCTGTTTTATCATCTTGGACTTGCGCTTGAAGCACAGGGAAAACATGATGAAGCAAAAACATGTTTTGAGACTGCGACGATTGGAACAGATGAACCAGCGGGTGCTATGTACTATAATGATCAGCGGCTGATATGATTCTCTATCAGGGACTTGCGTTTGAAAAATTAGGAAAAACAAGAGAGGCAAAATCACGTTTTTATCGTCTGATTGATTACGGTGAGCAGCATTTAAATGATGAGGGCAAGATTGAATACTTTGCTGTATCACTTCCAGATTTTCTGATTTTTGATGAGGATTATACAAAGAAAAATCGTGCACACTGCTGTTATCTTATGGCACTTGGAAATATTGGATTGCAAAACCGCGAAAAGGCAGCAGAATTTTTAAATGAGGCGCTTGAAATAGAGCCGTCTCATATGATGGCAACACTATATCAGAAACAATAAATGTTAAGCAAAAAGCGAGGAAAATCATGAGACTAGTAGATTTAACAACCAAACCCTGCAGCTTATGCTGCCGGGAGAGAAGGAAACTTCTCTAAATAAAATGGTATATCTGCCAGGAACACTTGATGAGTTTGGAGTCGGTCATGAAGATCGGCTCGATAACTCATGTCATCCAGATGAGACAACTGCGCAGAGTTTTGATGATGATGTGATAGCAACACGATTTACAAGAAAGCATACGTATGAAGGTCCGGCATATTTTGAGCAGGAAATTACGATTGCACCAGCAGATAAATGCCGCACTTTCTTTGAGATTGAGCGAGCCAGATGTGTGCGTGTTTATTTAGACGGCGAGGAAATATCATCATACGAGGAACAGACAATAAGCACACCGCATGTATTTGAACTTACTGGTCATGAAGGCATTCATAGACTTTGCGTTGAGTCAGATAACAGTTATCCAGGTCTGCCGCACGATGCTATTGTCTATTCATCGGCAGCAACAGATGAGACACAGACAAATTGGAATGGACTTCTTGGTTATATTCGTCTTCGTGAGGAAAATCCGATCTTTTTATCGCAGGTGCGCGTGTACCCTAAGGATGTAGAAAAGCTTCGCGCAGAGATAGATCTTGATACATATGATGAACCATTTGAAGGCGTGCTTGTTTTAAAAAGCAGTGTACTTTTGCAGGACTATGAGCAAAAAATTAGTGTAATGACTTCAAATTCCAGAAAAACAATTGTGGCAGAGGATTTACTTATTTCATCGTCAGCAGCAAACTGGGATGAATATGATGGAAAGTTATATGAACTGACAGCTGCACTATATAAAATGATTTGCAGTCATCTGAAAGTGAAATAAATCAAAAAGAAGATGAAAAGACTGTTAGCTTTGGCATTCGCACATTTGGTGATGATGGATATGGTCATCTGTCATTAAACGGCAGAAGAATTTTCCTTCGAAGTGAGGCAAACTGTGCAGAATTTCCAGAGACAGGCTATATTCCAATGGAAAAGGAAGCGTGGAAGAATATTTTACAGACATATAAAGATTATGGCATCAATATGGTGCGTTTTCATTCGCATTGTCCGCCAGAGGCAGCATTTTTTGCAGCTGATGAGATGGGCATTTTGATGCAGCCAGAGCTTTCACATTGGGATCCAAAGCATGCATTTGAATTTGATGAAAGTTTCTCGTATTATCAAAAGGAACTGTGCCAAATTATAAAAGCACTTGCCAATCATCCATCTTTTGTCATGCTGACATTTGGGAATGAACTTCATTGCGGAGCGCTTGGCACAAGCAGAATGCATAAGATGCTGCAGGATGCAAAAAAACAGGATCCGACAAGACTTTATGCTAATGCGTCAAATGCGCATTATGGAAATGAAGGATGCGATGAAGAGAGTGATTTCTATGCATCACAAAGCTTTTATAATTACAGAATAAGAGGAACGCTTGCAGGAAATCCAGAGACAACAGAGGAAGCAGCCAAAGTTGATGCTTATGAAAAGGCAAATGGAAAGCTGGCAAAGGTTAACATTAAGGCTACATCAACAATCAGTATCCAAATGCGAAGACAAACTTTGATGAAACCTTAAGAAAGATTAGAGAGCAGTATAAAAAGCCAGTGTTTAGCTTTGAAGTTGGTCAGTTTGAAGTGCTTCCTGATTTTGATGAGCTTGCACATTTTAAGGGAATTTCTGATCCGGCAAATTATAGACGTATTCAGCGTATGGTTCGCGAAAAGGGATTAGAGCCTGTTTGGAAGAAGTACGTTGAGGCAACTGGAGAACTATCAAGGCTTTGTTACCGAGAGGAGATCGAAGCTGCGATGCGCACAAAAGATCTGTCTGGTATTTCACTTCTTGGACTGCAGGATTTTCCAGGACAGGGAACTGCTCTTGTGGGAATGCTTGATTCACATTTAGAGCCAAAGCCATTTGATTTTGCAAAACCAGAAAAATTTAGAGCTTTCTTTAAAGAACAGCTTGTATTAGTTGGTCTTGAAAAGTATACTTATGAAGAAGGTGAGACACTTTGTGCAGATGTGCAGATAGCCAATTATGGAAAGACAGACTGTGCTGGAGATCTGGAGTGGACATTGTGGCATATATGCCGAATGAAGAATTAGATAGTGTGAGAAAGGTCGCTGTAAAGAGTGGTCACATGAGCGCTGTTTCATGCCCAAAGGGAACACTTAGCAAAGCTGGAACATTAAAGATTGAACTGAATAATAAAATTACAGCACCAGTTCGCTGTGATCTTACTGTTAAGATTGCAGATGCAGTTAATTCATATCCGATTTGGATTTATAAGAATGAAATGCCAAAATGCCCAGAAAGCGTTTACGAGACAACTAAGTTGGATTTGCAGGCAAAGAAGGTGCTTGATAACGGCGGGGTAGTGTATTATTCGCCAAAGTCAGAGGAAAGTTCCTTCCATAATTCAATTCGTGCTCAATTCTCAACAGATTTCTGGTCAGTTGGAACGTTTGGAAGACAGGAAGGTGCGATGGGACAGCTGATTCAAAAAGATCATCCATTGTTTAAGGAGTTTCCAACTGAGAGCCATACAAATTGGCAGTGGTGGCCAATGGCAAATCAAAGAGCTGTTATACTGCCAGATACAGTAAAACAGCCATTTGACGCTATTATTACAGAAATGGACAGCTATGCATTTTTAAGACCAATGGCGCAGCTGTTTGAGTGCCGCGTCGGAAATGGAAAACTTCTCTATTCCACACTTGGACTTCAGGATTTGCAGCAGTATCCAGAAGGAAAAGCGCTTCTTAGATCAATTTATAAGTATCTGGATTTAGAGACATTTGCACCAAAGCAGAGCATACAGTGGGAGACGTTAGTAAGTATCTAACATTAGACTAGGTGATTTTTGGGAGGAGTGCATATGAGACGAATATTAGTTAAGTCATTAAATGAAGCTTTTGATTTTGTGATGGATCATTATTATCCAGCAGGATGTGAGGAGGACGCAAAAAGAAAAGATACATATGCAGTCATTTCAATTCAGGATACTCACACGGGTGGTTTTGGTGTCACCTTTGCAGAAAATAAATTTTGTAAAGGCGTTCTTACTTTATATTTTGATGATGTGGTGAAGGAAACAAAAGGTGCTGTATTGTTTGATGAAAATATGGCAGATTCTGTTATCGCATTTATTCGCAGTCATATGGATGTAGATACGCTGTTAATTCACTGCTATGCCGGACAGTCAAGATCGCGTGCAATAGGAGCATTTGCGAAAAAAAATGATGGGAAAGAGCAATCAAATCATATTTTTCGGCAGATAAGCTTTGGGCAGGCACACCAAATGAACATGTTTATAATATGTTGGAAGATGCTTGGTTTAGAGATATGTTGGGATGAATCCTACAGATAATACTAGAATTTTGCATTTATATATGGTATCATAGGGACAGTTGCAAAAAAATGACAATATATGGAGGGCAAAACAGTGAGTGATTATACGTTAAATACCAAATGTGTGCAGGCAGGCTATACGCCGGGAAATGGAGAACCGCGTCAGATTCCGATTATTCAGTCTACGACATTTAAGTATGATACGAGTGAAGACATGGGAAAGTTATTTGATTTGGAAGCATCTGGTTATTTTTACAGCCGTCTGCAGAACCCAACAAATGATTATGTTGCAGCAAAGATTGCAGAACTTGAAGGCGGTGCAGCAGCAATGCTGACTTCATCAGGACAGGCAGCAAACTTTTTTGCGCTGTTTAATATTTGTGAGTGCGGCAGTCATATCGTAGCTTCTTCATCTATTTATGGCGGAACCTATAACCTGATTGCTGTAACACTGGCAAAGATGGGTATTCGTGCTACTTTTGTTTCTCCTGATTGTACAGAGGAAGAATTAAATGCGGCATTTACAGAAGATACCAGAGCTGTATTTGGTGAGACTATCGCAAATCCGGCACTGACAGTTCTTGATATTGAAAAGTTTGCAAAGGCCGCTCATGCACATGGCGTTCCGTTAATTGTGGATAACACATTCCCGACTCCGGTAAACTGCCGTCCAATCGAGTGGGGTGCAGATATCGTAACACATTCCACAACAAAATATATGGATGGACATGGTGCGGCACTTGGCGGTGCAATTGTAGATGGCGGTCATTTTGACTGGATGGCTCATGCAGACAAATTCCCAGGTCTGTGTACACCTGATGAATCTTATCATGGAGTTACATATGCAGAGAAATTTGGCATGGGTGGTGCTTTTATAACAAAGTGTACATCTCAGCTGATGCGCGACCTTGGATGTATCCAGTCTCCACAGAATGCGTTTATCTTAAATCTTGGTCTGGAGTCACTTCATGTAAGAATGCCGCGTCACGTTGAAAATGGACAGGCCGTAGCAGAGTTTTTACAGGCACAGCCGCAGGTTGCTTATGTAAATTATCCGGGACTGCTACAGACAAGTACTATGAGCGCGCAAAGAAGTATCTTCCAAACGGAGGATGTGGTGTCGTTTCATTTGAGTTAAAGGGTGGCCGTGCAGCAGCAGAGACATTTATGAAACACTTAAAGCTTGCAGCAATCGAGACACATGTTGCAGATGCACGTACCTGCTGCTTAAACCCGGCAACATCAACACATCGCCAGATGAATGACGAGCAGTTAGCAGCAGCTGGTGTTCCGGCAGGACTGGTTCGTATTTCTTGCGGACTGGAAGATAAGAAAGATTTGATTGCAGATCTGGCACAGGCATTGGCAGCAATTGAATAAGCAATAAAAACAGTGGGGCAGAGAATTTTTTAATTCCTGCCCCTTGTTTTGATTTACTTTATGCGCGCCTAATTAGTTTGTTGGGAATCCAGCCTGTTTTAATGCATCAAGCACAGCTTTTTTGATACCATTTGAGCTGTAGGTTGCACCGGAAACTGCATCAACATCAGTATTTTGTGCTTCAAGAATTTCAGAAACAACCTTGTCTTTGCATTTATCGAAGTACCACAGGTCGCTCTCGGCACTGCTGCAGGAGATATCAGTGATTTTACCATCCTTGATTGTGACTGTTGCCTTTACAGCACCATCATAGCCGTAGGCTTTTCCCTCATAAACTCCATCAGTGAGAGCAGTGTCATTAAAAGACTGAGAAAACTCTGTGGAAATAATCTCAGATTCGATAGTTGTATTTTCGGCTAGTTTTGTATTTGAATTGCCATCAGCTATAGTATCATTTGGGCTTGAAACAGCGCAGATAATAACCATAACAGCAAGAAATATGCCAAAGCAAATGGATGTAAATTCACGGCGGTGTTCTGGTTTTTTCTTTAAGAAATACCATTTGCGTATTCGACAGATTGCATATCCAAGGAAAATTGCTGTGTAAACAATTACAGAAAAATAGTAGCCATCCTTGCCATCTTTGGCAAGCGGAATAAATAATAGCATAATGTGGAGGTAGAGCAGCGCGTAAAATAGGTAAGCAAAGCGCTGGATCTGCTTCCACTTTTTTGCTTTCATACGCTTACGAATCTTTGGAAAAGAAAGGATAGTAAGCAAAATCATAATGATAAGAAGAATAATTGTAATGATGCAGGCAGCGAATTGATTGGCAGGAAGTGCGGATGCATTGGTAAAGAAACGCACGAAATAAGTTCTTCCATAGCCAATGTTGTGACCAAGCGTCAGCATTGCGGCAAAGATGGAAAGCTCACCGCGCACTGGCATAAGTCGCTTAATCAGCCAAGAACCGTTAGAGAAGGCGCCTGTCCACATGACAATACACCAGAGTGCGCATGAAAGGGCACCGCGGCGAAATAGATCAAGAAGGAAAGTGACAGCCTCTGGCAGATTCCTTGAAAAAGGAAATAGTGATATAAAAAGTGTAAGCACAAGTGCACCTAAGTACCAGGGATACGGATGACGTTTGATCGTGGATTTTGCAGTCAGTGCAAAGATTGATGCGATGATCAGTGAAAAAATAAATAACATAGATATTTGATTACCTCCGTGTATGAGATGTTATATGTCAAAAGATCAAAAATATCTTGTAATCGAGTTTGCATTGGCTTTAAGATCTTTTGACATTTGTATCATAAATGTAGTGTAACATAAGAAAAAATACATCACAAGCAAACAGGAAGCGCAAAAAAGACGAAAAAAAGACATGAAGTTAGTATAAACTAACAAGAAATAGACAAAAATGAAGAAAGGCAGTTCGTATAAAAGGAAAAGCATAATTAAAAATTGTTAGAAATAACTAACTTGGACTCACAATAAAACATATGGAAAACGTCAAATTGCTGTTTTTATATAAATAACCTTTTTTTCTCAATAAGGGTGTTGATTTTTATGACCGGGTTAGAATATACTAACTGTCATCGATAATAAAAAGTTAAAGGAGATACCATTTATGAGAACAAAAATGGCATTAGCTGTGTTGGCGGCAAGTACCTTGGCAGCAGGAAATATGAGCGCTTTTGGAGGAGTTTTAAAAAGTGAGAGCACACCGGCAACAAGCGAGGTACAGACAGATGAAGCTTCTGGTGCAGAGGATGAGGCACAGACAGTAAGCATTGAGACAAGTGAATATTACTTTGGTAAGATTAATGTTCCATATGCAGATTTTTATTATGGAGAAATCAATCATGTACAGCCAGAGGCACTTGAGGATGCAGCTGCAGGTCAGTATGATGCAGAGGATAAGGTAACAGCTGCAGGTTTTCGTGAGGAAGGTATTTATGATTCCGTTACTTCTGCGACAAGCCAGAAATCTCAGCGCTTTGAGAAAAGCTATTTTGAGCAGAATGGTGATGGAACCGATATTTTAGGACCATCCAGTGTAAATGTGGCAATTCCAAAGACATTGTATGACGATGTAAAGGCAGCAATCGAAGCTGGTACCGAGTGCAGCAACCCACTTGTTGAGTTCGTATCATCACTTGAAGAAGTTTCAGAAGAAGTTCCGGTTGAATATAAGGTAATCAATTCTGATGGTACCTTAAGCCAGACAATTGGAACAACTAAAGAGGCAGAGAATGTAACAGTTTCCTTTGCAACAGTTTCAACATGGGGCAATTATCAAATCGACTTTGACGGTCTTGAGATTGAATCTGCTGATATTCAGGGTGCACTCCTTGAAACATCTGACGGAGAAATTTATGGTCTTGAGCATTTGGATAACTTATGGCTGCGCGCAAATGAGATTGCATTTGCAGCAGAAGAGATGACTGAGCCACATGGAAATACACCGTCATGGCAGCGTTTTGCTGACATTCAGGGAAAGACGATCACAAAGGTAACGTACATGCTGGCGGATCAGGATGATATCTCTATTGAGACTGATCTGTACTGCAAGGAGCTTCTTGGAGAAGAATATTCCATTACAACAGATGAGAGTGTTACTTATCAGAAGGATGGCACTGCAATCAACATCACATATACAACACCAGATGACAGTGATTATAGTGTAGAGCTGTCGCAGCAGGACGTACTGCCGTAGAAGATG
>ENA-OQAZ01001523-OQAZ01001523.1-human-gut-metagenome-genome-assembly--contig:-NODE-1523-length-10883-cov-4.726292_pt1 | contig 10883 bp, 13 predicted proteins | sample MGYA00242737_ERZ504531 | MGnify/ENA primary metagenome ERZ504531 (study PRJEB26092, sample SAMD00036244) | human gut metagenome | host: Homo sapiens | study: EMG produced TPA metagenomics assembly of...
CTTTCACGGCGCGTGCGAGTGCGGCCTGGTCATGCACAGCATCAACGTCTACAATGCGATGATGCAGCATTTTTCACCGAGGGTGAAAGCGCCGAGAGCTACGCCATCTGCGGCCTGCTGCACGACCTGTGCAAGGCGAACTTTTACAAGGTCGGCACCCGCAACGTCAAGAACGACGTTACCGGCCAGTGGGAGAAGGTCCCGTTTTATCAGGTGGCTGACCAGCTGCCCTACGGCCACGGCGAGAAAAGCGTGTATTTAATTGAGCATTTCATGCGGCTGAAAACCGCCGAGGCCATCGCCATCCGCTGGCACATGGGCGGCTTTGACGATGCCGTGCGCGGCGGCAGCTTTGCCGTCAGCGACGCCTACAACACTATCCCCTCGCCGTCAAGCTGCATATCGCCGACCTTACCGCCACCTATCTGATGGAGCAGGGCACAAGCGAGGTCGAGAACGGCCACCCGAAAAGCAAATAACCAACAAAAAAGCGCTGCCGCACGGAAAGTTCTTCCGTGCGGCAGCGCTTTTTCAACTTTTCAACGGGTCAGCTGTCCATATCCTCAAAGGCCGCCAGCCCCTTTTTCGCCTCGGCTCTGGCGTCGCCGTGTTTGACGAAGCACATCGTCACAAAGCTCAGCGCCACAAACAGCGCGGCATACGGGAACAGCACGCGGTAGTCGATGGCCCGCATCAGGGAGCCCGCCACGATGGGCGTGACGACCTGCGCCGCCATCGAGAAGGTGTAGTAATAGCCGGTGAACTTGCCGATGTCACTGCCGCGGCACATCTCGACGACCATCGGCAGCGAGTTCACGTTGATGGCCGCCCAGGCCAGACCGACCAGTGCAAACACCACGTACATGATCGGCTGGATCGAGGTGTACATCGTCGTCAGCAGGTAGCCCAGCATAAAGCAGGTCGCCAGCAGCACAATGCCGCACTGGATCGTGCGCTTGCGGCCAATTTTTGCAGCCAGCGCACCGATGGGAATGTACGAGACAATGGCACCCGCCGTTGCCACCAGCAGGCATGTGGACGCGCCGCCCAGGCCCTCGCCCATGACGGCCTCCACGTACTTGGTAAACCACGTCGTAACGCCGTTATATCCGATGAACCACAGCGAAATGGAGAGCAGCAGAAACGCAAGGCTCCGCTTGACCGGCGCAGGCAGGACCTCATGGCCGGCGCCGTCGTCGGTGGCCAGGTTCCACTCGGGGTGGGCGGCCTCGAGCTTTCGGTTTTCCTCCCCGAGCTTCGGCTCCCGGATGGTCAGGTACAAAATTGCCACCGCCGCGACCATGATCATCGAGACGATGAAGAACAGCGGGCGGTAGCTGACATGCCCGACCCCCTTGGTTTTGGACACCGGATACATCAGCGCCGCCAGCCCCAGATACAAAATGCCGCCCACGGCCCCCATCAGGTTGATGATGGCATTTGCACGGCTGCGCAGCGGCTTAGGGGTCACGTCGGGCATCAGCGCCACCGCGGGCGAGCGATAGGTGCCCATGGAAACCAGCAGCAGACCCAGCACTATAATGAACAGCACCAGCGTGCCGGTGCTGGGGTTTGCCGCATAGCGGTCATCCAGCAGCGGGATCAGGTTCATCAAAATGGCCGCCAATGCAGTGCCGCCCACAATGAACGGCATCCGCCGCCCGATGCGAGTGCTGGTCTTATCGGACAGCGCGCCAAAGAACGGCAGCAAAAACAGCGCCAGTACGTTATCTGCCGCCATAATAGCCCCGGCGAAGGTCTCGTTCAGTTTAAAGGTGTCGGTCAGGATCAGGGTCATCACGCTGTCGTACATCTGCCAGAACGTACAGATCGACAAAAACGCCAGGCCCACCAGAATCGTGCGACGGTTGTTTAGCTTCACGGCAATGCTCCTTCTTGACGGGGCCGTTTCGCCCCGGAATAGGAATATTGTAGCATTGTTTGGTCGTTTTGTCTATAATTACGCGGCAATTGTTTTATACTTTACGCGAATTTGACGATTTTGGTGGTAAAAGGGGTCTCCCGCGGCTGATAGGCACCGGATCATCCTTTGAAATTCAGACATTCCCCATCATACTCACAGATAATTTCCTGTCCGGGAACGATTGTTACCATATAGCCATCTTTTCCGAAATTCAGCGCAATGACTTTGCCGTCAACCGTATGAAAAAGCTGTATGATTATGTCCGTGGACTTTGGTGTTTTATTAAAATACGTACTTGGCTTTGTACCGTTGGTGATTAACTTGCCATCGTAAAATGTATAGCGCGCATTGTTTTTGTCTGCACTGTCCAAATACGCCAACACCATGGCGGAAACTTTGCGGCTTGCCGTCCCCGCTTCCACCGTATCCTTTGGGTTCTTTTGCAATGCATTCAGCGCGGCGTTAGAAATTTTGCCTACACTGTTTACCCATTTATTGTTTATGTAGACAGAAAACCTGCAGTTGCTTTTATTGTTTGCAGAGTTGGCAGTAAAACTCTCCGGATACAGAGCATAGCACTCCGACAAGGCAGCCTGCGACGCTGTCCACACATCTCTTGCCTCCGTTATCACAGCTTTCTTTTTTGCTTTGTCTATATATCCGGTAAGCGATGGTACAAGCAGAGCTGCTAAAACCGCCAGAATTACCAGCACAACAATAAGCTCAACCAATGTGAACCCGCGTTTGCGATTGTTTCTTTCCATGTAAGCCCCTGACAATTTGCCGTCCTTCCATTTAATGTCACTTTAATCCATTATAATGATAGCACATTTGCGAGCAACCGTCAACAAATGCTCATGGTTGGTAAAGAAGCAACAATAAATTAGATATGACAGTACCCCTGCTATTCCGTATAATTTGGGGAACACTCCATGTTTCTGCATTTACAGAAATTGAAAATCAAACACGGTCACGCTATAATATATTTTGTTGATGTTATCTTCAAATATTTTTTGTAACAAAATGTTACTTGCCTACTCTTATTGCTGAAAGGAGGTGTGCATAATTGAATACCCCTAATTTTAGTGACATATATACCTTATATTTTGAAGATGTATATAAATATCTGTTAGCTCTTTGCCACGATGAAGAACTTGCAGAAGAATTAGCGCAAGATACTTTTTTTAAGGCTATGAAAAGCTATGAGAACTTTCGAGGTGACTGTAAAATAACGACTTGGCTGTGCCAAATTGCGAAGCATTCATTTTTCTTGTATGAGAAGCACAGGAAAAGAAATATCGACCTTAATTCTGTAGAGAATGAAATAGTTGATACTAATTCCATAGAGATTTTGTTAGGACAAAGAGAGCAGGCGTTTGGAATACATAAACTGCTACACAATTTACCAGAGCCATATAAGGAAGTCTTTTCTTTACGGGTGTTAGGAGAATTAAGTTATCAGGATATAGCAAAACTTTTTGGTAAAACAGAAAGTTGGGCAAGAGTAACCTTTCATAGAGCTAAATTAAAAATCATTGAACAAGTAAAGGAGGAAAGTTATGAGTAAAATTTCATGCGACATCATTCAAGATATGTTGCCGCTGTATTATGATGAAGTTTGTTCAGCAGACAGCAGAAAAATGATTGAGGAGCATTTGCAGGAATGTGAAAAGTGTTCCAATATTTTTCAGAAGCTAAAAACAGAATGTGTGGTTGATACAAAGGAAAATGCTGAAAGCATACAAAGCAGTGTCATGGGGAAGATGGCACATTCATGGAAACGTTCACTATTAAGGTCATTTATCATAGGAATTGTAATAACGACTATCGTCCTTACAGCGATATTTGGAACATATTATGCCTTGTTTATAAGACAAAATAGCATGGTAAGCCCAGAGCAAATTTCAATCTCGGCATATTCACTGACCGATGAACAGATTACTTTTAGATTAGAACTACTTGACGGATACTGTGGAGGAACAATTAAGACTTACACAGACGAAAATAGAAACTTGTATATTTCTGTATTAAGAACGGTTATCAAAGAAGAATTATCCGATGGAGAAACCGAAATAATGAATTATGGGTTTAACCATGAAAAAAAGGACTACATTGCTGTATATTATGGTACACCTAATAATTGTGAGCTTATTTGGAAGAAAGGCGATTTATTACCTACTGCACCAAAAGATATTTTCGAGTAAAGCTGCATAAAATTTGAGGGTAGCTATCTTTGTGTGAGGTAGCTACTCTTTATACTTTAGAGCTTAAAAAACTGCAAATCATGTGTAACATTCTGTGATGGTGCTGCTCTTATGGGTGAAAGGAGGAAAACACTATACTATACTTATCAACTTGCAAAAAGAAGGGATTTAATATTATGATGAAACAGAAAAAAATAATTGTTCCTATTCTCACTCTTGCCGTAATGCTTTTGATGGTTGGTGGCGTATATGCTGTTTTTTCTTCAACTCAACCTGAAAAAAGCAAAGCTGAAAATGTTCGGGATACCACTGACCAAGACTATGAAAAAGGGCTTACGGAAGAACAAAAGGCATTTAATGAACTAATCAACAAACAGATTTACGAAGAAACTGCTAATAACTTAGAACAGTATGAGCAATACGGTTTAACCTATAATTCTGACGAAAACCAGCTGTTTTTTAATGGTAAGTCAGTCTGCTATTTTGCTGATAACCGGGCTACCGATGGAACTTTTGAAGGAACTGAGGTACACTCTGCAAACGGTGATATTGGCATTATTACAGAAAGAGATAGAAATGGAAATATAACTGGTCTAAAACAGATGGAAATCCCAGAATTAACAGATTTTCTTGAAAAGTCGTGGAAAGAAAAATAATTTCTTTAGGTAAGTGATTAAAACACAAATAGCAAACCCAGCCGGAGCAGTCAACGGTCAAGATGAACGGGCTAAAGCCCGCCGTTGACAGCCCCGCCCGGTTTCGCAAATGGGTAATCAAGGGGCGACAGCAAAAAGTGCTGCCGCCCTTTGTCATCATAAAAAGCAACTATCAACCAGCCACAACTCTTTGCGGAGGGAAGGGGGGATTTCCTGTGATGTACCAGCAGCGGTATCAGACCGACAAGAGAAGCAGGATTGCTACATCTGCGGCAGCTATAAGAAGCGCACCGCCGACTGTACGGCGCACTTCATCCGCACCGACCTTTTGACGGCGGGTGTGCTGGACAATCTGCGGAAAGTGACCGCCTATGCACAGAAGCATGAAGCCCGGTTCGTGAAGCTGCTTATCCAGCAGAATGAAATGGGCGGCAAGAGGAAACAGGCGGCAGCACGAAGCAGCTTGAACAGGTGCAGCGCCGGATTGCAGAACTTTCCCGCTACATCAAGCGTCTGTATGAGGACAATGTAAACGGGAAAATCAGTGATGAGCGTTTCATGGAAATGTCCGCAGACTACGAAGCCGAGCAGCGGGAACTGAAAGAGAAAGCCGCCGCATTGCAGGGCAAACTGGACAAGGCACAGGAAGCCACGGTAAACGCTGAAAAGTTTATGAACGTTGTCCGCAAGTACCTTTCTATCGAGGAACTGACCCACACCCTCTTGCGTGAAATGGTGGAGAAAATCGTTGTCTATGAATGTGAATATGACGAGAACGAAGTACGCCGCCAGCGCATTGATATTTATTACAGCTTTGTCGGCAAGATTGACTTGCCCGAAGAATAAGCCCGACCTATCCGACACCCTGCGCAAGTGTCTGATAGGAACGGCAAAATTTTTTACACTTCTATTACTTCTTTATCGCACATAAGCAAACGTCCCGTTCCTGCATCACAAATTTGTCCCGGATGGGGCTCTGTAAAACTGTTTGGCATATTGACTTTTACGCGAAACAGGCACAGTATCGTCAGTATAGGAACTCAGCGTGTCGGAAAACAAATCCGCTTTGTCTGCCACACAAAAAATACCTAAGCCGCTAAAAGGCTTAGGTATAAGGAATGCCGGTGATGGGGGTCGAACCCATACGGTGTCACCACCAACGGATTTTGAGTCCGTCTCGTCTGCCAATTCCAACACACCGGCGTATGTAGGTACTTTGCTAGTATACCAGCCCATACCAAATTGTCAAGGCATCCGTGCCGGGATTTTGCGGACAAATTTTCCGATTTTTTTGTCAAAAGGCATTGACAAACGGTTTTCATGCCGCTATAATAATTAGCGTCGCCTGACGGCGTCAGGGATATTGCCCCATAGCTCAGTTGGTTAGAGCACCTGACTGTTAATCAGGGTGTCGTCCGTTCAAGTCGGACTGGGGCAGCCAACAAAAATCACCGAGTCATCTTGGTGATTTTTTATGCGGCCGTAGCTCATCTGGTAGAGCGCCACCTTGCCAAGGTGGAGGTAGCGAGTTCGAGCCTCGTCGGCCGCTCCATTTAGCAACAGCCCCGCAGAAGCAATCGCTTCTGCGGGGTTGTTTTGTTTTTTCCAAAACAGGTCTGGAAAGTTGCCGCAGTGCTGCTATAATAAAGGTAACATCCAAAGTCCGGCAGGGCCGGGCACAGAAGGTACAACTATGCTGGAAGAACTCAAGCAGCAGGTCTACGAGGCCAATATGCAGCTGCCCCGCCGCGGGCTTGTGACCTACACCTGGGGCAATGTTTCGGGCATTGACCGCGAAAAGGGGTTGTTTGTCATCAAGCGTCCGGCGTGAATATAACGAATTGACGCCCGCTATGCTCGTTGTTATGGACCTGAACGGCAACAAGGTCGAGGGCGATTTGAACCCCAGCAGCGACACCAAAACGCATCTCGAGCTGTACCGGGCCTTCCCGCAGTTGGGCGGCATCGTGCACACCCACTCGACCCACGCGGTAGCCTTTGCCCAGGCGCGGCGCGACCTGCCCGCCTTCGGCACCACCCACGCCGATTACTTTTACGGCCCTGTCCCCTGCACGCGGGAGCTGACGCCGGAGGAAATCGACGAGGATTACGAGAAGAACACCGGCAAGGTCATCGTCGAGACGTTCAAAGCCCGCGGCATCGACCCGCTGTATGTGCCCGGTGTGCTCTGCGCCAGCCACGGCCCCTTCACCTGGGGCAAGGATGCCGCGCAGGCCGTATACCACGCCGTTGTGCTCGAGGAGGTCGCCCGCATGGCGATCCTGACCCTGACCGTCGACCCCGGTGCCCTGCCCGCGCCGCAGCATGTGCTGGACAAGCATTTTATGAGAAAACACGGACCAACGCTTATTACGGGCAAAAGTAAACAGGTTCTTTCTCAAGTATTGAACCGCCCGGGGCCGATGCCTTTGTGGTATAGCAGAGGGGTAAGAGCTTATGCCCCCAGGAGGAACAGAGCATGGTTATAAAGCACGCTTCCCGGAAGGATATTGCCGCACTGACCGCTGTGGAGACGGCATGCTTTCCGCCCGCAGAGGCCGCGACGGAGAAAGAATTCACCGACAGAGTGCAGTATTACGGCAATCACTTCTGGCTGCTGTATGAGGGGGATAAGCTGCTTGCCTTCGTGGACGGCTTTGTCACGGACGAGCCGGACCTGACGGATGTGATGTACGAGGACGCCGCCCTGCACAACGAGCAGGGCGCGTGGCAGATGATCTTCGGCGTCAACACGCTGCCGGAGTACCGCAGGCACGGCTACGCGGGGCAGCTGCTCCGCCGGGCCGTTGCCGATGCCAGACAGCAGGGCCGCAAGGGGCTTGTGCTGACCTGCAAGGAGCGGCTGCTCCCCTACTACGCAAAATTCGGATTTCAGGATGAGGGTGTGACGGACAAATCCACCCATGGAAATGCTGCGTGGCACCAGATGCGGCTGTCGTTTTGATAAATCGTAGCTCGCCGCTGAAACGCCCCGCCGCGGCAGAGCAACCTTTTTCAACTTTTTCAACTTTTTTCGCAAATCCACTTGACAATGGCGCTCGAGGTTGCTATACTATAAAAGTCGTCTGGCGGCGACAGCAATTGAATATTGCCCCATAGCTCAGTTGGTTAGAGCACCTGACTGTTAATCAGGGTGTCGTCCGTTCAAGTCGGACTGGGGCAGCCATCAAGCTTGAAGCATTCGCTTCGAGCCTTTTTGTTTTGCCCCGAATCGGCTGAAAATTGGCCGATTTCATCGTTCTGTGTCAATTTCTTGCGTTCCCCTCTTGCAATCCCTATAAAAATAGTATAGTATAGTTCGGTAGAGCAAAACTATCCGGGGGACACTTGTGCCCAAAAACCCGGTTATACCACTTGGAGGTGTTTTTTCCATGAGCAGCCCGCTGCTGGAAGTCAAAGATTTACAGGTCGTCGTCGGTGAGGAAAACAAGGTCCTTCTCGACGGATTGAACCTGACGGTGAACGCCGGTGAGACCCACGTACTGATGGGTCACAACGGTGCCGGCAAGTCCACCCTGATGAGCGCCCTGATGGGCGATCCCCGCTACACCGTCACCCGCGGTCAGATCATCTTCCGCGGGCAAGACATCACCCACGAGACCGCCGACGTGCGCGCCCGCGCGGGTATGTTCCTGTCCTTCCAGACGCCGGAGGAGATCCCCGGCATCACGCTGGAGAGCTTTCTGCGCACGGCTGCCGGTGCTGTGACCGGCAAGCCCGTCAAGGTCATGAAGTTCCGCCGCGAGATGGCCGCCCAGATGGAGGCCCTGAACATGGACCCGTCCTACGCGGACCGCTATCTGAACGTCGGCTTCTCCGGCGGCGAGAAGAAGAAGGCTGAGATTTTGCAGCTGCTCATGCTCAAGCCCGCGCTGGCCCTGCTGGATGAGACCGACTCCGGCCTCGACGTTGACGCGGTCAAGACCGTTGCCAGCGGCATCAAGGCGTACCACAACGCGACAATGCCTCATCATCATCACCCACAACGCCAAGATCCTGGAGGGTCTGCAGGTCGATTACGTCCATGTGCTGGACGACGCCCGCATTGTCCGCACCGGCGACGGCAGCCTCGTCAATGAGATCATTGAGGAAGGCTTCACCGCGCTGAAGGAGGACGAAGCCAAATGAGAGCCTTCGAGACTGAAAAGACCGAGGTCGCCGAGATTGACCGCAGTGTCTACGACATCAAGGACAAGGTCAACGCGGCGTTTGAGGTCAACTCCGCCTGACGGCAGAGATCGTGGAGCAGATCTCTAAAGAAAAGCACGATCCCGACTGGATGCGTGAATTCCGCCTGAAGGCGCTGGACATTTACAACAAGGCGTCCATTCCCAACTGGGGCCCGTCCCTGGAGGGGCTGGACATGCGCAATATCGTCACATACGTGCGCCCCAACACCGAGATGCGCGGCAAGTGGAGCGAAGTGCCCGATGACATCAAGAACACGTTTGAGCGTCTGGGCATTCCGCAGGCCGAGCGCTCGAGCCTGGCGGGCGTCGGCGCACAGTACGACTCCGAGGTCGTTTACCACAACGTCAAGGAGGAAGTCGCAGCGCAGGGCGTCGTCTACACCGATATGGAGAGCGCCCTGACCGGCCCCTACGCCGACATGGTGAAGGAGCACTTCATGAAGTGCGTGCCCCCCACGGACCACAAGTTTGCGGCGCTGCACGGCGCTGTGTGGAGCGGCGGTTCCTTCGTCTACGTCCCGGCGGGCGTGCATGTGGACATTCCCCTGCAGTCCTACTTCCGCCTGAACGCCCCCGGCGCGGGCCAGTTCGAGCACACCTTGATTATCGTGGACAAGGGCTCATACCTGCACTTTATCGAGGCTGCTCGGCCCCGAAGTACAACGTCGCCAACCTGCACGCAGGCTGCGTCGAGATTTTCGTCGGTGAGGGTGCGCGCGTGCGCTACTCCACGATTGAAAACTGGTCCAAGAATATGTACAACCTGAACACCAAGCGTGCGCGGGTCGAAAAGGGCGGCACAATCGAGTGGGTCTCCGGCTCGTTCGGCTCCCACACGGGCTGCCTGTACCCGATGAGCGTCCTGCAGGGCGAGGGTGCCCGCATGGAGTTCACCGGCATCACGTTTGCCGGTGCCGGGCAGGATCTGGACACCGGTGCCAAGGTCGTGCACGCCGCGCCGAACACGACGAGCCATATTTCCACCAAGAGCATTGCCCGCGACGGCGGCGTGTCGAACTTCCGCTCGTCCGTCGTTGTGCTGCCGAACGCCAAGGGCAGCAAGTCCAGCGTGAGCTGCGAATCCCTGATGCTGGATGACCGCAGCCGCTCCGACACGATCCCGGCCATGGACATCCGCTGCGACGCCGTGGACGTCGGCCACGAGGCCAAGATCGGGCGCATCAGCGAGGAGGCCATCTTCTACCTGATGAGCCGCGGCATGACCGAGGAGGACGCCCGCGCCCTGATCGTCGGCGGCTTTGCCGAGCCCATCGCCAAGGAGCTGCCGCTGGAATATGCGGTGGAGATGAACAACCTGATTCATCTGGAGATGAAGGGAAGCATTGGCTGACGCAATGCGTCAGAAATAAAAAATAATAAATAAGAAATAATAAAGAATGTGGAGTTTTCTCCCTATGGTCGAAAACAAAACCGTAGGGGCGGATTCCATATCCGCCCGTGGCACCTTGCCAACGGCAGGGCGGGCGCATATGGAATGCGCCCCTACGGCGGCAGAGGAATTTCGAGCGGTGCGCCAGCACCGCGCTCCACCACATTTATTATTTATTATTTTTATTTATTATTTGCATAACGGCGTCTTTCACCGCCCATCGCACCTCATACCTTCCAAACACCAGCGCGTTTTCCGCTTTCGTGGGGTAGTCAGACTGTGCGCCGGAGAGGCAGAGAGCCGGGTAGAGGACGCAGAACCAGTTGCGGCCCCGGGCAGCGCCCAGTTCAATGCGCAGGGCGGTGTACTCCCCGCCGGGCAGGGCAAAGCCGCCGTAATCCCGGGCAGCAAAGGCAAACCGCTCCAGCCGCAGGCGGGCGGTCTGGGCACTGTGGGCGCGGTGCAGGGCATTGTCCACAGCGCTTTGCAGCGCGGGCA
>ENA-OQAZ01001524-OQAZ01001524.1-human-gut-metagenome-genome-assembly--contig:-NODE-1524-length-10883-cov-2.013853_pt1 | contig 10883 bp, 14 predicted proteins | sample MGYA00242737_ERZ504531 | MGnify/ENA primary metagenome ERZ504531 (study PRJEB26092, sample SAMD00036244) | human gut metagenome | host: Homo sapiens | study: EMG produced TPA metagenomics assembly of...
ATGGTGAAAACGGGACAGTTCGCCTTTGTAACCACAAAGAGAACTGCTCATCAACAGATACCCGATACTTTGTCTTTGTAACTGGCTCGATTCGGGTAATTCTCATCATATGTTTTATTCTTCCTCATCCATCACTTCTTCAGCATCTGCCGGAGCAGCCTGTGCCGGTTCTTCTGCTTCCTGCCCTTCTGCACCGATTCCGTAATGCGCACGGACTTTTTCTTCAATCTCTTCCATAATCTCCGGATGTGCTGTCAGATATGACTTTGCATTCTCACGTCCCTGACCGATCTTTTCTCCGTTGTATGCATACCATGCACCACTCTTATTGACCAGATCAATCTTCGTCGCAAGATCCAGGATATCTCCTTCTCTGGAAATTCCTTTTCCGAACATGATATCAAATTCTGCTTCCTTGAACGGAGGTGCAATTTTATTCTTCACGATCTTCACGCGTACATGGTTACCAACCATCTCTCCGCCCTGCTTCAGAGTCTCAGCCTGCGGACATCCATACGGACAGATGAATAGAACTTCAGTGCCCGTCCACCCGTTGTTGTCTCTGGATTACCGAACATAACGCCAACCTTCTCACGCAGCTGGTTGATAAAGATTACAACACAGTTTGATTTACTGATAACCGGTGTCAGCTTTCTGAGTGCCTGTGACATCAGTCTTGCCTGCAGACCTACATGTGTATCACCCATATCACCCTCAATCTCCTGCTTCGGAACAAGTGCTGCAACAGAATCGACTACGATAATGTCAATCGCACCGGAACGTACCATTGTCTCAGTGATCTCCAATGCCTGATCTCCGCTGTCTGGCTGTGAAATGTAAAGTTCATCAATATCTACACCGATATTCTTCGCATATACCGGATCCAGTGCATGCTCTGCATCGATAAATCCCGCAATGCCGCCTCTTTTCTGTACTTCTGCGATCATATGTAATGCAACTGTCGTTCTTACCACTTGATTCAGGTCCATAAATTTCAATAATACGTCCTTTCGGAACGCCGCCAACACCAAGTGCCAGATCCAGACTCAAAGAACCGGTCGGAACCGTCTCAACATGCACCTGTGCCGCCGGATCACCCAGCTTCATAACTGCTCCCTTACCAAAATCTTTCTCAAGCTTTGCAATTGCTGCGTCTAATGCTTTCTTTTTATTCTCATCATTCATTGTGTTATTCGCCATCATTAATCTCCTTATCCCAGATTCTTCGCCCACGCTCTCCATCGAACGAATGTTTGTTCTGGTTCTATATTAGTACATATGTTCTGGTTTGTCAACTACATTTTTAAATCAGATCCACACGTCTCACCTTCCCCGGAGAAGAAACCGAACCCCTCCCGAAAACCTTTCTCGCCCAGATCCCCAAAGCTTCTGACTCCCCCATCATACCACATCTCCCCCTTCCCCCACAACCAGAACACTTCTTCTCGGAAGCCATTGCTGACATAATTTTCGCATTCGGAGGCTCATCGGAATGCCCTGCACAACTAAATCTGTCCGGTTTATTTTATTAAAAGCGCATCCGTCTTCTATTTTTCCGCAGACCGCCCGTCCTGCAATCTAAAGCTCAAACACCTCAAGATCATCCGGCACAAACAATTTCCCGTGATAGTACTCCCGTCCTTCCCACGTATAAAGCTCTTTCCTCTCCTTAAGATGCATCTCTTCCGTATGATACAGGATCAGATGCGGAATCTGAAGCTCCTCGGCAAGCTGACATGCTTCTTTCACAGTACTGTGGTGCTTTTCATAAGGCTTGAACTTATCTGCTTCTCCATACAGGCAGAACGCCTCATGGGTCAGCCAATCGCTGCCTTTCACAAATTCATAATCTTTCTCATTGTACGGTTCGTCACCGCAGCAGGTAAACTTCACTCCGTTCGGAAGCAGCATCGTAAATCCGAACTGCTTTGCCTTCGTGGAAAAAATATCGAAAAAGGTGACCGGACAGCCAAGGATTTCCTTTGTCTCTCCGTGATGCACCGGCACAAAAAGAATCCGGTCATCAAAATATTTCGTCACCTTTTTCTGGATCGTAAGTTCTGCGATCATGCGGATTGATCTTGCCAGTCTTCATGGCAGTAGATCCGCAGATTCCCCTCATATTTTCCCTGGCCGATCTTCTTCTGCCCGATCATCCGTATCAGCCAGATCACGCCCAGAAGATGATCGATATGTTCATGGGTAATAAAAATATCGTGAATGTCTTCCAGCTGGATCCCGGTGTCTTTTAACACCTTTAAAATACGGTTTCCGCCGCCGGTATCCACCAGAAAATGCCTGTTTCCATCCGAGAGGGCAAAACATGTATTATAGCATTCCGTTACTGTTGCATTTCCCGTTCCAAGTATTGTTAGCTTCATCCGTCATTACTCCTGTCTCATTTCAACCACTTCACCTGCACATTTGTAAATACTTCCTCCCGGCACAAATCCTCTCACCGAAGAAAGTGGATAAATATTGGTATGCGGTCCTACTACACTTCCTGGGTTCAGAATGGTTCCACATCCAACTTCTACATGGTCACCCAACATCGCGCCGAACTTTTTCATACCGGTCTCGATATTTCCTTCCGGCGTCTTTACAACCACCAGTTTTTTATCGGATTTCACATTAGATGTGATAGAACCTGCTCCCATATGTGACTTGTATCCAAGGATTGAATCCCCCACATAATTATAATGTGGAACCTGTACTTTATTGAAGAGGACCACATTTTTCAGCTCGGTAGAATTTCCGACAACTGCCCCTTCTCCTACGATCGCATTTCCACGGATAAACGCACAGTGTCTTACCTCTGCGTCCTTTCCGATGATCGCCGGACCGCCGATAAATGCAGTCGGTGCAACCTTTGCGGATCTGGCAACCCACACATTTTCTCCACGTTTTTCATACTCTTCTTCCGGAAGAGACGCACCCAGTTCCAGGATAAAACTGCTGATTTTCGGAAGTACTTCCCACGGGTAGGTCACTCCTTCAAACAAATCCTTTGCGATAGTCTCTTCCAGCGTATACATTTCTTTAACCGTCATTTCTTTCATTCTTTTCTTTCCTTTCGATGCTCTGCCTTTGGTTTCTTTTTATAAAATGCTGCTGCCCTGTCATAGCAGCTTCTTAACTGATACTGGTTATTCAGTCCCAGTACTCCGTTGGTTCTGCTGACAATAAAATGATCCAGTTTTGTCATATATTCATCCGATGTAATTTCTCCCTCTGCCACATAGTTAAGCCCCTTTTCCCAGCTTGCCGTCAGCTCCGGATTCAGAAGTGAACGGATAGAATTCAACACCACATCATAGATCATTTCTCCAAGAAGCGTCGGTGTGATCACCTGCGTCTTTTTATTCAGTGCCAGATATTTGATATTGAAGAGCTTTTTCAGGATCTCCGCCCTGGTCGCACTGGTTCCAATCCCGCTTCCTTTGATCTGCGCACGAAGTTCCTCATCCTCGATCAGCTGACCTGCATTTTCCATCGCAAGGATCATGGACCGGAATTGTATCTCTTCGGCGGTGAAGTTTCTCCCTCTTTGATATCCAGTGATTTCACATCCAGGATATCACCTTTTTTAACTTCTGGATGGATGCAAAAAATGCGGCATCCAGATCCACATTGTTATCACTTCCATCTCCTTCCGCGTCATTTCCATTTGCATTTTTCTTTGGTGCAGGGACCCCTGCACCTTCAGATATCCTTCTTCCGCAAGTACACGGAAGTTGGAGAAAAACTGTTCTTTTCCGATCTGTGTTACCAACGCCACTTTCTGATAAACTGCCGGAGGATAGAATATACTCAGAAACCTCCGGACGATCACATCATACACATGATGAGCTGTTGCAGATACCGAATTCAATGCTGAAAGTCCCTGTCCTGTCGGATGATCGCATAATGATCCGTGATCTGCTTGTCATTGACATAACGCGTCTTTGCCAGATTTTTATATGCTCCGTAATGCAGAATATCCTGCATATATGGTGCAGCCATCTGGTATTTACTCAGTCCGTTCAGGTTCTTTGTGATCTCCTTTGATACTGCCGTTGAAAGCACTCTGGCGTCTGTTCTCGGATAGGTGACAAGCTTCTTCTCGTAAAGCTCCTGCACAATGCGGAGCGTTTCATCCGGACTGATCTTGAACCGTTTGGAGCATTCGTTCTGAAGTTCTGCAAGGTTAAACAGAAGTGCGGATTCTTTTTCTCTTTTTTCTTTTTCGATGGATACAATCCGGCAGGTAAGAGGGGATGTTCCCTCTTTCAAAACAGCTATCAGCTTTTTGGCCTCCTCTTTCTCTTTAAATCCATTCTCTTTGTAGAGCTTTGGAGACTCAAAATAAGCCGAACCTTTCACTGCACGCCACTCACCGGTAAAAGTATGTCCGTCTACATTTACCGATTCGATCACACGATAGAACGGCGTTTTAACAAATTCACGGATCTCCCGTTCCCGCCTTACGACCATTCCAAGGACACAGGTCATCACACGTCCGACAGATACAACCGTGTATTTATTCCCAAGATAATTTGAAATGCTGTTTCCATATTTGAGTGTCAGAAGTCTGGAAAAGTTGATTCCCATCAGATAATCTTCCTTCGCACGGAGATAAGCCGAAGCTGACAGATTATCGTATTCTGACAGATCCTTCGCCTCACGGATTCCTCTGAGGATCTCTTCCTCCGTCTGGGAATCGATCCACACACGCCGGCGTTCTTTCCCTTTTACGCCTGCCATCTGTTCCACCAGACGGTAAATGTATTCTCCTTCTCTTCCCGAGTCGGTACAGACATAAATCCGGTCTACGTCCTTCCTGGTCAGTATTCCTTTTACGATCTCAAACTGCTTCTTTACTCCCGGTATCACCTCATAGAGAAATTCCTGCGGAATGAATGGCAGTGTCTGCAAAGACCATCTCTTATACTTTTCATCATATACTTCCGGATAACTCATCGTGACAAGATGACCAACACACCAGGTTACGATCGCCTCATCTGATTCCAGATATCCGTCTTTTCTTTTCAAATTCAAATGCAGTGCCTTGGCAAATTCCTGTGCCACACTCGGCTTTTCTGCAATATATACCGATTTACCCATATAATAATTTTGTACTCCTGTATTTTCACGCTATAGCAACTCTCACAGCGTTTAAAAAGTGAAGCTGATACCAGCTCCACTTTTTATCATATCATATTCAGAACATAAAACAAATTATTTTCTTCGAAAAATCTTCCGGATTTTATCAACAAAGCTTTGTTTTGTCCGTCCTTCCGGATGTCTGACGGTGATTGCTTCACGCATAAAATATTCCTGGGAATTGACTTTTGAAGTTCCTTTTTCTTTCATGTAGTATTTGCCGTCACTCTTTAATTCTCGCGCTTTTACATTGTCCGCAAGCATGATCTTCAGCATATGTGTCAGCTGTTTCCTGATAGTTTCATCGTAAACCGGACATGCCACTTCCACGCGTTTTTCCGTATTACGCGTCATCATATCTGCGGAACCGATATAGATCTTCTGATCCGCTCCGGTCCCAAAAAGGAAAATACGTGGATGCTCAAGATAACGTCCGACAATACTGGTCACGCGGAGATTCTCTGTGTACCCTTTGACTCCCGGCAGGATACAGCAGATCCCACGGACGATCAGATCCACCTTCACCCTGCATTTGATGCCTCGGAAACCTTCTGGATAAAATCTACATCCGTCACAGAATTCATCTTCATGATGATCCGTCCGTTCGTTCCCTTTTTGATCTCCTCATCCATCAGCGAAAGCACCTTTGGTTTCAGACTGGTCGGTGAAACAATAATATGCTGATAGCTTCCATTGAGATTGCCAATGGACATATTCTTGAAGAAGACGGCTGCATCCTCTCCGATTCCCTTATCCGCTGTGATCAGCGACACATCCGTATACATCGTCGCTGTCTTTTCATTGTAGTTTCCGGTTCCCACCTGCGTAATGTATTCGATATTGTTGCGGTTCCGGTAAGTGATCAGACAAATCTTGGAATGCACCTTATAACCTTCAAATCCGTAAATCACACGGCATCCTGCTTCTTCCAGCCGCTCGGACCAGTCAATATTGTTCTGCTCATCGAATCTGGCTCTCAGCTCGATCAAAACCGTAACCTCTTTGCCGTTCTCGGCCGCTGCACATAAGTACTCTACCAGACGGGCTTTCTTTGCCAGACGATAGATTGTGATCCTGATTGTAAGAACGGTCGGATCATAAGCTGCTTCCTTGATCATACGCAGAAACGGATCCATACTCTCATACGGATAAGAAAGAAGAATATCTTTTTTCTTTACCTGCGGAATCACTTTTCCATCCGTCAGATAGCGGGACGGCTGCGGAGTAAACGGTTCGTCGACCAGAGAACGTTTCAGCGATGCCGGAACCTTATCCATAATCGAGAAAATATAATCCAGCTTCATCGGCATCTTGGTCCGGTAGATCTGTGCCGGTGTGATCTTAAATTTGTCACAGAAATACTTTTCCAGTTCCTTATCCAGCGGCTCCGCTGTCTCCATACGGACCACTGCCATTCTGCGGCGCTTGTGAAGGGTTTCCTGCATCAGCAGGCGGAAATCATCATTGATCTCCAATGCCTCATCGTCCGGCGACACATCTGCATTCCTTGTCACACAGATATAATTCTTGTTCGATACCTCGTATTTGTCGAACACTACATCCAGATATTCCATGATCACCTTTTCCATACGGATATAACGGATGTCATGGCCCGGAAGATATAAGATATCTGACACAAACTGTGGAACCGGTACGATTCCGATCATGGAAGTTCCATTCTGCTTCAGACTTGCGATCACATACAGTTCCTTATTGAGCAGATGTGGAAACGGATGATTGGCATCCACGATCTGTGGAGACAGGATCGGAAGAATCTGGTCTTTGAAGTACTTTTTCACATACTTCTTTTCCTGCTGCTCCAGTTCTTTTATCGATAGTCCACAGACACCGTATGGATTCAGCAGCTTCTTGATCTCTGAGTAGGTCTTGTCCCTCTCTTTATACAATGGTGCTACAGCCGCAAAGATTGCATCCAGCTGCTCTTTCGGATTCATCCCCGAACGGCTGTCGATCGTGCTGTTATCCGTAAGCGACATATCATACAGGCTTCCTACGCGGATCATAAAAAATTCGTCCAGGTTGCTTGTAAAAATGGATACAAACTTCATTCTTTCAAGAAGGGGTACTGAAGAATTCTTTTGCTTCCTCCAGTACCCTCTGATTGAACTTCAGCCAGGACAGTTCTCTGTTCTGTGTATAGTTCTGCATTTCTTTTTTCATATTAACCACCTTCAATCTTCCTTTACACTGGTATAATTTCATTCTACCACTGAATCAGAAGAAAGAAAAGTTAACTTCTTTTAAACTTCCCTGCAAAAGCTATTTCTTTGTGATAAATCCTTTTGCTGTCAGAGTCTCAGCACAGAGAACAGCTCCTCCTGCCGCACCGCGGACTGTATTGTGGGAAAGTCCGATAAATTTATAATCGTAAAGGGAATCTTCTCTGAGTCGTCCGATAGAAATTCCCATTCCGTTCTCATAATCTACATCCAGTTTCACCTGCGGACGGTTGTCTTCTGTCATATAGCGGATGAACTGCTTCGGTGCACTCGGAAGCTCTGCTTCCTGCGGGAAGCCTTTGAAACTTTCCAGTTTTTCGATCAGCTGCTCCTTGGTTGGTTTCTTTTCAAAATTGATAAATACGGCAGCGGTATGTCCGTTAAGAACCGGTACACGTACACACTGGCATGTGATCTTCGGAGAATCTGCTTTTACGATCTGTCCATTTTCAACTCTGCCGAGAACACGAAGCGGTTCCTGCTCGCTCTTTTCTTCTTCTCCACCAATGAATGGAATGATATTTTCTACCATTTCCGGCCAGTCTTTAAAGGTCTTTCCTGCACCTGAAATTGCCTGGTAGGTTGTAACAACCAGTTCTTTTGGTCCGAATTCTTTCCATGCTGCAAGGCAAGGCGCATAGCTCTGGATCGAACAGTTTGGTTTTACTGCGATAAATCCTCTTGTAGTTCCAAGACGCTTTTTCTGGTCTTCGATGACTGCAAAATGTTCCGGGTTTACTTCCGGGATTACCATCGGTACATCCGGTGTCCATCTGTGGGCACTGTTATTAGATACAACCGGTGTCTCTGTCTTTGCGTATGCTTCCTCAATCGCACGAATCTCATCTTTTGACATATCAACTGCGCTGAATACAAAGTCAACTGTCTTTGCAACTTCTTCTACTTCGTTGACATTATGTACAACGATCTTCTTGACTGCTTCCGGCATCGGAGTGTCCATTTTCCAGCGGTCTCCGACTGCTTCTTCATATGTCTTTCCTGCGGAACGCGGGCTTGCAGCCAGTGTTACTACCTCAAACCACGGATGATTTTCCAGCAGAGAGATAAATCTCTGTCCTACCATTCCTGTTGCACCAAGAATACCTACTCTTAATTTCTGATCCATTTTTATGTCCTCATTTCCTGTTTTGTCTTTTTGATGCGTACATTTGTACGCGTGATTTGTATATCATAGCGCATTTTCCGACATTTTTCAACCCTGACAATTGAAAAACTATGTCTACTTATTAACGCTCATGTTACTGTTCCCAGTACCTGTGACCAGCAATGCTCATTTTCCTTATAACGATTAGCACTCTTCCAGATACGCTTCGTGAAGCGCGATCACCTTTTTCATAGCTTCCGGTCCAGGTGCACCGATCGTATTTCTCTTATTGACACAGGTCTCCATGCTGATCGCATCATAAATATCTTCTTCAAATACCGGAGAGATCTCCTTATATTCTTCCAGTGACATATCATCTAACGCAATCTTCTTATCGATGCAATAAAGTACCAGCTTTCCTACGATTCCATGTGCATCACGGAACGGTACCCCGTGATTTACCAGATAGTCAGCTGCATCTGTTGCATTGGTAAATCCGTGTCTGCAGCTTTCCAGCATACGTTCTTTGTTGAACTTCATGGTTGCGAGCATTCCGGTAAATAAAGCCAGGCATCCTTTCACGGTATCGATGGCATCAAATACCAGCTCTTTGTCCTCCTGCATATCTTTATTGTAAGCAAGCGGAATTCCTTTCATTGTAGTCAGGATCGAAGTCAGTGCACCGTATACACGTCCTGTCTTTCCACGAACAAGTTCCGCAATATCCGGATTCTTCTTCTGTGGCATGATACTGCTTCCGGTGCTGTAGCTGTCATCGATATCGACAAACTGGTATTCATTGGAATTCCAGATGATCACTTCTTCTGAGAAGCGGCTTAAATGCATCATAATCGTAGATAGAGCACTCATCAGCTCGATCAGATAATCACGGTCCGATACCGAATCCATACTGTTCAGTGTCGGTCCGTCAAATCCGAGAAGCTCTGCGGTGTATGCTCTGTCCAGATCATAAGTAGTTCCTGCAAGTGCTCCGGATCCAAGCGGACAGGTATTCATTCTTTTGTAAATATCTTTCAGACGCATATGGTCTCTTTTGAACATTTCAAAATAAGCACCCATATGGTGTGCCAGTGTGATCGGCTGCGCTTTCTGCAGATGGGTAAATCCAGGCATGATCGTCTCGGTGTTGTCTTCATGATCGCAAGAAGTTCGCGGAGCTATCCACAACCAGTCCTTGCAGTGCGGTGATCTCACTTCTTGTATAAAGCTTCATATCCAGTGCAACCTGGTCATTACGGCTTCTTCCGGTATGCAGCTTCTTTCCTGCATCCCCGATCCGGTCGATCAGATTTGCCTCTACAAAACTGTGGATATCTTCGTATTCCTCTGTAATCTCAAGCTTTCCGCTCTCTACATCCCTGCGGATGCTTTCCAGTCCATCCAGAATCTGCTGCTTCTCATCGTCTGTCAGAATCCCCTGCTTTGCAAGCATCATAACATGCGCCTTGCTGCCCTGGATATCCTGCTCATAAAATCGTTTATCAAATGAAATGGACGCATTGAAATTATAAACCAGTTTGTCGGTTTCTTTCGTAAAACGTCCTCCCCATAACTGTGCCATAGCTTTCCCTCTTTTCTTCAACGTAATTCTGTGCTTTAGTGTACCATAGAATGTCGGATTCTGTAAAGTTCCCCTCTTAACTTTTCACAGAACTTTCCTCTTCCTCCCGAAGTTTCTTTTCCCGTTCTCTCTGATTTTTGGAATAAATACAGCACAATAGTCCTGGCGGTAAAGTCCGTAAATCTTTGACAGCTCGGTTGAACGCTTATATCCATTTCTCTTTTTAAAATCTGAAACCAGATAAGCCACTCCATATTCCCCGGCAAGCCGCTCACCAATCTCATTCAGCTTCTGTGCATTTTTCAGCGGACTGATGGAAAGGGTTGTGGTGAAATAATCATATCTGCCTTCTTTTGCAAATCTCGCAGCTTCCCGGAGTCTGAGCTCATAACACCTGAAGCATCGCTCTCCACCTTCCGGAATCATCTCCAGTCCCTTCGCCATCTCGTAAAATTTTTCACTGTCATAATTTCCCGCCTGAAAATGGATCGTATGTTTCGCCGGAAGCTCACGGATCAGCTTCTCCTGTTCGTGGATCCGTTTTTCAAATTCAGATTCCGGAAAAATATTCGGATTGTAATAAAAAACCGTAATCTCAAAATATTCTGACAGATATTCCAGCACATAACTGCTGCATGGTGCACAACAGCTGTGAAGGAACAGACGCGGAACCTTCTTTTCCGATACGATCAGTTCTATCTTTTTATCCAGTTCTTTCTGGTAATTCTTTTTCTGCATCTGTTCATCTCTCCTCATATTGCAGATTTGTTTCTTATTATAGTGCAGTCTGTTCTCTTCGCACAATATCTTTTCT
>ENA-OQAZ01001525-OQAZ01001525.1-human-gut-metagenome-genome-assembly--contig:-NODE-1525-length-10882-cov-5.144770_pt1 | contig 10882 bp, 12 predicted proteins | sample MGYA00242737_ERZ504531 | MGnify/ENA primary metagenome ERZ504531 (study PRJEB26092, sample SAMD00036244) | human gut metagenome | host: Homo sapiens | study: EMG produced TPA metagenomics assembly of...
CGAGCATCGTCTATTTCCATAAAAACGCCGGTGGCAAGGCGGGCCAAGCAATATCTGATCGACAATTTCGGCGTGAACGTAAATGCCTATGATTTGATTACAGGCTACCGCGCCATGATTCCTATTTCGATTATGCGGAATCTTTTCTGAACAATGCCATCTCGGTAGAGCAGCTCTCGCAGGCGATGCGGCTTGGCAAATTGGGGGAGCAGGTGGTGATTAAGTCGCAGTTTGCCTTTTCCAATCTGAAATTTGAGGGCTTTTCCATCGCAGAAAAAGACAAATACTATGTGCAGCGCAAAGCAAGAAACGATGAAGCAAACCAAACCTATCTGAAAATGCTGGACGATGAGACAGACGGCATCTATATGCAGGACATTATGAGAGGAGGCATCCGCAGCGATGACCCACGCATACCAAGAAATCTATCTGAGTAATGCGCAGGCGGCTTTGGGGGATGCGTTCGACTATGCGATTCGTGTCTGCGGCGTACCGGGAGAAAATTTTATAAAGCTGTTCACCGTAAGTTCGGTAAGCAAGCATATGGAAAACGGAGAACCCGCGTATCTGGCAGGGAAGAGCGGCGTTGAACTGGCTGTGCAGATCCTTGCGGAGACAACGGGGACGACAAACCCGCCGGAACCGCCGGAACGGTATGCGCGCTCCTGTGAATATTGGATCGGCTGGGCGGTTGCGTATTATCAGTGGTACTCCGGGCGAAAGTACAGCGAGATTTTCAAGGTGCTTTCCTTTGCGGAACTGGAAAAAATGTATTATCCCCTGCACGAAGCGGACGTCAGCAAATTTGCCGAGATTGCGGATGCCCGCATCCGGGAGCACTTTGCGGAAACAAACCTGAAGCGCATCCGCACGGCCTACGGCTGTTCGCAAGCCGAGCTGGCGAAAAAAACCGGCGTCGGTTTGCGCTCCATCCAGCTGTACGAACAGCGGCAAAAGGACATCAACAAGGCAAGCGCGGAGAGTTTGTATAAGATTTCCAAAGTGCTTGGCTGCGCGATGGAGGACTTGCTGGAAAGATAAAAACACGGACTTTTATCCGGTGGCCGCGGATGAAAGTCCGTATTTTTGTGCGGGCGCGGGGGTAAACGTAGAAAAACGGCAGGCCTGTCTTGCAAACAGGCTCTGTCGTTTTCTGTAGCTATTGGAAAATAGCTATACGGTGAAAAATATCAGTTGTTGGGCGTTAGAGATATAGGGCATAAAATAGTTAGTATAATAGATTTTGAAATATAACAATTTATTATTGCTTTTTTTCCATGTTATGAGTAAGATAAGGAAAAACACTTTTGTTTGTCAAAGAAAAACGAAAATAAGAGGCTATGCTATGGACGAATTATCGCAGCTTAAAAGCAAACTGTTGGTAGAACAGGTTGAGGAACGAATCTACCGTTATATTGTGGATACGCCGCTGAAACCAGGTACAAGACTTCCCAATGAATTTGAACTTGGAGAAAAATTTGGTGTGGGTCGCAGCACGATTCGTGAAGCTGTTAAGCTGCTATCCAGCAAAGGAATTGTGAATGTGCGGCGTGGATCTGGTACCTATGTACTAACAACTGTTCTTGGAAAGGGAGATCCATTGGGGTTAGGCAACGTACAAGACAAGACAGCATTAGCGCTTGATATTGTAAATGTACGTCTGCTGCTGGAGCCAGGAATTGCCGCAATGGCTGCTCACAATGCAACGGAAGAAGATATTGCAAGGATAAAACGCCTTTGCTATAGAGTGGAAGATAAAATACGTGCAGGGGAGTATTATGACGAAGATGATATTGCATTTCACACTTGTGTGGCAACCGCAAGCAAGAATACAGTGGTCGAGCAACTGATTCCGATTATTGATACAGCGGTTATGATTTTTGTAAATGTAACGCACAAAGAGCTTACAGAAGAAACAATTATGACACACCGTATGGTGTTGGATTCCATTGCTGCCCGTGATCCGATTGGCGCCCAAAACGCTATGACGATGCATCTTGCATTTAACCGCTGCAGAATAAAACAACTGTATGATGCAGAGCACAAAACTTAATAACAAGGGAAAAGTTCACAAGGCTGCATACAAAAGTATGAGGTTTGTACAGTATTTTCCAAAAAAATTCCTCACATAGCTTTATTACGCTTATGTGAGGTTTTGTTTTGCACAAGTCATCAGATGTATTTTCCGGCTTTTTGAGGTTCTTGTAAAGGAAAAGGCTTAGAAAATCAATGAAATTTCGGCAAAATATATAAAATTTCCCCATGATTTGTGCAAGCTGTGAAAATTTGTGCTTCTCTTTTTGTCATAAAGTAGGAACTGCTTTGTACAACTTGTAAACTTACAGCAGATAAATTAAGATAGGGGCAACACAGAAAGATAGACGTTACAGTAACGTCAATGGGTGTGCTCTTACTACGAAAAGGAGAATCAAAATGAAATTGAAAACCGGTATTATCGGATGCGGTAAAGTCGCCGATTTCCATGCAAAAGCTTATGAAAAGCTGGAAAACAGCGCTTTTACTGCTGTATGTGATGCCAACCTGGATCGTGCAAAAGCCTTTGCGGAACGTTACCACGTGAATGCGTATTCCGATATATCTGAGATGATCCAGAAAGAAAAGCTGGATGTGGTAAGCGTCTGCACACCGCACCCCCTTCACCGCGACCCGGCAGTCACTGCCGCAGAAAATGGCTGCAATGTACTGATTGAGAAGCCGTTAGCATCCAGCCTGGCTGATTGTGACAGAATTATTGAAGCCGGTGATAAAAACAATGTGACCATCGGAACGATGGTGCAGCGCCGCTTCTATCGCCCCTGCATGAGAATCCATGAAGCTATTGAAGCAGGCAAGATCGGCAAACCGATCTTAGGCATGGTAACGATGCTCGGCTGGCGCGATAAGGCGTATTACGATAGTGACGCATGGCGTGGTACCTGGAAAGGAGAAGGCGGCGGCGTTCTTGTGAACCAGGCTCCGCATCAGCTGGATCTCCTTCTGTGGTATATGGGCGATGTGGATGAGGTATATGGTGTGTGGAAGAATTTAAACCACCCTTATATCGAAGTAGAAGATACTGCTGTGGCAGTAGTAAAGTTTAAGAGCGGTGCCGTAGGCAATATCGTGGTGAGCAACAGTCAAAATCCGGCTTTGTACGGAAAGGTACACATTTTTGGTCAAAATGGTGCCGGTGTTGGCGTACAGACGGACGGCGGTGCCATGTTTATTGCAGGCATGTCTTCCATCACTGAGCCGCCGTACAATGATTTGTGGACGGTGGAAGGTGAAGCTGATAAGCTGGAAGATTGGAAAAAAGGCGACTGCGATTTCTTTAACAGTGTGGATTCCATGCACTACTATCATCAGGAGCAAATCAAAGATTTTCTTCACGCAGTAGAGACCCACACGAAACCGCTGGTAGATGCGCGGGACGGCCGTAAAACGGTTGAATTGTTTGAAGCGATTTACCGCAGCACGCAGACGGATTCCGTTATCAAATTTCCCATCCGCTGAATGAGGATAGAACAACAATGAAAACATCCTATAATGAGGCTTGCGCCCGTGACTGTTCTACGCTGGAACAGGATCTGAGCTTGTGCGAAAAAGCAGGATTTGATTACATTGAGATTCGGCTCGATATGCTGAGGGGCTGGCTCAAGGATCACACGGTAGATCAGCTGAAAGAATTTTTTGAAACGCACCGGCTCAAACCACACGCTATCAATGCCGTATATCTGCGGCAGGGGATGCTGCCGGACGAAATGCCTGACTGGAATGACCCTGCCATGCAGGACTTCAAGCTGGCCTGTGATGTGGGAAGTACGATTGGCAGCAGCTACGTCATTATCGTGCCGCCTCTCGACCCAGCGGGGTCTTTACCGGTGATACGGCTGCGGCAGAGAAAGAATGCGTCCGTATCTTGAAAAAGCTCGCTGTCCTTGCACGGCCTTTCGGTATGAAGTTATGCTTCGAGCTGGTGGGCCTGCGCAAGAGCTGTGTTCGCAGTATTGAAGCTGCTGACCGTATTGTGCGGGCCGTGGACGAGGACAATGTGGGGTTCGTATTTGATTCCTACAATATTTACCTCAATGACCATTGCAACGATTTCAGCGCCATCAAAACCGTGCAGCCCGAAAAGATCTTTGCGGTTCATCTGATGAGCGCTGATGATGTGCCGGACAGCGAGATGGGACAGGACAAGCGCTGTTTCTCCGGCAGCGGTGTTGTTGATACGGATAGCTTCCTAAAAACATTGAAAATCTGCGGCTATACCGGCATGGTTTCGGTAGAAACTTTCCGACCGGAATACTGGAGCAAGACCCCGGAGTGGGTTATTGAAAACGCATACAGTACAACGTATACGGCACTGAAAAAGAATCAGTGTCTGGAATGAAAGAATACGAGGAGGATAAACAATGTCACCACTTCATTTCGTCATTATGCTGATCATTGCCATCGCCATTTTGACAGTCTTGACCTTGAAATTTAAAATGCACCCCGTTATGGTTCTGTTTTTGACCGCCACATTCTGTGGTTTGGCCTCCGGAATGTCCCTTGTAGACACCTTTGCTAATATCACAAAATATTTTGGATCTACTTTAGGCTCAATCGGTGTTATGATCATATTCGGAGCTGTTATTGCGGCCGGTATCAATGACACCGGTGCAGCTACAAGCATGGTAAACTTCTTTATCAAAAAGTTTAAGGGTAAGTGTCTTGAGCTGGCTCCCGCTTTGACCGGCTTTATTATGAGCATTCCTGTGTTTGGCGATATCGCTATTATTCTGAATGCTCCTATCTCTGCGATTCTTGCCAAGCGTAAGAAACTTGGTATGCAGCAGGTTGCGCCTTTTGTAAACCTTGGTCTGACCCTTACACACGGTCTGGTTCCTCCAACTCCGGGTATCTTGGCTGTTTCTATTCTGCTTGGTGCTGATATCGGCACGGTCATTATAATCGGCCTTATTTGCTCTGTGATTTCTTTCGCTGCTTGCTACTTGGGTCTGCGCCCGGTTTACGCAAAGAGTGAATATGTTGCACCGCTTCCCCAATATACAGAGGGCATCGATCCTGTTGATGATACGAATAATGTGGAAGCACTGCTCATCAAGGAAGACAATACACCTAAGGCAGCTGCTGCTTTTGCTCCGTTGCTGCTGCCTGCCATCATGATCGCTATCGGCTCTATCGGCAAGCTGCTTACTGTGGAAGGCTCTGCTGCATACAATTTCTTCAACACTTTTGGCAACACGGTTCTGGCTCTGTTCTGCGGTATCGTTGCGGTTGGTTCCTTGATCTTTGGCCGTAAGGAAAAAGTTGTCCAGAAAGCCAACGCAGACGGCACCGGCTGCAAATTGACAGAAAAAAGCAGCTGGTTTGAGATCGTCATGAATAACTGGGTCGGCCGCGCACTTCAGATTGCTATTGGTGCCCTTCTCATTACCGCTATGGGCGGTGCTATGGGCGGTATTCTCCGTGAAAATGAAGCGATTGCCACCATTGGCAACATGATTGCTGAAAGCAGCTTCCCGGCTATCCTCGTTCCGTTCCTGATGGCTGCTATCCTGATGGCCGTCTGCGGCTCTATGACGACGGCAGCGATGACTGCTGCCGGTCTGATGGGTGGCCTGATGACGGTTCTGGGTCTGAGCCCGGTTCTGACTGCACTGGCCATCGGCGCAGGCTCTATGGTTGGCTGGCATGTCAATAATAGTGGCTTCTGGATCTTCACATCTCTGTATGGCTTTGATACCAAGCAGGGTCTTAAGTACTTCACCACAACCAACGCACTGGGCGGCATCGTTGCTTTCGTTGTCCTTGTTCTTCTGCATGTAGTGGGTATTGTCTAACAGGCAACGATATAACAATCACAAAATATAGCATGAAACAGGAAGATTAATTATTATGGAACTCATCAGTCAAAAAATGCGATCCTTAGCGCCGGAGTTGGACCCACTGCGCCTTGGTACCGGATGGAAACCGGAAGATCTTGCAAAACCGCAGATCATTGTAGAAAGTACCTTTGGTGACAGCCACCCCGGCAGCGGCCACTTGGACAAGCTTGTGGCGGCAGCCTGTGAAGGTGTGGCGCAAGCCGGAGGCCATGGTGCGAGATACTTTGCTACTGATATCTGTGATGGCGAGAGTCAGGGTACCGATGGAATCAATTTCAGTCTGGCAAGCCGTGAAATGATTGCCAATATGATTGAAATTCATGCCAATGCAACTCCATTTGACGGCGGCGTGTACATTGCCAGCTGCGATAAAGGCTTGCCCGCTAACCTTATGGGACTGGCAAGAGTAAACATCCCTGCCGTAATGATTACCGGCGGTACGATGCATGCAGGTCCTGATTTGCTGACTTTGGAACAGCTGGTATGTACAGTGCAAAGTATGAGCGCGGCGAAATCAGCGAAGAAAAGCTGGACTGGGCCAAGCAGAATGCCTGTCCCAGTTGCGGCGCATGCAGTTTCATTGGAACAGCGTCAACCATGCAGATTATGGCAGAGGCTTTGGGCCTGGCATTGCCTGGCAGTGCTTTGCTTCCTGCTACCAGTCCGGATCTTGTGCAGTATGCACGCCGCGCTGGCTACCAGGCCGTAGTCCTGGCAAAGCAGGGCCTGAAACCGAGTGATATTGTGACGATGGACAGCTTTGAAAATGCCATTTTGGTGCACGCTGCCATTTCCGGGTCCACAAATGCTTTGCTGCATCTTCCTGCGATTGCCCATGAATTTGGTATCGAGATCGATGGAGATACTTTTGATCGGCTGCATCGTGGTGCGAAATATCTGTTGGACATTCGTCCGGCAGGCCGTTGGCCCGCAGAATTCTTCTACTATGCAGGCGGTGTACCCGCCATCATGGAAGAAATTCGTGATGTGCTGCATCTGGATGCCCTCACAGTTACCGGAAAGACACTGGGAGAAAATTTGGATAAACTGAAGGCAGATGGTTTCTATGAACACTGCCAACAGCTTTTGGATGAGGCAAATGCACGCTGCGGCTTAAAGCTTACCCGCGCAGACATCACCCGTCCGGCTTCTGACCCCATCGGCACCGATGGAAGTATCGCCGTGCTGCGTGGGAACCTTGCGCCGGAGGGAGCTGTTATTAAGCATACTGCATGCCCGAAGGAAATGTTCAAAGCTGTACTGCGTGCACGTCCCTTTGACAGCGAAGAAGACTGCCTGGATGCTGTGCTGCACCACAAAGTGCAAAAAGGCGATGCAGTATTCATCCGCTATGAGGGACCGCAGGGCAGCGGTATGCCGGAGATGTTTTATACCAGTGAGGCTATCAGTCTGACAAAGAACTTGGCCGCAGCATTGCGCTGATCACAGATGGGCGCTTTTCCGGTGCATCTACCGGCCGGTAATCGGCCATTGCAGCCCGGAAGCACAAACCGGCGGCCCTATCGCCCTTGTGGAAGAAGACGACTTGATCGAAATTGATGTTCCGGCGCGTAAGCTGAACATTATTGGCGTAAAAGGCGAGCGAAAGTCTGCCGAAGAAATGGCGCAGATTTTGGCACAGCGCCGAGCCGCTTGGAAGCCGAAGCCTCGCCGCTATAAGCGCGGTACGCTGAGACTCTTCAGCGAACACGCCGCCAGCCTATGAAGGGTGCATATCTTCGTTATGATGACTAAGGAATATAAATTTATCATACTTGTTATTTAGCAAGGCATGACCAATTAGCCTGATACCTTTCTGTATAGGATACCGACTACTATGCAGAAAGGTATTTTTATGTGCAGAGAACTAGCCTGGAAAAACACAAACGAAGCCGTATCAAATCTAAGGTTATTATAGTTTGTAGCAAAAGTTCTTGCATTTGCGCCAACGTGTGGTATACTCATAAGTAGCAAATCAACCGAACGTCAGGAGTGATACTGTATGTCCGTGTACGGCTACTGCCGCATTTCCACACCGCAGCAAAATATCGAACGCCAGGTGCGCAACATTGCCGCTGCCTACCCCGCGGCGCACATCGTCCGCGAGGTCTACACCGGCACGGCCTGCCGCGGACGGCAGGAGCTGGACAAGCTGCTGCACTGTGTACAGCCCGGGGATACCATCGTGTTTGACAGTGTTTCCCGCATGAGCCGCAGCGCCGAGGAGGGCTGTGCACTATATGAAACACTGTACAACCGCGGTGTGACGCTCTGCTTTTTGAAGGAGCCGCACATCAATACGGACACCTACAAGCAGGCTCTGCAGCGGCAGGTCAGTTCCTCGCCGGAGACCGGCAGCGCCGCAACGGACCGTTTTGTTTCCGGCATCATGGACGCATTAAACCGCTACACCGCCGACCTTGCCAAGGAGCAGATTCGTCTTGCCTTTGCCCAGGCGCAGAAAGAGGTGGACGACCTGCACCAGCGCACCCGCGAGGGGATCCTGACGGCCCGGCTGAACGGAAAACAGATCGGCCAGATGCCCGGCCGCAAACTTACCATAAAAAATCTGCCCCCTGTAAGGAGCAGATCAAAAAATACAGCCGTGATTTCGATGGAACTCTCACTGATGCGGACTGCATCAAGCTGATCGGCATCGCACGGAATACGTATTACAAATATAAGCGAGAGCTGCGAGAAGAACTCACTCGGAATATGAAATCCTGAAATAGTCCAAATACGCTTTGAACCGATCTTGTGCTGCAAGGCAGGTATCCATTAGATACCCATGTTCTTGATTCCATTCGTGCAGGCCGCGGTAATAGTACAGTTTTGAATCATCTTCTATAATAAACGGTACAATATTGTTTTTCAGGCACTCTTTAAAAAGGATCAGCCGCCCTACACGCCCATTCCCGTCTTGAAACGGGTGAATACATTCGAAGTCATGGTGAAATGCCACAATTTGTTCCAGAGAATGCGTTTTGGATCCATTATACGCAGCCAACAAGGCTTTGATCTGAGACGCTACCTCTTCCGGCTCAGCTATGGCACGCCCGCCAACTTCGTTCGGTACGCGCTTATATTCACCGACCGCAAACCAGTCTTTTTTGGAGTCACTTGTCCCATTTTTCAATGTGAAATGCAGCCGTTTGAGGAATGTCTCTGATAACGGCTGCATCGCGTTTTCAATAACAAAATCAACGCATCGAAAGTGGTTGGTGGTTTCTATAATGTCATCAACATTCACCACACTATTTTCCATTCCAATTGTATTCGTCTCAAAAATATAGCGGGTCTGTTCATGCGTCAGGCGACTTCCCTCGATATGATTGGAATTGTACGTCAAATCGATTTGAACTTTGTGGTAGATTCCGCCCTTCCTCTGCTTCCTTTTTTCCTCCCGCAGAACAGACAGCAGGTCGTTTTTTATTTTTGCGTTCTTGCGTTTTGGCTTTTCCGCTGTTTCCGGGATTTTCCAAGTCTTTCCGGCAAGAATTGTCCCATGAATTTTGCCTATAGCGCAATAATTCCGGACAGACCGCTCCGACACGTTCCATTTTTTTGCCGCATCTTCGACGGAAATATAGATCATAGTATCCCCCCTTGCAATATAGTATAGCACATTATCGGCAAAAAATCTAAGTCTTATTCATTTATTTTCTGTTTTTGCCGATATCAATGGCGGTCTTTTCCCCGTCGCAATACGATGATTTTATTTTTTTATTCTATCCAGTACTCTATTAAAGTCCTGCATAGATGCATCGATTATCCATAGTATAGCTGCACCATTTTCGAAATTGTTGATGGATATTCCTTTGAGAATGGGTTTCAGGGTGTCCCTGATATGCTTGTGTGTATAAACACATGCAATGCTTGCTAACGTCGCTTTCGCTCACGTTACCCCTTCGGACCGCTGCGGCACCGTTTTTTCCGCAGCCAGAGCCGCCCATCCCGCGATAAGCCCAATGAACAAAAAATCCAGTAACTTTATAAATAGATTTCCTTCTTTCTTGCACTACTTGATTCGTATAAGGATAGGGTCATATTGTATTTGTAGCGTAACAAGCAGGGAAACCCTTATGAAATAAGCGATCACAAGATTTCCCTTGCTTGTATATTGTATTAGTATTTCATTCAACCCGATCGAGTGCTCTACGTTTGCCTTCCCTTAATTTTCCGAAGCGGCTGTTGCACAAGGAAATTTCCAAGTGCAGCAGCCCCTTTACGGTTAAATGTTTCCAGAAGCACAAAAACACTCGCCATAGACCCCCTAATTTCCAAAAAACAGATAACTCAAACAGGCCCTTCTGAATAACGATTGTTTTCCAGAGGAGCCTGTTTTCCAAATTTTCAAAAATCCGAAATTCAGGTATGCTTTAGGCTGAATCAAATGCAGATTTTGCAGTCCACTGTTGCACTTTGCCAGCAGGTGAGCAATGTTTTGGGAAAGCCCCAAAAACAGAAGCTCCGCCAGGACTTTGACTTTACCGCCGGTAAGGAAACTCTTGAAATTCCGATTGTGCTTTAGCTGTCCGAAGGCACCCTCTGCCTGAATGGAACGGTTGCAGCGCAGCAACTTTCCTTCCTCGGTGGTAATGTTGTGATACGAATTCTTGCGCAGATTCCGAAATTCCCAGCAGACAAAAATTTCTTTGCGCTTTTCGCTGTCTTTAGCCTTGCAGCAGGCTGCACGGTAAGGGCAGCCGGAGCAGTCCTCACAGCGGTAAACAGAGATTTTGCGCTCTGTACCGTCCTTCGCATGGGAGGTATAGTGAGAACTGAGATCCAGATGTCTGCCGCTCTTGCAGATAAAGCAGTCATCCGGTTCGTAATAGCCATGTTTTCCATTCTGCCAACCTGTGACTTTGAAGAACGCTTTTTCCCCGATTCATAGTTGGCGGGCTTAATAAATGCAGTCTGGCCCATTTTTCAAACAGCCAGCGGTATTGGACAAGACTTCATAGCCGGAATCCGCCACAACATTG
>ENA-OQAZ01001526-OQAZ01001526.1-human-gut-metagenome-genome-assembly--contig:-NODE-1526-length-10881-cov-2.285475_pt1 | contig 10881 bp, 16 predicted proteins | sample MGYA00242737_ERZ504531 | MGnify/ENA primary metagenome ERZ504531 (study PRJEB26092, sample SAMD00036244) | human gut metagenome | host: Homo sapiens | study: EMG produced TPA metagenomics assembly of...
TTAATTCTAAAGAAACGAAAATTCTTAAATTTGGGGATATGTTTGGATACAATGTATGAGGCCAACGGAGTAGGACTTGCAGCACCCAGGTGGGAATCTTAAAAAGAATATTTGTAGTTGACTGTGGAGATGAAGAAGGTAATTCAGTACCATATGTATTTATCAATCCTGAAATTATTGATAGAGAAGGTGTTCAGACAGGATACGAAGGATGTCTTAGCGTACCGGGCAAGTCAGGTATGGTTCCAAGAGCACAGAAAGTAAAGGTTAAGGCTTTTAATGAAAATATGGAAGAATTCGAAATGGAAGCAGAAGGTTTACTTGCAAGATGTATCTTCACGAAAATGACCACTTAGATGGAATTGTTTATGTAGACAAAGTTGAAGGAAAACTTTATGATAATTCAGAATTGTATCCTGAGGAGGAACAGTAAGAATGAAAATAGTATTTATGGGAACACCTGATTTTTCAGTTCCGGCATTAGAAGAACTTGCAAAAGTACATCAGGTGGCAGCAGTTGTAACACAGCAGGATAGACCAAAAGGCAGAGGTCACAAGATGCAGTATACACCTGTTAAGGAGAAAGCATTAGAATTGAATATTCCTGTTTATCAGCCTGAAAAAGTAAAAAATCCTGAGTTTGTGGATATACTAAGAGAGATAAATCCTGATGTTATAGTTGTAATAGCTTTTGGCCAGATACTTTCAAAAGAAATATTAGACCTTCCAAAGTACGGCTGTATCAACGTTCACGCTTCATTATTACCTAAATATAGAGGAGCAGCACCAATTCAGTGGGCTGTAATAGATGGCGAAGAAGAAACAGGCGTTACAACAATGTACATGGCAGAAGGACTTGACACAGGAGACGTAATAGACACAGCAGTCATAAAATTAGACGAAAAAGAAACAGGTGGAAGTCTTTTCGATAAGCTTGCAATAGAAGGTGGAAAATTAATAGTTGAAACATTATCAAAACTTGAAAATGGAACAGCTACAAGAACCCCACAGGATGATGAAAAATCATCATATGCAGGAAAGATAACAAAAGAATTAGGGCAAATCGATTTTACAAAACCGGCAGTTACAATAGAAAGATTAATTAGAGGACTAAACCCTTGGCCAAGTGCATACACAACACTAGATGGGAAAGCCATGAAAGTATGGGATGCAACAGTAGAGGAAGGAAACGTAACAGAACAACCCGGCGAAATCGTAGAAATTGCAAAACACTATATAAAAGTAGCACAGGAGAGAATTATTTAAAGATAAACGAAATTCAACTTGCAGGCAAAAAGCGAATGCCAATGGATGCGTTCTTAAACGGATACTCTATTAAAGAAAATATTTTGGGGGTATAATATGATAGCTAAAAACTATAACGCAAGCACGCTCCCGCTGCCTTCAGCTCGTAGCGGTACTAAGAAGCTATGGTAGCTTCGCTACCCTACCTTCTAAGGACCGACGGCTTCAGAGCACTTGCTAATATAGTTTTCATCTATCATATAACGAATAGTAGTTAAAGAATGAAGTAACCGTAAAAAATACACGAACAGCATTCGACATAAAAACAATCATTTCGTTATTTATATGTGGGAAAATTTCCATAAAACAAACAATAGGCAACTTTTTGCAATTTTGCGAGCATAGCGTAAAGCAAAAATCAACTGTTTGAGCCGTAAGGCGAGTTTTGATTTTTGTTTTACAATAGGCGGCGGAGCAAAATAAAAAAAGTAACGTGTTTGTTATGGGAATTTTCCCACATATGTAAAAAAGAAAGGAGACGATATTATGCTTTACGGATATTATTTTGATCCAACCTATGTACTTATTGTAATTGGTATGGTTATTTGCATGGCTGCATCAGCCCATGTAAATTCTACTTTTAGAAAATATTCTAAATACAGAAGCAATTCAGGATTAACAGGTGCCCAGGCGGCTAAGATGATTCTTGAATCACAGGGTATTTATGATGTTACAATTCAGCATATAGGTGGAGATTTAACAGATAACTATAATCCTTCAAACAAGGTTTTAAGCCTTTCAGATGCAACATATAATCAGACTAATGTTGCGGCAATTGGTGTTGCGGCTCACGAATGCGGTCACGCAATGCAGCATGCAAAAGGATATGCACCTATAAGTGTTAGAAACGCCCTTGTTCCTTTTGCAAACTGGGGCTCAAGATTATCATGGATTTTGATTATTGTAGGAATATTATTTTATGGTAATGGAACAGGACAGACATTGCTTGATCTTGGTATTATTGCTTTTTCATTGGCAGTATTGTTCCAGTTAGTAACATTGCCTGTAGAATTTAATGCATCAGGGAAGAGCGATTAGAGTTTTGGAAAGCACAGGAATATTTGGAAATACTGAATTAAAGTATACTAAAAAAGTTTTGGGAGCAGCAGCTTTAACTTATGTTGCAGCAGCAGCTTCATCGATTTTACAGTTATTAAGATTGGTAATTCTTTTTGGAGGAAGAAATGACGACTAGTAAGCCGGTAAATCAGGTAAATTTAAGAAATATAGTTTTGGAAATGCTTTTGCAGGTTAATAAAGGAGAAAAAAAGTCACGTTGCATTAAAAAGCACATTAGACAAAAATGTTAGCCTTGACAAACATCAACGATCTTTTATTACAAGACTTTTTCAGGGAACATTAGAGAGAAGAATCGAGCTTGACTTTATTATAAATCAGTTTTCAAAAACTCCGGTTAATAAGATGAAACCTGTAATAAGGGAGATTTTGAGAATGGGTGTTTATCAAATTAAGTATATGGATAATGTACCTGTTTCGGCAGTTTGCAACGAAGGGGTGAAGCTGGCTGAAAAAAGAAAATTTAGAAATCTTAAGGGATTTGTAAATGGAGTTTTAAGAAATGTGGCACGAAATATTGAAAAAATAGAATATCCAAAGGAACAGAAAGAAAGACTGTCGGTTATTTATTCTGTTCCTAAGTGGATAATTGAAAAATGGACAAAAGAGTATGGAATTTCAAAAACAGAAGAGATGCTTGAAGGGTTATATAAGCCGAAAGCAACTTCTGTTAGATGCAATACATCAAAGGCAACTGTAGAAGAAATTGTTAAAAGCCTTGAATATCAGGGAACAACAGTTGAAAAATCTAAACTTTATGATAAGGCACTTAAAATATCAGGCTATGACAAGTTAGAAAATCTTGATGTTTTTAAGGCAGGAATGATTACCGTTCAGGATGAAAGCTCAATGATGGTAGGAATTGCAGCAAATCCTAAAGAAAAAGACTATATAATTGATGTGTGTGCTGCACCGGGAGGAAAGAGTCTTCACGTTTCAGAACTTCTTAATGGAACAGGAACTGTTGAGGCGAGAGATTTAACAGAGTATAAGATAGGCTTATAGAAGAAAATATTGCCAGAGTAGGTAATGAAAACATAATAACAAAAGTAAGTGATGCCACAGTATTAGATAAAGAAGCAATTGAGAAAGCGGATATTGTTATTGCTGATCTTCCATGCTCAGGACTTGGAGTTATTGGCAATAAAAGTGATATAAAGTATAATGTAACACAGAATCAGATCGATGAATTAGTAGAATTACAAAGAAAGATACTAAAGCAGGTAAGCAAGTATGTTAAGCAAGGTGGAAAGCTTTTATATAGTACCTGCACGGTAAACAGACAGGAAAATGATAGTAATGTTAAATGGATACAGGACAATCTTCCTTTTAAATTACAATCATTAAATGGAATTGTGCCGGAGCAGCTTAAATGTGAAAAGGGTTGTCTTCAGATTTATCCGGGACAATATGGCATGGATGGATTTTTCGTGTCATTATTTATAAGAGAATAAAGGTTATGGTTATGACAGAAAAGAAGGATATTAAATCATATAATTTAGATGAATTAAAACAGGAATTAGCTAATATGGCGAAAAGCCTTTTAGAGCAGGACAAATATATAAATGGTTACATATTGAAAAGGTTCAGTCTTTTGATGAAATGACTAATATTTCAAAAAACCTAAGAGAAACATTAGATGAGCAGTTTGAAATTGTCACATTAGAGCCTGTAAGGGTGTTGATTTCAAAGATTGACGGAACAAGAAAGTATTTGTTTAGAATAAAAGGTGGAGCAGTAATCGAAAGTGTACTTATGAGATACCATCACGGTAATTCCGTATGTATTTCAACGCAATCAGGATGTCGAATGGGCTGTAGATTTTGTGCCTCAACTCTTAACGGACTGGATAGAAACTTAAGACCTTCTGAATTGTTAGAACAGATATATGAAATAGAAAAGAACATAGGAGAGAAAGTTTCCAACATTGTTTTAATGGGAAGTGGAGAGCCTCTTGATAATTTTGAAAATGTGACAAAGTTTCTTGAATTAATAAGCGATGAAAATGGGTTAAACATAAGCCAGAGAAATATAACGTTGTCAACCTGTGGATTGGTTCCGAGAATGAAGGAATTGGCAAATATGCATCCTCAGATTACGTTGGCATTGTCACTTCACGCTTCAGATGATGATACAAGAAGGGAACTTTTACCTATAGCAAGAAAATATACCATAGCTGAAGTTTTGGATGCCTGCAAGTATTATTTCGACAAGACGGGCAGACGTATAACTTTTGAATACAGTCTTGTGGCAGGGGTAAATGACACAGTGGAAGAAGCAGAGAAGCTTTCAGCACTGGTTAAGAATCTTAACTGTCACGTAAATCTTATACCGGTTAATCCTATAAAAGAAAGAGATTTCGTTCAGACGGGAAAGAAGGCTGTTGAACGATTTAAAAGGGTACTTGAAAAAAATAGGATAAATGTTACTATAAGAAGAGAAATGGGACGAGACATTAATGGTGCCTGCGGACAGCTTAGAAATGACGCTATGCGGGAAGAAAGGGAGGAATCAGGTGAATAATTACAAAATAAATGCATTTGGGAAAACTGATGTAGGGTTAATGAGAACCATTAATCAGGATAGCATTTTTGTTTCCACTAAGCCGGTGGGCAAACTCCCAAACCTTTTCATTGTAGCCGATGGAATGGGGGGACATAAAGCTGGAGATGTGGCATCAAGAGTAGCAATCGAGAAGTTTGTTAAATATGCCTGCACAACACATATGACAGATCCGGCTAACATATTGGATGCCGGTATTATGTCCATTAATAAGGAAATATACGATATGGCTAATTCCAACAGGGATTATAGCGGAATGGGAACAACTTTTTGTTGCCGCTGTTATTGCAGAAGGTCATGTTTATATTGCCAATGTTGGAGACAGCAGATTATATTATATTGGAAAAGACATACAACAAATAACAAGGATCATTCCTTGGTTGAGGATATGGTTAGAATGGGACTTTTGGAGAAAGAAGAGGCAAGAACTCATTACAAGAAAAATGTAATTACAAAAGCCATTGGCGTTGCTGAGGACAAAACAGCAACACCTGATATATTTGAGATAGAAATAGATAATGGGGACAAATTATTATTGTGTTCAGACGGATTAACTAACATGGTAATTGACTATGACATTAATAAGATTATCAGGAAAAGTGAGTCAATTGAGGATGCAGTGAGAACTTTAATTAATACTGCAAACGAAAATGGCGGGAAAGATAATATATCAGCAATTCTTATTAGTGCAGAATATACGGAAAATCAGGATAGTCTGCTATCTGAACAATAGGAGTGAGAAAGTTTATGTTGGAAAGAGGATTTTTTTATTAATAACCGTTATGAAATTCTTAGCAGAGTAGGGGCAGGCGGAATGTCTGATGTTTATAAAGCTAAGGATCATAAATTAAATAGAAACGTAGCAATTAAAGTGCTAAAAAATGAATTTAGCAAGGATAAAAATTTTGTGTCCAAATTTAGGGTTGAAGCACAGTCAGCGGCAAGCCTTATTCATCCTAATATTGTAAACGTATATGATGTAGGTGAGGATGCGGGCCTTTATTATATTGTTATGGAATTGATAGAGGGAATCACATTAAAAAGCTATATTGACAAGAAAGGCAAGCTTTCTGTTAAAGAAACAATAAGTATAGCAATCCAGATTGCCAATGGTATTGAATGTGCCCACAATAATCAGATTGTTCATAGAGACATAAAGCCTCAGAACATTATGATTTCAAGAGAAGGAAAAGTCAAGGTGACAGACTTTGGTATTGCAAGGGCTGCATCAGCCAATACTATTAACGGCAGTGCAATGGGATCCGTTCATTATATTTCACCTGAACAGGCAGGTGGACAGTATGTTGACGAGAAAAGTGACATATATTCACTTGGCATTACAATGTTTGAAATGCTTACAGCAGAGTTCCTTTTGACGGTGAATCAACAGTAACAATAGCCTTAAAGCATATTAAAAGCAATGTACCTAGTGTTAGGGAATATTTGCCTAACGTACCTGTAAGCATTGAAAAAATAATTCTGAAATGTACACAGAATAGAGCAGACAGAAGATATCCAAAAATTTCATTGCTTATATCTGATTTAAAGAGAGCTTTGTCTGAACCAAATGTTGATTTTGTTCAGCTTGAACAGAGAGTAGACAATGGCTCAACAGTAATGATTACAGATGATGAAATTAACCAGCTTAGAAGTGGAAGTAATAAGAAAGTAAAGGATGATAATGGCAAACCTGACGATGACATTGATTATTTACCACCTAAAGTAGGCAATGCAGTGACAATTGGTAGTGTTGTTGCAGGCATTGTGGCGTTAATTATTGTGGCTGCAATAGTTACAAGTTTTGTATTTTCAATGGTTAACAGCAACAAGATTAAGTTGCAGAATACAGTTACAGGCAGTGATGTGGAAACAACTATTGATCCTAAGAAGACAGAAGTTCCTAACGTAGTTGGAATGAGTGAAGATGAAGCAGAAAAAACACTTCATGAAAAAGAATTAGGTGTAAAATATGAAGCTTATGAATACAATGATCACTATCAGAGTGGTTATATTATTAAACAGTCAGTTGCAAAAGGAAAAGTAATTGATAAGAATGAAACTATTTTACTTACTGTAAGTAAGGGAGCTGAAAAGATCGAAGTTCCATCAGGAATAAAGGGCTCAGACCTTGACACTGCAATTTCAAAGCTTGAAGATAAAGACCTTAAATGGGAATTGGTTTATGAATACAGTAGTAGTGAAATTAACAGAGTTATTTCATGTTATCCAATAGAACAGGCTTTGGTTTCCAAGGGAGATACAATTAAGCTTACTGTAAGCAGGGGGCAGAAGACAGTTGAAAACAGCAATGTTGGTACAATACCAAATGTTGAAGGAAAGAAGCTTGATAAGGCACAGCAGCTTATTAGTAATGCAGGATATTCTGTTGGTGACACAAAGGAAGTTTACGATGAAGAAATAGAAAAGGGTATTGTAATCAGACAGACAATAAAGTCAGGCTATGCACCAAAGGGAACAACAATAAGCCTTGTTGTAAGTAAAGGCTCAAAAGATGCTGACAAGAAGTATAAGGAACATATACTTTTGTAAAAGAGGACCTAATGGATGAAGAGGGCAATCCTATTAAAAGTGGAACAGTAGTTGTTTTATTAAACGGCTCATCACAGGGAATTGATCCTGAATATTCAGATGTATCAAAGTGGCCGGGAGATTACACAATGACACTTACAAGTGATACAAAGGGCAAGGCAACAATTGAACTGTTAATAGACGGAAAAGTTGTAAAAACAGATAAGGTTAAACTAAAATAAAATCAGGTGCCGTGGTAAATGCTACGGCACCTTTAATGAAATTAAGTGGAATAAGAAGGTATGCAGGGAAAAATAATAAAAGGAATTGCCGGATTTTATTATGTTTATGTTGAAAACAAAGGCATATATGAATGCAAGGCAAAAGGAAAATTTAGAAACAAAAGCATAAAACCATTAGTTGGGGACAATGTAATGGTGGACATTATTGATGAAGAAAAGAAAAAAGGAAACATATCAGAAATTTTGGAGAGAAAGAACCAGCTTATAAGACCGGCTGTGGCAAATGTAGATCAGGCAATGATAGTGTTTGCCGTGAAAAAACCAAATCCAAATTTGAATCTTTTAGATAGATTTCTTGTAATGATGGAGTTTCAAAATATAGAAACAGTAATATGCTTCAACAAAACAGACATAGGCGATGATGACTACATGAACCAATTGCAGACCATCTATCAAAAGGCAGGCTACAAAGTAATGTTTGCCAGTGCCACAGAAGAACAAGGGGTAGATGAAATCAAAAAAATGCTAAAAGGCAAAAGTACCGTGTTTGCCGGACCTTCAGGAGTTGGAAAATCATCAATGCTTAATGCACTAACCAAAGACTACAAAATGGAAACAGGTGCAATAAGCGAAAAAATCGGTCGTGGAAAACATACAACAAGACACTCAGAAATATTCAACATAGACAGCAACTCATACGTTTTTGACACACCCGGCTTTAGCTCACTATTCGTACCGGGAATGACCAAAGAAAAATTACAGTACTGCTTTCCTGAAATGCCACAATACGAACCGGAATGTCGTTTTACAGGCTGCGCCACATAAACGAACCGGACTGCGGCATCAAAAACGCCTTAGAACAAGGCAAAATAGCCCGGGAAAGGTACGAAAACTACGTACTGTTATACAAAGAACTAGAACAATTAGAAAAAAATAAATACTAAATATAAAAATATAATAAAAATGTAATACCTATATTTGCCACATAAAATTTTTTGTTCAGCAAACAATAGACGGCGGAGCAAAATAAGAAAGACAACGTGTTTGCAATAGAAAATTCTGAGTGGAAAAAGTAAAAGAACATTTAAAGGAGAAAGAAAATGATTAAACTAGCACCTTCAATTTTATCAGCAGACTTTGCCAATCTTGGCAACGACATCAAAAGAATAGACCAGGCAGGCTGTGACTGGATACATGTAGACATAATGGACGGAATGTTCGTTCCAAACATCTCATTTGGAATGCCTGTAACAAAAGCTGCAAGAGCATACACAAAAAAAATACTTTGATGTACATTTAATGATTCAGGAACCAATTCGTTATGTAAAGGAATTCAAGGCAGTAGGAGCAGATATGCTTACAGTACATGTGGAAGCATGTGAAGATGTTCAGGCTACGATTGATGCAATTCACGCAGAGGGAATGGATGCAGGTCTGGCTTGCAATCCTGAAACACCGGTAGAAGATATAGTTCCTTTTATTGATAAGGTTGAAATGATTTTGATAATGACAGTTCATCCGGGATTTGGCGGACAGTCATATATTGACGAGTGTACAGAAAAGATTGAGATTGTAAATGCAATTGTACATGAATACAATCTTAAAACATTGATAGAAGTTGATGGTGGAATTAAAGTGGATAACGTATGCATTCCTTTAGATGCCGGAGCTAATGTAATTGTTGCAGGCTCAGCAGTATTTGGCGGAAATGTGGAAGAAAATGTTAAAAACTTTAAAGAACAGTTTCAGAAATTTTGAAAGACTAATAATTGAAAAAATGAGAAGAATTATATATGATATAAAAAAGGTATCCTGACAAAAACTGCCGGGACACCTTTTTTTGTTACTAAAATTATTTAATATTTATTTTAGAAAAATAATATTATTAATTTAAACATTAAATCTAAATGTAATTACATCTCCGTCCTGAACAACATAGTCCTTACCCTGTAATCCAACAAGACCTTTTTCTTTAGCCTTTGTTAAAGAACCACATTCAATTAAGTCTTTGTAAGCAACAACTTCGGCACAGATAAATCCACGTTCAAAGTCTGTATGAATCTTTCCGGCAGCCTGTGGAGCCTTAGTACCTTTCTTAATTGTCCAAGCTCTTGTTTCATCTTCACCTGATGTAAGGTAGCTGATTAAACCAAGAAGAGAGTAGCTAGCCTTGATTAATTTATCAAGACCTGATTCGCTGATACCTAAGTCTTCTAAGAACATCTGCTTTTCATCATCGTCTAATTCAGAAATTTCCTGTTCAATTTCAGCACTGATAACAAAAACTTCACTTCCGTTTTCAGCAGCAAACTTTCTAACTGCTTCAACGTGTGGGTTAGAATTGCCATCGTCAGCCAAATCATCTTCTGAAACATTAGCTGCAAAAATAACAGGCTTGTATGTTAAAAGATTGTATTCAGCAAGCCAAGCTAATTCGTCTTCATCTTCTGTTTCATATTTGATTGCAAGGTTTCCTTCTTCAAGGAAAGCCTTCATTCTCTGTTGGAAATCTAATTCTTTAGCCAAAGCTTTGTCATTTCTTGCACCACGTGTTGTTTTTGCAATACGTCTTTCAAGAATTTCAACATCAGAGAAAATTAATTCATAGTTAATTGTTTCAATATCTCTAATAGGATCAATGCTTCCATCAACGTGGATAACATTAGTGTCCTCAAAACATCTTACAACATGTACAATTGCATCAACTTCACGAATGTTGGCAAGAAACTGGTTTCCTAAACCTTCACCCTTAGATGCACCCTTGACCAAACCTGCAATGTCAACAAATTCGATAACAGCAGGGATAGTTTTTTTTGGAATTATATAAAGCTGTGAGCTTATCGATTCTTTCATCCGGAACTGCAACAACGCCTACGTTAGGATCAATTGTACAGAATGGATAGTTAGCAGATTCAGCACCGGCTTTAGTTAGTGAATTAAATAAAGTACTTTTTCCTACATTTGGCAGTCCAACAATACCTAATTTCATAATTAGAATCCTCCAATCTTTAGTTATATATATAAAATTATTATTGGCTATACATAAATCAATTGTAAATACCAAATGATAGTTTAACATATTTTTGAAAAACCCTCAATAAAATAAAAGAAGTATTTCTAACAAAGTATTTCCGTAAAAAGTAATAATGTAACAAAAATTAAAATC
>ENA-OQAZ01001529-OQAZ01001529.1-human-gut-metagenome-genome-assembly--contig:-NODE-1529-length-10853-cov-6.551184_pt1 | contig 10853 bp, 20 predicted proteins | sample MGYA00242737_ERZ504531 | MGnify/ENA primary metagenome ERZ504531 (study PRJEB26092, sample SAMD00036244) | human gut metagenome | host: Homo sapiens | study: EMG produced TPA metagenomics assembly of...
CTAAACCAAACTGGATTTTCATGTTACTTTTTGTGATTTTCCCATTCTACCCATACAGCCAAAAGAGAAGATAAGCTCTTGCCTCTTTTCTCTTTTCGCTGCGATACTCTTTACTTCATAGACACCTTTTTACACACATCCGTACCGAGTAAACTCCCACATGCTCGCATATCAACTTTCGGTCTGCCTGATGGGAATTGTGTCGCAAAGGTATTTGCCATGTCTTTATTGTATGCAAGGTTGTAACCTGAAGGTTCACTATAAAATCTCCACGCTCCGCTTCGCAGAGGTAGTATTTTGTAGTGAAACCCTGCATACATAGCCATGCCACCTGTTGAAGCGACATAATTTCAATCAAGTCCGAAAGTAAGTGAAATGCTACAGGAGGGAAAGTAACAAACTTAAAACTTAGTATTTATGGCAAATTATGCAACCAACATTTTCCACGCAAGAACGGAAAATAAAACAGACCTCGACAAAATAGAGGATTTCTTGGATGACACTTTCAGCGAATTTACCAATCGATATGGTGATAGTGTAGATGCAGAATTTTCCTCTCGTTGGGTGTATCCAGAAGAAGAAATCAAAAAATTGGTAGAATCGTTGGAGGACAAAGATAAAGTCTATATCAAGATTCTAACCTATGAATTTGAAGACGAGTACGTGAGCTTTAGAATATTCTCTCAGGGAGAATGGAAGGTCAAATTAGTAACTGAATGAGTAGAAGAAGATAAAGTATAATTATGGTCTATCCTACAGCAAAGAGAGATTATTAAATACTGTGACGAAGTAATTTTTACAATTTTACAACATAGAACCATGACACAGATAGCAATGAAATTCGTCCAATGGGATGTGCCCGAATTGGAAAAACTGAAAGATAGCAAGGTTTACAAATTACGGGAACGTCTTGATAATGGCGACAAGTTGAGTCGGGAAGAAAAAAACTGGCTCACCCGCAATGTGAAAGAGTGCTGCCATTTCAAAAGAGGTATCGCTTTAATGGGCTACCGTTTTGACTTCTCCGATGTTCTCAAACGGTATTTCGTGAAACAACACGGACATATTGCCGAATATTATGCCATTGACAAAACCGCACTACGTTCTGTCCTATATGGTCGAATTGAAGATATAATCGAAGTACAATAAAAATCAAAAGAAGCATGAAAGTAACAATTGAACACAGCTTTTGCCCCTATTGTGACGAGGTAACTGAACTTTATTTCCGAATCATTAACACGATTCTTTTTTCTGGCAATGAGGCGGAATTGCGTGAAAGCATGAGACAGTTGGAGAAAAAAACTCCACTTGATGAGTATTTCACATACGGTTACGGTGCACGACACCTTTGGGTTTGCCAGCGACGCCCCAGCGACAAAACCAAAATATTCGAGTATCGTATTATGATGGTTGAATTTCAATGACACCTTGGACAAATATCATCGACTGGCTGGAATGGAATCACCCATTTCAGCCTTACTTCCATTTTCCTTTTATAACTTTTTCTTTTGCTGCGCCACTTCCTTTTGTAGAAACCAGCCATTCACGCAAAGCGAATTGGAAACCACTTTGTGAAAAGTCTGGTTCTCCCTGCCGTTTTTCCTTCCAGTTCCATTTTTTTTCGATGCAGATATCACTATCCTCCAAGGATGGGCTGCCTACGCTTCTGTCCACTCTTGGCTGACACATTCCTTATGCAGTGACCTTTTTTCTGATTGGACGGTATTCTGTTTGTTACAGTCTCAATTCAAGCCAGGCATGTCTCGCTTTGGCTTTGCTATTCTTCACTGACTTTCGGACGGATGTCTCGCCTTTGTGCCGACATTTGGCTTTGCTCTTTTTCCTTATCATTACCGGTTTACTTGTTTCCCATTTTCCATAATCGCTTTTTATCGAAGCAATCATCATTTTTCCTCTGCAAAGATAGTATGCCGACGGGAACGACATGGTTGTCTTGACCAATGGCGTAGCCGCCTCAATCTTCCTTTATCGAGCCTTCGATTTTGCCTGTGGCTAAAAATAAAGCGTATTGACGCGCTATCCTTGGCGCATCCCTTAAACGACATCTACTTTTTAGGCAGTGTAAAAATTGATTTAATAACTTCTAAAAGCAATTCAACATGAAAAAGATTGAAAACAATTTCACAGTAACCGGATTCTTAGGTAAAGACGCTGAAATCCGAGAGTTCACCAACAGCAGTGTCGCACGTTTCCCATTGGCCGTAAGCCGTCAGGAAAGGAATGCCGAGGAAACCAACCGCATTTCAGCCTTTATGAATATTGAGACTTGGCGTAAAAACGAGAATACTGGGTCATTCGACCAACTGACCAAAGGTACGATGCTCACCATTGAAGGCTACTTTAGACCTGAAGAGTGGACCGACAAGGTTGGTGTGAAGCACAATCGTGTTGTTATGGTGGCTGTCAAGTTTTATCCTCCTATCGAAAAGGAGGATGTTCCTGAAAAGCCGGTAAAGCCCGTGAAAAAAGGCAAGAAATAATTCTTGCCTTATCATGAACAAAGCGACCTTCTGGTCGCTTTTGTTTTGCTCATGACCAGATTAATACGCATCATACTTTTATAAGTGGCTGTTGCGATGCCAAGCTCCAAATGAAATCTTCACCCGGTAATACTGTTATACTTAGATCCGCTTGATGAACAGGCAGATTACGATTTTCAATAGAAAAAAGAAGACTCTCTCAATTCCATACCTCTGAGCAGCTTTCCAGTCCCTCTTATAACCATATATTCTTCCCAAAAGTGAGGTTACGTCCGCCGTCCATTAATTTTACAGTGCGAAGTTAAGTCGGACGTGAACCTGCAAGGCGCGTTTCATTTGCAGTCAATGCCGTTCAAATGAAATCCTTCGGATTCCGCTTCCTCCTTGCATTGTTCCCTTCTTCCGCCTTGTGGTTTGCACGTAAAATCAAATCCCACCGGACGAGGTAAAAGCCTCTGAAGGGAAGGGAAAATAAAAAATTAGAATGTATGAAACAAATAATTTGGTCAAGTGATGCTCTATTGGATGAAACAGCAAGAGAGTATTATCAAAATTTCAAGCGAGAAGAACTGGACGATGATGCTTACAAAGTCAGCGATGAAGAGTGGTCGGACGAAGTGTATAATGAATTGGGGGATGAGCGGCAGAACCTAAACAAGGATGTCAATGGAGTCATTATTGCATTTGGAGATTTAGGATTGTGGAACGGACGCAAACAAGGCTATCAAATTTTGGGTGACAACATTGCCGGGATATTACAATCTACACAGTATGATGCAGAGTGGTACGGTGACGGCTACGATATACGAGGCCGTATGTCGCACCATGATGGCACGAATTATGTTTTGTACCGTGTCGCTGAAAATCGTGACGACGCAGAACAGATTGCCGCAAAAATCTACAACTATGAAATTGACGAGAATGGTTTTCGCCAAGTTACACGTTCCCTCCACCCCTATGTGGCAGCAGTGTATGGCTGGAAAACTCTACAGGACAACCTCGTTCAGGTAAAAAGCCTGTAACCTGTACTTAAACAAATGCCGTAACGCTTTCTCAAGAGGCTGTTACGGCACTTGTGTTTTATGCCGTATATTTCTGCAAAAATGTGGTGGGAAACCAGTCCTTTTTACACATTTATGAATGTCCCCGCCCAACTGTTGTAGGTGGCCGCTTGTGCCAGTTTCCTTTTTTAGACTCCGGCCCTCCTTTATAGCCCCATCCCAGCTACCCCCTATATTTCTATCCCGCAAGCCTGGTTATTTCCCTGCAAAATTCGATTGCCGGCTGTCCGTCCTGTCAAGGATCGCTGACACTTGCTGCTGTAAAATCTTCCTCTCCGAAATATCGAAGAGTGTATTTTCCGCATCCTCCTTGCCTGTTCTGGCCGCCAATCCCGTGGGCAGAAAAATAATCAACCTTTCGGTACAGGAAGTATCGAAGGGAAATAAATAAAATATTAATCTTTAAAATTTGAGGCATTATGACATTCAGAGAATTTATGTTAGAGAACGGTTATGAATTGCAAACAACCTTTTGGAATGATTTTTCCATTGCTGACCGATTTGGTCTTTCGGCGGTACAGGACACTTTCAACCGTGCTTTTAAGGAGTGGAAAGAGAACTACAAGTATCTCACGGAACTGGTTTTAGTGCTTAACCATAAGATATGGCAGTATTATGAAACAAGGCCGGAAATTGCGACATTGTATAATACCTTTGGGCACAAGCCAGTCAATATGCAATGGAGTATCTGAAAGATGACGAGCTAAGCTATTATTATGATGTAACGGATTGAATGCTTCAGCTCCTCCCACAGGAACAAAAGAAAGCCGGCTTTTGTCGGCTGTTCTTTGTGTGGTCATTCCCTTTTTTATCACTCCGTTTTACCCTTGTATAAAACGAAATTATTTCGTTTCAGGCTGCTACCAGTCAGGACTTGTTTTTTCCTGTGCAAAAGTATTGCCACGGAAAAAACATTCAAGTACCGCTACGCTATTTGAACACAATTTTTCAGTAGCTTTCCCGATTTTCAATCGCTCAAATGTCGCATATGCTCCATACCGCAACTGTAAAAATTCTGTCCAAATTCCTTGCCTGCTTTTCCTTAAAGGCAATCTTGAATGCACGTAAAAATCAAATCCCGACTGGAGAAGCCTAAAGGCTTCCGAAAAAAGGGAAAAAAAGAACATGATGTTTAATAGCTAAATTTTGAAAGTATGGAAATTCAATTTGTGATTGTTCGTTCAGAAAATGCAGAGTATTTGTGTCACAATGTAAATGGAACGTATGTGGATGTCAGCGACCCATCAACAGAATTTGTTTCCGGAGAGGATGAATTTCGCTTGGTAGAGCCGGACAGCTCCCTAACGCGGAAAGAATACGAGTTTCGTGGAGAACGCTTTTATCTCATGCCTCAATTTTATGGCAATGGCTGGTTAGCACTTACTTTGCAAAGTGTGGAAGATGAAGCAGAGTATATCGTGCTATCCGTCAATTTGGAGAGCATGGATGCACTCGATTTGCCAGACCGTACATTTATTGATGTGAACCATTATCCGGATGCAATGGAGTTTCTGGAGACAAATAATTTAGCGACTTATTCCGGTTACAAGCGTAGAAGCGGATTTGTAGAATATCCAATGGCGGTATTGAATCTTCCTTTGCTTTATCAGCACGCCCCGCAGATTTTCCAAGAGGCGAATATCGAATGTTTTTAAATGGTTTTCTGAAAGTATGGTACTGATGACTACCAAAGAGATACCGTATCGGTTAAATCCTATCGGTATGGTATCTTCTTTTGTCCGAAGACAGGTGGCATCCCCCTTTTTTACAGATTGCCCCGTGCCCACTTTTTTAATTTCCTTGTTTCCCTTTTATAGCAGCGTAACTGCCTGCTCTCTTTTACAGTCCTTATGTAATGAATGTTGATGTTTCCTGTCGTTATCCAGACTTTCGCCCGGTCTTGTTTTCGTGTGCAAAATTACGGCGAACGAACGCTATTCAAGTATCGCTACGCTATCCGAAATGAAATTTGACGTAATCTTCCTAAATCATAGATTTCGGTATTCATAAAATTTCATTCCCGATTCCTTGCACTGCGTTCCTGCTTCGTCGTTTGGGACGCACATGAAAAACAACCCTTCAGGCAAAGTCGAAAGACTTGAAAAAAGGGAAAATAAAAAACTTAATTAAAACGAAAACGAGTATGACAATAGAAGAAGTATTACAGCATGATTTAAAATTCAGGTATATGTTATTGGGTCGTTTGCAAGCCGACTGTGAATATTATCTTGGCTTTGGAAACAAAAGTCCTCATCGTTTGTGGGCTGGTTCTGAAAAGACACAAATTGAGTATATGACGAAAATTCACGACAGCTTCCGGGAAAACGAAAAACCCGAATGGCTGACAAAGGAGCAAATCAAAGAATACAGTAAGGCTATGGAAGTAACACAAGAATAATTCAAAAAAAATACCGTAACGACCTTTAACGGAGGTGTTACGGTATTACATTATTACAAACAAGGGTCGGAGTTTGAGAACATACCCTCTTATAATTGAGAGGGCAATAATAGTCCTTCTTTTATAATTATATCATTCTATTCCTTTTTTATATTTCTGCAAAAAGAATAGCATTCCTCTTTTATATTAATTATTTTTCATTTTATCTCCCATCTATTCTTCATCCTATCACCGGTTTGGTTTTATCAGATGCAAAGGTCGCTGTCGCGCTTGATTCGGCTACTTGAAATGTATTTCTTGCAAAATTCTTCCTTCCTGCGCAAGAGTAATTTGGCAAGAAAAGTTGCCGTATGAAGCTGTATCAACAGCCGTTTGCCGCATCCATAAATCCCAAAACGGTTCAATCAGTAAAGAACCGACAATAGGGAAAATAAAAGTTAATACTAACCAATTTTTAAACAATTAAAATCATGCCCAATTATGTAACAAACCGTTTAGAAATAAACGCAGACAGAGAAACAGTACAAAATGTGATGGATTTCTTAAAAGGAGAAACTGATGAAGACAGTACGCCTTGCTATATTGATTTCAACAACATTATCCCTATGCCAAAGGACCTACTGATAGAGGCGTCCACTTCTGGGGAATTTGGTATGAAATATCTCAAAGCAATGCAACGCAAGCCATTCAATTCTCCGGACGATTTGAAAGTCATTCAATGGATGGAAGGATTGACGGAAGAAGGCAGAAAAGAAGCGTTACAGCTTGGAGTATTGTATCTGGAAAATCAAAGAAAGTACGGTTATACCACTTGGTACGAGTGGTCTATCGCCAACTGAGGTACAAAATGGAATGCCCTTAATCAGAATTTTGAAGAACCGAACGTGCTTTGGTTTGATACGGCTTGGGCAGGTGTGCCGCTGCTTATCCAAACACTCTCCGAGAAATTTCCGGACATCGAGTTTCTGTATGCCTATGCGGATGAAGACCTTGGTTCCAACGTGGGTAAAGGGATTATCCGAAATGGAGAAACCGACATGACATTCCCCGATAACGGAAGTAACGAAGCCTTTGAAATTGTCTTTTTCGTAAAACCGGGATTAGAGGAATACTTGGAACTGACAGACGAGGGATATAGGTGGAAAGCCTAAACATCTCCGGACAGACAATATCCGACATGTATTCAGGGTATATCTCAACCGATATATCCTGGATTCCTGTTGCCGGAAGCTCCGTTTATATTTATTCCATTCCACTCCCTTTTTACAATTTCACGCCTCTTGAACCAGTCTTTTTGACCGTATTTACCCATCCCTTGGCTGGCCTACTTATCATCTTTGAAACTGCTTTTACTGAAACCGCCAAACACGCCCTTCAGGAGCTTGCCGACAACCCAGAATACCAGCAATACAATTATAATATCTCCCATAAGTCTTACTTTTATAGTTTTAACAATAATAAAAAATACAAAATAATAACCGAAAAACAAATATACGATCTTGATTATGTGAAAATTCTATCAGGAATCACCTTCATTTGTTCCGTCCTCTTCCGGTTTCTGTTTGACACGCGGACCGCTGGTTTGGCCACGATCAAGTTTTACGCCATATTTATTGAGTATGCGCCAAATAGAACTTTTGCTGCTAAAACCGCTTGCAGCCCAAATATCATCGAAAGAATGACCGTTGATATACATATCCACGATTGTCTTATCTCGTTCAGCTTTAGGTAATACCTTCGGCACAGCCGGGGCTTTGATATTCTGGCGTAACTTCTCGACATGAGCGGAATATTTTCGTAGTGCGGCAATTTCTTCCGGAAATGCCCCTATTATCCACAACACATCGGCTGCTGTCGTACCGGGGAATAATTCACCGCGAGTATCAACTCTGTCATGAATGGATATGACACGTACAATTTTGATACGGCATAGTTCGATGAACGCGGCCAGTTCTCTTAAGCCGCGTGCGGCATTGCTGAATTTGGATATGACTATTTCATCGCCCCTTTGAAGATTTGCCATAAGCTGTTTCCACATAGGTCTCAATGTTTCATGTTCAACTGTTTCCTCTACGATTTGTACACAACCGTATCGCTGCATCCATTCCCTCTCAGCATCAAAACTGTCATTATTTTCCTTGATATATAGCCAACTTTTGCCATTTTAATATACACTGTTTTGATAACAAGTGCAAATATAGCACTTTCATTTGAATCTAAAATCATATCGTGGAAAAAATCTCGCTGAATCCTTTTTTTAGCTCTTTTTCTTGCACTTATTTTCATTGACAATCATATTGTTAATATGATACCAAAAATTATACTAAATGCGATATAAAAGGGCTTCTACAACAAAAATAATATATAGATTTGCATCGTTAAATATGAATTATTGAATATGAAAATTTCAAAATCATACTACAAGACTCCATCATTTTTGACTGGAAGATGTATCGTTTCATTGGCCATATTGGGCCTGATATCATGCAGCGATAGAAATGGCAAATCATTGTCTGAAGCTACGAACGATCCTGCCGGAATATACAGGGAGTATTTGTACAATATACGACGTCAGAAAGATTCCTCATTTCAAGTATTGACCGAGCATATCCTACAATGGCAAACTGTAAAAGACTCTGTTTTTAGGCATCTCCGGAATGATACGATCAGTTACCCCCATTCCAATCAGCGTGAAGAATGTATCAGACTACATGATTCTATCCGCATTGAGTTCTCACGCTTAGCTCTCTCAAAGACGCGTACTTATCAGGAACTTTTGGCTCTCAAAAGAGAGTTCTCACCTTATAACAATGATGAGGAACTGCATCATGCCGCTGGAGAAATCCGCCCATTTTTCAACTCACTGGATAACCTTCCGTTTCATAAGGGTAACAAAGAGCAAATCCTTGCGGCATACCGTATGTTACTGACCCAAACTATCCGTAACGGCATACATAGCCGCAATGAACTGATTACTTATATCACTAAAGAAGATGCCATATTCCGTGCGTTCCTCTCTCACTTGCACGATTTCGAGGGTGAGAGTATGGCTGACATCACACGTGGTACCGAACAGTGTTGTTCGCAGATATTCCTTGCCGCCGAGAGAAAAGAGATTACCTATCGGGAGGCTATGCTTTATTTGACGATGCGCACCAACCGTCGCCAAATACAAAATATGCAGATTTGTATAGAAGATGTTCGGAACAAAAAAATCAAGACCTCTTCGCAAGCACATGCCTATATATGGATGCTTATCCAACCTTATACTTCACTGGACGGATTCTCTATGACATTGCTTTCCGATAAAGAACGGAAACAACTTGACCGGATGGCGGCACAGACACCTGTGGTGTTCAAAACCTTGAGCCGAATCCTGCAATCGGAAAGTGGTCAACTGACTGAGTTGCCAGGAATGCTTATGGATATTTTCATACAGACGCTCTAACAATATAAAAATATGAATATGTTACGACATTTTTTCAATGACTTTATGACATTTGTCCCTCTGCAACTACCGCAACTACTTGATGTGACGACAATGGAGGAAGCACAATTCTACGGTGACTACGCCCTACTGACCTTCCCGCTACGCGACCCTTACGACTTGGAGGAAGTGATGGATCTGTTTGAGGACGATATGGAGCTTATAACTCTCTACCACCACATCCCCACGCACGCTGACAAATTCGGGCATAGCACCTGTGCATACTCCAACCCGGCATTTGGACAGATGTTCAAGATGAATTGCAAGACAGATGCAGACGGTAAGGTAAATAGCATTCTTGTTACCATCTATGATTCTCTTGAGCAGATGTACGGCGAGCTGTGCCTTGATTTGGAACTTCATTCCAAAAGTGGCACATTCAAGTATAAGAAGAATAAAGACGATCTCTTGATGAATTTCCTTTAATGGCCATGTTATGCGGGATACACTATACCGACAAATGGTTTATTGGATTAGGGAATATCGGACGTGGATAGAGGTTGTTGATGACAATTTCTACAAGGAGTATGCTTTGTCAAGAAACGGATATATCAACTACATTGTTTCCCGCACGTTGATACTGCGGCTTACAAAGACAAAGGCTCATACGCCAAAGGCATGACATGGACAATTCCGGAACATAAACTGGATAAGGCATTGGCAGCCTACCGCAAGCAGGAGCATACGTTCAAGCAACGTATTAAGAAAGCAGCGATATACCTTTCACCGAGGGATGCCGAAGTTATCATCCTGTTGGCCACCCACAATATTGTCCAATTAGAGTTGGTGATACCACCCATTCAAATACGCGAAAAACCCTATTATTTATGATTTGGAATATACTACAACTTATCTTCTGTATAATACTTTTCGTATTGCCATTAGCATTGTACAAGAGCCACCGTTCTTTTATGGTAAGGTTCTATGATGCTATGATACACAGTGTAAAGGCTCGTAAACTATATGTACGGGTCGTATTGATTCTGCTATTGCTCTTCCACTATGTTTACATCAGCGGACATGTTGGCGAGTTAGGTATTTTTCTTTCAACCGCTGTCTGTGCCGCTATATATTCATTTAGGAGAGCGGACAAGTTATTAAGAGGTTTATGTGACCGACCATGTATGTTTGCCATACTCTCATTGGTGGCATTGGCCATCAGTTTTGTTCCACACTTGTACACGACGGCGGTAACTGCCGCCTATCTTCTTTTGGCTGCCCTGTTCTATCCCTCTGTTCGGGTTATGTCCGAATGCAAGGACGCGGAAAAACGTACCGAATGGGTAAAGCATTCTCAAACAACTGTCCGAATCGTATTACGATAATCATCACGCAGGTTGCCGCATAATGCGGATAACGGCAACCTGGTTCATCCGCAAAATAATAATCATCAAAAACAGGACGAT
>ENA-OQAZ01001530-OQAZ01001530.1-human-gut-metagenome-genome-assembly--contig:-NODE-1530-length-10843-cov-1.523050_pt1 | contig 10843 bp, 18 predicted proteins | sample MGYA00242737_ERZ504531 | MGnify/ENA primary metagenome ERZ504531 (study PRJEB26092, sample SAMD00036244) | human gut metagenome | host: Homo sapiens | study: EMG produced TPA metagenomics assembly of...
TCAGGCGACGTCGTCCATTATGACTTACGAGGATACGTCTTACCGCTTCAGTGAGTCCGATCATCAGGATATTTGACTTTTCGATGTCAATATCGGTTCCGTACTTCCCGGCATCCGGGGATGTCTTGGAAAATACACGCTTATAGTGGTTGTAGACTGCGACAGCGATCACCTTCTTCGCCTGCTCCTGGCCAATCACATACTCGTCGAGCTGCGCCTTGATCGCATGGGGGGCCGGGATCTCGCTGAGCTTAAACAGCTCCTTTTTTACTTTTTTCTTCTTTTTCCTGCGCTTATGGCCCTGGCCCATGAGGGCGCCGAGGTCGATCTGCCCCACCGGGATTCCGAAAATATTTCCCAATGGAATTCCCTCTGATCCGTCACCGTCCTCCTCGAAATCATCGCCATCTTCGGTCTCGTCAGCATCCACAACGGTCTGCTCTGCGTCCTCATCCGTGTCTGCTTCAGTCGGATTATCCACAGAATTCTGTTTTTCCGCTTCGCTCACGTCATCTTTCTTACCCGCAGCAGTTCCGGTATTCTCCTGCTTCTGCGCTCCATCTCCGCTTCCCATCGGATTCAGATACATATTTTTTCAACAGCTCCGGCGTGATCCCGGACATCTTTGTCCAGTCCATACCGCTTCCCATCATCATATCAAACGATCTCTGCATACAGTCCCGGCACACCTGCAATCCGCCCGGCAGCGTGATCATTTTTCCTGCCTGACTCTCCGTCCGTCTGCACATGCAGCAGATCTTCTCATATCCGTTATTTTTGTTGTCTTCCAAATTTTTTCTCCCTGAACCTTCTATCGTTTCTCATGGATACAGGCCGCGGCCTGTCCACGCGTTTTCTGCCTGTTTTTACAGAATTATAACCTATTATAATGCAAATTGAGTCTTCCCGCAACCGAAAAACCATGTGTAAATTTTCTGACAGAATCATCTTTCCTCTTAACAGTATCTGAACTCTGCCCCCTGTATTTTTTTGATGTTTTTTGTAGTTTGAATTTAACATGGAATTGTAGCAACTAAGTAACTGTTTGGCAGGTCAGCGCATTCCCTGCACCGACCGTAAGTAACACAGGCTTGACCGCGGCTGTGAATTCACTGAACCGTTACCTGGTGAACAACTATATAAGAGGGGGTAAATCTTATGATCACTTTACAGCTCGACATGTACCAGGCCTGCGCCCTCGGCGCTCTCGTCTATTGTCTCGGACGACTCATGGTCAACAAACTTTCATTCTTAAGTAAGTACTGCATCCCGGCACCGGTTGCCGGCGGTATCGTATTCGCCTTTGCTCATCTGGCGTTATACGCAGCAGGAATTCTGGAACTCTCCTTTGACACAACATTACAGAGTGTCTTCATGACGGTCTTCTTCTGCAGCGTCGGATTCACAGCCTGCTTCCGTCTGTTGAAAAAGGGCGGACTTCAGGTATTTCTGTTCCTCGGACTCGCAGTCGCCATCTGTGTCATCCAGGACGCAGTTGGCAGCGGTCTCGCAGCAGCCTTTGGTCTGGATCGCTGCTCGGCTTATGTATGGGTTCCATGCCGTTAGTAGGCGGACACGGAACATCCGTTCCTTCGGACCGCTTCTTGAAACAGATTACGCCGTTGTAGGCGCTACCACAGTTGCTCTCGCGGCAGCTACATACGGACTTGTATCCGGAAGTATGATGGGCGGCCCGATCGCACGTGCCCGTGTTGAAAAACTCCACTTAAAATCCACAGCAGCTGAGGAAGGCAACGAGACAGCTGAGGTTATGCCGGCCGTTGATGGTCAGAAATTCACAACATCGCAATGTTTTTAGCAGTTGCCATCGGTCTCGGTACTCTTATTTTCACATTCTTCAAAGATGTATGCCACCTGACATTCCCGACTTATATCGGCGCTATGCTCGCAGCAGCAGCGATCCGCAATATCTGGGATGTCCAGCACAAAGAACTTCCGATGGTTGAGATTGACGCCCTCGGCGGACTTTCCTTAAATCTGTTCCTGTCCATGGCTATGATGAGCTTAAAGCTTTGGCAGTTAGCAGCACTTGCTCTTCCGATGATCGTCATCCTGCTTGTTCAGACGATTGTTATGTTCCTGTACGCGAACTTCGTTGTATTCAACGTTATGGGACGTGACTACGAGGCAGCTGCCATGACAACTGCATTCTGCGGTTTCGGTATGGGCGCTACCCCGAACGCTATGGCAAACATGAGAGCACTCGTTGAGCGCTACGGTGCAGCTCCGAGAGCATTCTTCATCGTACCGTTAGTAGGAAGCTTATTCGTTGACTTCTTCAACTCCATGGTACTGACCACGTTCATGAATTTTCCTGTAAACATGTTTTCAGGAACTTTTCGATAAAACCTTTATACCTTTACAAAACAAGACCGCCTTTCCCGTGATCACTCCAGGGAGGCGGTCTTGTTTCTCTATTTTATATCGACTCTTTATTATTTTCCGATCTTAGACTGCTCTGCGCCGGTTTCTGATCCTGCTGTCCGCCCTGGCTCTGACTGTTTTCACTGTCAGACTCAGCCGGACGCTGCTTTAAGGTTAACTGGACTTCTCTCTCCTGATAGCTGCCGTTTACAAGAGACTGGACAGTCAATGTTTACGGTATCACCGGATTTATAGTAAGTCAGAAGCTTTGCAAGGTCCGCGTAGTTGGAGATCTTCTCACCATCCAGCTTTGTAATGATGTCCTTCTCGTGAAGATCGGAACCTGCGGCTGCGGAGTCTTCCATGATCTTGTAGACATAGACACCCTGCGGCATTCCGTACATCTTTGCCATGGACTCATCAATGTTCTGTAACTGGATTCCGAGATAGCCCTGCTCAGACTCGGAAACCGCGATCTTTGTGGTCCTTGTCATGAGGTCATCGATGATGTCTTTTGCTTTAGAGATCGGGATCGCGTAACCGACGCTTCAACACTTGTATCCGCGTACTTTGCTTCGTTGATGCCGATAACTTCACCTTTGGAGTTTAAGAGAGCTCCGCCGCTGTTGCCTGGTTGATCGCTGCGTCTGTCTGGATGACGGTCTTAGTCGCATCGTCAACTTTGATCTCTCTGTTTAACGCGCTTACATGTCCGACTGTCACGCTCTGGCCAAGTCCAAGCGCGTTGCCGATGGCGATAACGCCCTGCCCCATCTTTAAGGAATCGGAATCACCGAGTGTCGCCGCTTTGATCTTGTCCTTTGTGTCAGCGGAGATCTTGTCGAGCGGAACTGCGATTACTGCGAGATCCGCCTCGGAGTCTGTGCCTTAATGGCCGCGTCCGCAGTGCTCTCATCTGCGAACGTCACGGTAAGTCCCTCGGAATCACTGACAACGTGGTTGTTTGTAACGATCAGAAGCTCGGAGTCATTCTGTCCGACGATGATGCCGGAACCGCTGCTCGGGACTTCGTAGGTCTGGGATTGTCCAAACCAGGTGTTGCTCTGGTAGACCTGGGTATTTGTGATCGATACGACAGACGGAAGGGTTGCGTCCACAATCGCGGAGACATCCTCAATAACAACACCGTTGCTGGAAGTTGTGGATGTGTTCGCTGCCGGGATCTGGGTCTCTGCCCGATGGTCTCGTTTACCTGAGAGCTCTGGTACGGCAACAGGGTGTTGGCCGCACGGTTGACTCCGTACATCGTTCCGCCGGATACGACACCGAAGAGGATCGCTGCCGCCGCGACAAGAGCTGTCGTCTTGGCGTAGGAGTGTTTCTTCGAAGCGTGGTGGCTGTTTCCGTTTCCGTTCGGATTCTGTCCATGTCCCTGATAATAGTCGTACTGCTGATACGGGTTCGTGTACTGGTTCTGGTTTCCGTAATACTGCTGATGCTGCTGCCCGCTGTAGTAACCGTTCTGGCCGTTCGGATTTCCGTTATACGGCTGGCCGTTCTGTGTACCGGAACCAAGTCTTCCGTAGACCTGTCTTCCTGTATGCTCACCCTGAGGCTGCTGGGCTCCGTTTTGGGTGTTCTGAGTGTTCTGCGTATTTATCGGCTGTTCATTATTTTTCTTTTCGTTTTCATTATTTACTTCGTTCCATTTATTTTCATCATACATAATAGGAATCTCCTTTCTGTGTTGAAATTTTCGATGTTTCTTTTTGTACTTAAGGACTCTCTCTTTTTCTTTCCTCTCCTTAACTACATGACATAGTGTACCAGTGAAATGTGATGAAAGTGTGATGAAACATGCACGGTTCTGTGAAATAGCGTCACAATTCCCGTGTTTTTGTAATACGCAAAAAAATCCCGGAATCCATCAGTGGGCTGCTATTCTGTACCCATCCGGATGGATTCCGGGAAACTCTTGTTTTTCTTTATTTTGTCAGGATCGCAGTCAGTCCGAAATAGATCAGGACGATCACACCGAGGACGATGCGGTAGTATCCGAAGAATTTGAAGTCATGTTTTTTGACATATCCGAGTAAGAACTGGATCGAGTACATGGAAACGACGAAGGCGATCACCATGCAGCTGCCATGAAGAAGAGCTCCATTGCGGAGAATGCCAGGCCGTAGTGAAGGATCTTTAAGAGACTGGCGCCGAACATGACCGGAATTCCAAGGAAGAAGGTGAACTCCGATGCGGCGGTTCTGGAACAGCCAAGCATCATCGCACCGAGGATCGTTGCGCCGGATCTCGATGTACCCGGGATCAGCGCGAGAAGCTGGAAGAGACCGATGTAAAATGCGGTCTGGTAACTAATCTGGGATACTTTCTTTATGCGGAATTCCGCGTGCTGGTTGCGGTTCTCGAAGGCAATAAAAATAACACCGTAGATGATGAGCATCGCCGCTACCACATATGGATTATAGAGATACTTGTCAAGCACTTCGTCAAGCAGGATTCCGACCACGGCAGCCGGAAGGCAGGCGATGATGATCTTAAACCATAGATGCCATGTGGCGCGCTTCTGTGCCGGTTTTTCCCCGGATCAAATGGGTTCAGGCGTCTGAAATACAGGACCAGTACCGCGAGAATTGCGCCTAACTGGATCACGACGCGGAACACGTTCATGAATTCTTCTGATACATTCAGGTGGACGATATTCTCCACAAGGATCAGGTGACCGGTGCTGCTGATCGGAAGCCATTCGGTGAAACCTTCGACGACACCGAATACGACGATCTTTAGAAATTCGATAAAGTTGCTCATATTCACTCCTATGCTTTATATTTTTAAATATAGCGTGCGGTCTTCTTGTTTTCATTGTCATGAAAACAAGAAGCTTCGGGCATCCGCCCTATGTCAACAGGTTCAAAAAAAATGCTTCTGCAAGCAAGCTTGCGGCGCATTTTTCCGAACCCGCTGACGCACGCCAGATTGCTAGTTGATATTTTCGATCTGCCAGTCGATCGGCTCGATTCCGTTCTCTTTTAAATACTTGTTTGTCTTACTAAACGTCTGCTGCCGAAAAATCCACGATAGGCGGACAACGGGCTCGGGTGCGGTGACTCGAGGATCAGATGCTTCGGATTCGTCAGCATTGGCTTTTTCATCTGCGCCGGGCGTCCCCAGAGGATAAATACCATCGGGCGGTCCTGCTCGTTTAAGACGCGGATCGCGGCGTCCGTGAATTCCTCCCAGCCGATATTCTTGTGGGAGTTGGCCGCATGGGCACGAACGGTCAGGACTGTGTTTAAGAGCATCACACCCTGATCTGCCCACTTCTTTAAATATCCATTGTTCGGGATATAGCAGCCGCAGTCCTCATGAAGTTCCTTATAGATATTGACCAGGGACGGCGGGATCTCCACCGACGGCTTTACGGAAAAGCTCAGTCCATGCGCCTGCCCCGGCTCAGTGGTACGGTCCTGTCCCAGGATCACTACTTTTACTTTTGAGAGCGGAGTAAACGCAAAGGCGTTGAAGATGTCATCCGGCGCCGGGTAGACTTCCTTTGTCTCGTACTCGCTCTTTACGGTCTCGTATAATTTCCTGTAATACGGCTTTTTGAATTCCCCGCTCATAGGGACCAACCAGTCATTTGCGATCGCAGCCATATTTCCTCCTTGTTGTATTTATTCGTAACGCTTCAGTACCTTCATAATTTTATGTTTTCTTACCGTCAACACAGCAAGTGCTCAAACCTCCTGAACAGTTACACTCTTTCTAAGAAATCATCCACTAATTTAAACGATACCTCCGCCACCGGACATGATTTCCCAGAAAGCTCTTCCGGCACCTGAGAAAAGATCTTGTGAACCCGGAACAGATACGCCTTATTGTTTAACATTGCTGTCTTCTCAAAGGGCCAGCGGATCAGGGACGGATCTTTATAGTTCTCACCAAGCTCCAGGAGCACCGTGTTCCGGTTCAGGGTGCAGGAAAGCCATAAGGTATAATGCTTCCACGCTTCTTCCGTAAAGGATACGCTGTGGGGAACTGCCATATGACCGGCAGAAAAGCCCAGCCGGTCCGCATCCTCACCGGACAGTGAAGTTATGATATAATAATCCTTTCCATCCAGAAAATTTTTTAACTTTTCGGCGGCATGAAGGACCTCTTCCTCCTCCGTGCCTTCTTTTTTCTTCCACTCAGAGCCGATCCCCACCAGGATCTTTTCCGCGTTTTCCAGTTTTTCCTTCAGGATCTTTTCTGCTTCTGTCTTTTCCAAGCTTTTCCTCCAATATTCTGCATAATTCGTTTTCGAACGTTAACATCATAACATAAATGGGGTCTGGATTCAACTGATCCCTCTTGTCCTTTGCTTTTCATTTTCTTAAGTTTTTCTGTCTGCGGCAGAATACGTTCCGCCGTCCTTGAATTCTTATGGCATGTCAGCGACATTCCAGAAGTGCCATGCATAATTTTCCCCTGTATCTCTCATACTTTTTTTGCAGATGAATATCAGACAGATCCATAGCTGTTGTTTTTATCAGCTGTCTGAAGAAACTGCATGGCAATTATTATGGAAAGGATGGATCAATGATGGAAGAGCACTCAGTCAATCTTCTCCGCGAATGTGACTCCGGCTGCAAAATGGCGGCGGAAAGCCTGGAACAGATCCGGGATATGGTGTCGGATCAGGAGCTCTGGAAGGATATCACGGAAAGCTATGAAAAACATCAGGAGCTGGACGCAAAGATCAAAAAGACCTTAAGCGCCATGGAGGAAGAGGGAAAAGAACCGGGAAAAATGGCATCTGCCTGGTCATGGATGTCCACAGAAATGCGTATGCTGGCAAAGGGCGGCGACAAAGAAGCCGCCAGTATTGTCACTGACGGCTGTAATATGGGGATCAAGACCATATGCGGTTATAAAAATCAGTATTCTGGTGCGTCAAAGGCTGTCATGGAGATCGCCGATGAGCTCACCGGGATGGAGGAAAATCTCAGAGATCATATGAAGAAATTTCTATAACGGTTCAGCAGATCTCTTCCGCTTTCCTATCTTCCGGCCGGTGCCCCGCCACCGCCGGAAACTCCGAATATTTCACAAAGCCGATCTTTGCAATCAAGCACACGGTGGACCGGCTCGCAGAAAATGATTTTTCCGCCCGCGTCGATGTTCTTCGAAAGGAAGTCATCGCCAATGTCTCCCCTGAGCTCCGCTCCCCACTTTCCGTGATCTCCGGCTACGCAGAACTTGTCCGGGACATTCACCGGAAAGATGAGGCAGCTATCCGCCCCCGGTCAGTCTGCCTGATGCTCTACCTCATAGGCATGTTCTTCCTTGATCTTTTTTAATGTCTCCGGCTCGCGGATCAGATCGAGGGCTGTGAAAGCAAGAACCTTTGCACCGAGAAGGATCGAATCGAGTCCTTTCTGTGAGCATGCCGCCGCAACCATCTCCTTGCTGTGGCCCTTGATCGGCTCGTCGCTGATATTGATGGTCGGCTGGATCGCCGGAACGACCTGGGATACATTTCCGATATCTGTCGATCCCATAAGGCGCTCTCCTGCCGGATCTGCAGTCTCTCCAAACAATTCCAGATTCTTCGCATAAACCGCATCAAAGGATGGTGTCGGAACCATGTTCTCTACCCAGTTCTGGTACGGCTTCATGCTGCCCTTTGCACCCATTGCCATCGCAGAGGCTTCCACGATCCGCTCTACCTTAGCGTAAACATCCTTTAATGTGGAAGCTGCAGCAGCCCGCAGATAAAATTTTGCTGCCGCGTAATCCGGTACCGTGTTCGGTGCCTGTCCACCGTTTACGATGATCCCGTGGATCCGCACATCATCACTCAGATGCTGGCGAAGAGCATTGATGGAGTTATAGGTCTGGATCAGCGCGTCTAAAGCATTGATTCCCTGCTCCGGTGCCGCAGCCGCATGAGACGCCTTACCCCAGAATTCAATATCGATCGGAACACATCCAAGTGTTTTTTCTGTAAGGCGATGTCCCACACCCGGATGTGCGGAAAGAGCCGCGTCAACGTCCTTGAAATATCCCTCGCGGACAAAGCTTCCCTTCGCACTTCCGTTTTCTCCGCCTTCCTCTCCAGGTGTTCCGTAGAGGCGGACCTCTCCGCCGACCTCATCGATCACGCTCTTTAACGCCGCAGCCGCCAGAGAAGAAGTTGCACCAAACAGGTTATGTCCACAGCCATGTCCAAGTCCCACAAGGCATCGTACTCCGCAAGGAAAACCATGACCGGACCGGGTTTCCCGGATTTATAGCTCGCCGCAAAACCGGTTCTGTGACCTGCCGCCGGCATCTCTACTTCAAATCCCACGCTCTTAATCTGATCTGCAAGACGCTTGGAAGCGAAAAACTCATAATTGCTGACCTCCGGCTTCTCATGGATCTCCAAAGCGATCTGCTGATATGTCTTGCCGTTTGCCTCTACATAATCCACAATTTTCTTCTGTAATTCGTCCATTATCCACAATCTCCTTTTCTTTTATCCCATAAATTCACTGCAATATTCTTATAAGGAAAAAGACCTGACAAAAACCTACTTGTCAGGTCTCTTAATGCGTATTATAGTTCTTTTCGCCTAAATTTTCCAGTCTTTTCTTCCGATTTCACCGATCTGTTCCGGCAATTATTTTCCTGCTCTTACTTCCTCAAACTCCTCCTGGATCTCCTTCGACGGCTCCCCAGTCGCAAGGCTGACCGCGATCAGAACGACCATTGCAACGATAAACGCCGGGAGCAGCTCATACACATTCCATACCCCGCCGAGCGGACGAACGCAGTATTTCCATACAAATACCATGACGCCGCCTGCGATCATGCCCGCAAGTGCACCGTTCCTGTTGGAACGTTTCCAGAACAGTGCCGCAAGGACCACCGGTCCGAATACAGCGCCAAATCCAGCCCACGCAAAGGACACGATTCCAAATACGGAGCTGTCCGGATTTCCCGCTAAAAATACTGCGATCACTGCGATAAAGAGAACCGTCGCCCGGGCAACATGGATCGTTCTCTTCTCAGTAAGGTTTACGCCAAACATCCCCTTTAACAGGTTCTCAGAAACAGCGGAGGATGCCGCAAGAAGCTGGGAATCTGCGGTGGACATCGTGCAGGCTAAAATTCCGGCGAGTGTGATACCGGCTCCGATGATCGCGAGGAATCCATGCTGGCTTAAAAGCGTTGCAACCTGGATGATGATCGTCTCCGAAGCGGATCCCTTCAACTCTGCCATCACGCCATTCTTTGAGAGGCTGTAACCGACAACGCCGATAAAGATTGCAACTGCCATAGAGATCACGACCCATACCGTCGCAATGCGTCTGGACATTGCGATATTGTCCTCATGCTCCGTCGCCATAAAGCGAAGAAGTACATGGGGCACGCCGAAATATCCAAGTCCCCAGGCAAGTGTGGAAATTGTTGTAATTGTTCCATAATTAGATGCAGTTCCTGATGCACTGTCATATGTCGCTGTCAGGGATAAAAATCCCGGAAGTTCCTTTGCGTTCGCGAGAACAACATCAAGACCGCCGCTCATGGATACGCCGAAGCATACGACAAGGATCAGAGCGATCGTCATAACGATACTCTGGATCAGATCGGTAAAGCTTGCCGCCATGAAGCCGCCGAGCGCCGTATAGCCGACGATGACAACCGCGCTGATCAGCATCGCTGCCGTATACGGAATTCCGAATAATGTGGAGAACAGCTTTCCGCATGCTGCGAAGCCGGACGCCGTGTACGGGACAAAGAAATGATGATAAAGATTGCTGAGATTCCAAGCAGCAGCTTCGAATCATCGCGGTACCGGTTCGAAAAGAAATCCGGCATCGTGATCGAATTTGTCTTCGCACTGTATCTTCTGAGTCTTTTTGCGACGATCAGCCAGTTTAAATAGGTACCGATCGCCAGTCCGATCGCCGTCCATGCTGCGTCGCAGGTACACTTAAATACGCGACACCCGGCAGTCCCATGAGCAGCCAGCTGCTCATATCCGACGCCTCCGCACTCATTGCCGTCACAAACGGTCCTAATTTTCTGCCGCCAAGATAGAAATCACTGGAGTCATTATTTCCCTTAGAATAAAAGAAACCAATTGCCAGCATCATCACCAGATAGGCAATGATCACAAGAAAAACACCGATGATCGCTCCATTCATTTTTCATACTTCCTCTCATTTTAGTCTGCCATATTAGTTTAATAAAGCGTTAATGTAGTTTAGTATAGCAGAAAATGGCCGGATTGCAAGTGTTTTCCCGGGATTTGCGTCTGAAAAAAGGCCGGCACATTCCCGTGCCGACCTTTTTCCTGTCTTTGTTCAGTTTTTATGGGATCCTGATCTTGGTATCCTTACCGCTTCTCATCCCAGCTTCCGTCCTCCCGGACAAACCAGCCGTCCGGCGTCATACGGTTCGCAAACATGGTTCCCTTTGTTCCGTCGGAAACCGGATTGAAGTAATACCA
>ENA-OQAZ01001531-OQAZ01001531.1-human-gut-metagenome-genome-assembly--contig:-NODE-1531-length-10841-cov-2.194979_pt1 | contig 10841 bp, 8 predicted proteins | sample MGYA00242737_ERZ504531 | MGnify/ENA primary metagenome ERZ504531 (study PRJEB26092, sample SAMD00036244) | human gut metagenome | host: Homo sapiens | study: EMG produced TPA metagenomics assembly of...
CAACAGCTAAGCCTACAGTAGCACCTACAACAGTAGCACCAACATTAAAACCAACAGAGAAACCTACAACAGTAGCACCTACAACAGTAGCACCAACAGCTAAGCCTACAGTAGCACCTACAACAGCTAACGGTAATGTTGATGAAAGCATAAAAGCCCCTGAAGGACTTGTACATGCACCGGGAGAAGGATTGCCATATCATTTCGCATGGGCAGCAGTTGATGGAGCTGACGGATATAACGTTTACATAGATGGAGTGTATGTAACAAAAGTTACAGAAAATGTTGCAGATTTAGATGCTTCAATGTTTACAAAGGGAGCTGGGGAATATACAGTTGGAGTTGCAACAGTAAAGGAAAATAAAACATCAGCAATAACATCAATTAAATATACATATGCAGGAAGCGGACAGCCAGCAACAACAAAGGTATCTGTAACAACAACGGTAGCTCCTGTAGCAACAACGGTAGCTCCTGTAATAACAACGGTAGCTCCTGTAACAACACCATCAGTACCGGGTCAGGATGTAGATGAAAGCATAAAAGCCCCTGAAGGACTTGTATGGGCAGGAAATGCTAATTTACCTTATTATTTTGCATGGGCTAAGGCAGATGGTATAGACTCATATAATGTATATGTTGATGGAACTTTAGTAGCTAACGTAGTTGATGGCTCAGTTAATTTAAATGAATCTGTATTCACAAAGGGTTCAGGCGAATATGCAATTGGAATTGCAGCAGTAAAAGGAAATAAAACATCAGTAATAACATCAATTAAATATACATATGCAGGAAGCGGACAGCCAGCAACAACAAAGGCACCGGAACCTTCAACAGCAAAGCCTACAGATGTAACAGTGGCACCAACAGCACCGGGACAGGATGTAGATGAAAGTATAAAGGCACCTGAAGGACTTGTATGGGCAGGAAATGCTAATTTACCTTATTATTTTGCATGGGCACCGGTTGTAGGTGTAGATTCATATAATGTCTATGTTGATGGAGTATATGCAACAAATGTTAATGGAAACTCAGTTAATCTTGAAAAATCAGTATTTACAAAGGGTTCCGGGGAATACACAGTAGGAGTTGCCGCAGTTAAGGGTAACAAGGTTTCAAATATAACATCAGTTAAATATACATATACAGGTGATGGAGCAATCACAACAACAAAAGCTCCTGAGGCACAGCCAACGGCAGCACCTACAACAGTAGCACCAACAGCTAAGCCTACAGTAGCACCAACAACAGCTAAACCGACAACTAAACCAAAGGAAACAACAACAATTGATTTCACAACAGACAGCTCAATTGAAAAGCCATTTGGTTTGGATGTAAGTCAGGCAAGTGTAGGATATGTTAATGTTGTTTGGGGACGTGGAACAATTGACTGTTACAATGTTTATGTAGATGGAGAAAGAAGACGTACAGGAATTTCAGCACAGGCTTTAAAACTTCCTGTTTATACAGAAGGAACACATACAATAGCAATTACAACAGTTGTAGGAAAAAGAGAATCAGAAAGACTTGAAGCACAGATTCAGATTACAGGAACAGGTGAAAAGGAAACAGAACCTGAAACATGTCCTGAAGAACTTAAGCCACAGCTTAAGGAAAATGTTCCTTTAAGAGATGACAGAATTGCAATTGAACTTAACAATAAGACTAATGGAAAATACAGTGACAGTGAAATTTACTGGTGCATTGTAGGAAATAATGCAAATAATCAGCTTTGCTATATGGATAAAGATGGAAATATGATTCCTGCATCAGAGAGTCTTAACACAGTTGAAGTAAACGGAACAAAATATGCAAATATTTATCATACACTTGCAGAATCAGATCATGTATATGCTCCAACTATCAGATCAGGAAGGATGTACTTAAGCTATGGAAAGCCGGTATATGTTAAGTTTGTTGGTTCTACAGGTTATGCCGGACCGGATCTTAACAATCCTGGAGACGTGAATGCTAACACATTATTTGAGTTTGCAGAGTTTACTATTGAAGGAAAGCATTATTGGGGAAATACAACACGTGTTGATTATTTCTGTTTCCCAATGGTTACACGTTTAATAGGTGGTTCGTTATATGGCGGATATGATAATGTAGTAGGTGATGTTGGAACAAGAGATGAAATCTTCAATGCATTTAAGAATGAAGTTCCAAATGAATATAAGTCACTTGTAAGAGATGATAGAATTATTGCACCATGTAAGAGTACATTTAATGTTGGAAAGATAAACGGAAATTATTTTGATAATTATATTAATGAATTCTGGAACAAATATGCCAATGAAGATTTAAGATTCAGCTCAGAATCAGGAAGATTTGTTGGTAGAGTAGTTGGAAATCAGATGCGATTTACAAGAGAAGGTGACAGCACAGTTTATTATGTTGATAAGCCAAATACACAGGAAGTGTTAGAAGGCAAGGGCGCATTTGACAGAGGAAACGGTGTTGAAAAAGCTATTGAAGCACAGCTTTGTGCAGCATTTAACAGAGGTGTTGCAACAGAACCTGAAAACTGGTATACACCAAGTAAGTATTATAAGAACAGTGTGTCAAACTTCTATGCAGGATTCTTCCATGAACATTCAGTTTTAGGAAAAGCTTATGGATTCTGTTATGACGATGTAAATGATCAGAGCACATTACTTCAGTATGATAAGGCAGATGCTCTTGTAATTGATCTTAAATGGTAAATAAATTACTATAAAAAATACCCTTTTTAATTGGGAGCACATCAGTTTTGGTGTGCTCTCTTTTGTTTTAATCCCCCAAAAAATAACAGAGCTTCAATGCTAATTAATGTTTTGCAACAAACTAATTAGCATTAAGCCCTGTTAATTCTTTGAAATGTAAATAATTTCATCTTACTAACTATTAATTAATATCCAACAGCTTATCTACTGCATCCTGTATTTCAGGGTGCTTTCTATATTGTTCTATTAAGTGATGTTCATGTTTTGTAAGATTAATTGGCTCTTCGTCAGTATATCCGAAAGTGCAAGAATGTTATCAATATTATAAATATCACAAAGTAGAAGTAGTGTGTCAGCGTCAGGCTGAGTGGCACTGCTTTCCCATCCGTAAACGGTTTTTTCAGCTACCTTAAGTGACTTTTCTTCCAGTAATTCAGTAACGTCCCTCACACTTAAATTATTCATTTTTCGGTTAAGCTTTTAATACTTCTGCAATCTTTCTATTCTTCATTTTAAATACCTCTTTTTAAATAATATAGTAAGAAAAAATCAACGTCAACCAAATCACCTTGAAAAAAGAAAAAATCCTTTTGAATTCTTTAAATTCGGGAAAAATCTACATTGCATTTCTTGAATACAGAGAATATAATAGACATTATAATATTATTTTCTTGTAATACGGGAATGGCGGTGACAAATGAAAAATAATAACAGCGTTTCAAAAGCATTAATTAAATACATAAAAGAAAAAGAAATATCTATATCACAGATTTCTAAGGATACCGGAATTTGGGAGAAAAAGTTAACTGACGAGAATGTAACTTTTACGGCATCAGAATTTTTGGAATTATGTTCTTATTTGCATTTAAAACCGGAAGATTTGAGATAGGTGATAAAGTGCTAAATTACATATGCAGAAATGACAATATTAAAACTAAAAGCAGTACCTGTCCTGTGTGTGGACAGAGAACTGAACTGACAAAATCAAACATATACTGGTGCGAAACCTGCAAGGTGCCATTGTATCAGAAGGAATGTCAGTGTTGTGGAAGTAGCGGCAGAAGATTAACCACTGATATTAGACCGGTTTTTCCGGAGGAGAGATTACTGTTAGAAATAATGACAGATAAGACACCCGGATATTATGAGAAGATGTCAGTTTGGAATTGTTCAGGCAACAGATATATTGCCGATGGACAGAGGGTTGATTTTGCAGTTAAGGATTTAAAGAATAAAAATCCTAATGATATAAGAATTAGATACGAGAATGAAGTTTCTAATATCGATTATAGATATTTTAATGAATTTAAAGACAGATTCATTAAGGCTAACAGAAGCCGTTACGAATTTATAGTAAAGGAAGCAGTAGATTACATAAAGAATTCAACAAAGGATTATACTGCAAAGGATATGTTTGTTTCTTTTTCAGGGGGGAAGGACTCTACAGTCACATCTGATCTTGTTATGAGAGCTTTAAGTGAACCGAAGATTCTTCATATTTTCGGTGACACAACTTTAGAATTCCCCGAGACTATGAAATACATAGAACGATTTAAAAAAGAACATCCACAGACTCCTGTTGTTTCATCAAGAAACAAAGATAAAGATTTTGAGGAACTTTGTGCTTTGGTTGGTCCACCAAGCAGAGTTATGAGATGGTGCTGTACTATTTTTAAAACAGGTGCAATCCAGAGAAAGATTAAAACTATGTTTAGAAATAAGAACAAAATTATAACTTTCTATGGAATAAGAAGAAACGAATCAGCAAGCAGAAACAAGTATGAGCGTGAAACAGAAGGCTCTAAAATTACAAAGCAGATAACTATTTCACCGATTATTGACTGGATGGATTTTGATGTGTGGCTTTACATGCTTACAACAGAAATTGATTTTAATTATGCATACAGATTAGGGTATGCAAGAGTTGGCTGCTGGTGTTGTCCTAATAACAGTGGTTGGTCAGAGTTTTTGTCTAAGATTCATATGCCTGAACAGTCCAAAAGATTCAGACAGCTTTTGGTTGACTTTGCAACAAAGATTGGAAAACCTGATCCGGAAGTGTATGTGGACGAAGGCAAGTGGAAAGCAAGACAGGGTGGAAATGGCGTAGATTATGCAAAGAAGTCGGCAGTATCATTTGAACCTTGTGTGCTGGAAGAGAATGCTTTTAATTATGAACTTCAAAGACCAATTTCAGACCAATTGTATGAGTTGTTTAAGCCTTTTGGATATTTAAATTTCGATATGGGCAATAAGCGATTGGGTGAAGTTTATGTAACAAGAAGGAACGGCAATCCTGTTTTAAAATTGCAGGGCAGAATTGGCTCTACAACTTTAAAAGTTACAATAATTGACAGCAACATAGATGGAGCAAAGAATCTTAAAACAGCAGAGGATAAGATTAAATGCCAGATTACAAAATATCAGATGTGTATGGCGTGCAGGGCGTGCGAAAGTATTTGCAAGCACAATGCCATAGTTATAAAAGAGGACAAAGAAGGTAATCTTGATTATAGAATACTGGACAATAAATGTGTAAGATGTACAGAATGCGTTAATCATTACACGGCAGGATGTTATATGAGAAAGGTTTTGGCAATAAAAAGAAACTAGTTAATTATTTATGAAACTTGAGCAGGCAGATAGGAGAAGAAAATGGCGATTAAACTTAAAGGACATGAAACATTTGCACTTCGTGAGGGGTGGCTTAATAAAGGACTTGCAAAGGTAGATGCCAATCCAAAAGTTTTCTCTGAAAACTATGGGGCGGATGCTCTTGGAGTGGGAAGCAATATGGCTAAGGCTATTCGCTATTGGCTTAAAGCCGGAAAGTTTATGGAAGAACCACCTAAAGAGGGGGCAAAGCTTACAGATATAGGTCAGATTATTTTTAAGGAAGATAAGTATTTAGAAGATATATTTTCATTATGGATATTCCATATTAATCTGGCAGGAAATGAGAAACTTGCAACAAGCTGGTATGCTTTTTTTAACTTAATTAACATTGACGAATTTTCAAAGGAAGATTTAATGAACATTCTATTAGAAAAGCTTACTCCTTTGGCAGAGAAAAAAGCCATACCTGAGCGTTCGTTGCGAGATGATATTTCCGTACTTTTAAATATGTACGTAAAAGAGAAGCAGCAGAATTATGATCCGGAGGAAAATAAGATTTCACCTTTTGCACAATTGGGTTTATTAAAAAAAGACAGAAATAATTATATAAAAACACAACCTGACAAGGATAAGTTATGTGATGATGCAGTGCTATACAGCCTGATTAAGTTTTTTGAAAAAAAAGAAGTTGACTCAATAGGAATAGATGAATTGCTTAACAGTCCAATGTCACCGGGAAGAATTTTGAACCTAAAGAGAATGGCTTTAAACGAATATTTGGACCATTTAGAAGGTCAGGGATATTTGACTGTTAACAGAACAGCAGGACTTGATATGGTTTATCTTAAAAAGAAAATCGGGCTTAAGGAAGTTGTTTCGAATTATTATAAAAAACACTAGAAGAAGTTTTTAAAAGGCTAACGAATTATTACAGGAACAATAAAGAAAAGCGATTTGTATGACTAATAAAACATTAAACACTGATAGAAAGGATGCGTATATCTGGCAATCAGGTATATCAGAGAATAAATGAATAAGTTTAAAGACTTTATAGAAATAGACAAGAAATTTCAAAATTCAATAAATTTGCAGTTGGACATAGATAATTTATCTAAACTAAATAGCTATATACCAACCCATTCTTCTATTTTAGTGTTGGATGGGTTTCTTAATAATGTTTTGTCAGACAGAGACAAGGCAAATATTTTAATTGGACCTTATGGAAAGGGAAAATCACACCTTTTACTGGTTTTGTTGGCTTTACTTAATGACGGAAAAGGTGACAGAACTAAAAAAACAATTAACAAAATAGAAAAAGTTTCAAAGGAAACTGCTGAAAAAATAAAGACTATACAAAGTAGTGTAAAGCCTTTTCTGCCGGTTATTATTTCAGGAACAGAGAAGGATTTAAACAAAGAATTTATTATAGCTTTAATGGAGGCATTAAGAAAAAATAATCTTATGAATGTGGCACCTGAAAGCGATTATGGCAAGGCTTTGGAAGTTATAGCTAATGGCAGAAAGACTTTAAACAGGTTTATGAAAGCTTTAAGCAGATTGTTAGAAAATATGGCAGAACTGTGGAAGAGTTTATGGGTGAACTTAAGGAAATGAAGGAAGAGGCTCTCAATATTTTTAAAGAGATACATCCTAAACTTACTGCCGGCAGTGAATTTATGCCAATGACAGTTAATAACGCCATGACTTTGTACGGGGAGATTAACAGAGCACTTGAAGGTTATGGATATGGCGGAATTTATATAATTTTCGATGAGTTCAGTAAATATATTGAAGGTCATGAAAAGGATACTTTTGCTTATGACATGAAGATTTTGCAGGATATATGTGAGCTTGCCAATAACTCCAAAAAACAGCAGATTCACATTACTTCGTGGCGCACAAAAGCATTAAAGAGTACGGCAACGCATTGCCTTCAGATATAGTTAATGCTTTCAAAGGTGTTGAGGGTAGATTAAAAGAAGTTAGATTTGTAGTTTCAGCTCAGAATAATTATGAGCTTATTCAGTATGTAATAAAGAAGAAAGTAAGCGACTGCAAACCATGGTTTCAGGAGCAGAATAATAAAGAAATAATCGAGGAATCTTACAAGATTCCTTGTTTTTCAGGCTTATTTACAGAGAAAGAATATAAGAAAATCATAATGGAGGGGTGTTTTCCAATGCTACCTCTTACAGCCTATGCACTTTTAAATATTAGTGAAAAGGTTGCACAGAATGAGAGAAGTATTTTTACTTTTCTTGCTAATGACGAAAAAGGAAGTCTAATTAATATAGTAGAAAACGGTAGCGAAGAATTACTGTCTGTTGATGTAGTTTATGACTATTTTCAAAATATGTTTAGGGACAGTATTTCTCTTACTAACATACACAATGAATGGCTTAAGGCAGACTATGCCTTAACTAAGGCTGAATCATTAAATGAAGAAAAAATAATTAAGGCAATGGCTATTCTTCATATGATTAATAGAAATGAGGAAGTTCCGGTTAGAAAGACGGAAATCAGATTGGCAACAGGTTTAAATATGGCTGATTTTGTAAGTAGCCTTGAAAAACTTGAAAGCAAAAATATTGTAACCTACAGAAGCAAGCTTGGAGTTTATGCATTTAAAAATAACGTAGGCGTAAACCTTGATAATCAGATGAACAACATGATTGAAAAGCAGCTTTAAGCCTTAACTGGCAGGAAGAAATTGCCACAGTGTCAGAACTTGATTATGTACTTCCAAAGAAATACAACCAGGAATATACAATGACAAGATATTTCAAGTACGTATATATGACACCGGAGCAGTTCCTAAATACATCTAAGTCAGAATATTTATTTGAAACATATAAGGCAGACGGTCTGATTATATGTCTTGTTATGCTTAAAGATGGGGATGTTAATCAGATTAAGGAACATTTAAAGGAACTAAATGATAACAGACTTGTTGTAATATATCCTGACAAAATATTTGGCTTTTCAGAGCAGCAGAACATTAGAAAATTAAAGGCTGTGGAAAAATTGCTTAAGGATAAAGATTTTTTAGAAGAAAATAAAGTTCTGCAACAGGAACTTGAAATATATAAGGAAGATTTGATTTTTGAAATAAATGTAGAACTTGAAAAGTCATATTTGCCGGAAAATAACAGATGCAAATATTTTAATACATTAAATGATGTGACGGAGTTGTGTTTTGAAAACCAGATTAGTTTTAATAGATTTTTAAGTGAAATATGCTTAAGCTACTACGAACATGCACCAAAAATTAACAACGAATTAATTAACAGAAAAAGCGTATCAGCACAGATTAAAAAGGCACGAAATTTAATTATAGATGCCATTTTAAACGAAGAAGAACTTAATAGATTTGAAAAGGGTACAAGCTCGGAGGCAACTATTTTTAGAGCTACTCTTATGCATACGGGAATTTTAAAAGGGGACAGTTCTGAGGAGGAAGGCTGTAGAAGAATTATTGAAGAAATCGATGCTTTTGTAGGTCAATGTGCAGGCAAGAAGTTTTCTTTTCAGGTCCTTTATAACAAGTTATTGGGTAAGGATTTTGGCACAAGAAAAGGAGTAATTCCTATTTTTATTGCAAAGGAAATAATTAATCTGCAGGATACGCCGATTATTTATCTTCAGAATAAGGAAGTGGAGATTTCAAGCAGTATTTTAAACAATATTAACGAAAAACCACAGGATTATTATCTTTTTATTGAAAAGGAAAGTATTGAGAAAGAAAAGTATCTAAAGGTTTTAGAAGAACTTTTCCTTAGCGAAGAGTTAAGAAAAAAACAGAAGTCAAAAATGCAGCGCTTAAACAACATTGTGGAAAGTATGCAGAGATGGTACAGATCATTAGACCAGTATACTTTAATATTTACAAAACAGCTTTTTGAAGAAAATGAGCAGGGCTATTTGGAAGAAGATGCTTTCGAAAGAATGTGCTCTTTTAGAAAAGTATTTAAGGGCATAGAACTTAATCCAAGAGAAGTTCTTTTTGAAAAAATACCAAAGGCAATATGCCATGACAATAGCGGTGATGCAGTTTTTGAAAATGTTACTTTACAGATAGAAGAAATTAAAAAATATATGGACAACAATCTTGTAAATGCAAAGAAGAAAACAGCAGTTCAGGTTAAGAGCATTTTTGGAGCAAGGGCTGATGAAAGTTTAGGTGCATGTTTAAAGAACTGGTATTCAAAACAAAGTGAAAAGTCAAAGTCACATATTTACGCTGAGAATATTACAGGCTTTATGACGTACATTGAAAAGCTGACTACTAACGATGAGGATGAAATTGTTTCAAGATTGTGCAAAATTATTACAGGAATTTATATCAATGATTGGAAAAACGACTCTTATGAAAGATTTGTCGAAGAGTTAACTTATGTTAAAAACACTATTCAGTCTATTAAGGAAAGTGAACAGTCAACAGAGGGAGAAAATAAGATTTCAATTAAAACAGGGGAAAGTTACAATCGAAAGATTCTTTGAACCTGACAGTGACGACAGCACAAGTTATTTCCTTCAGAATGCAATAGAGGATGCACTGGAAGAATTTGGTGATACATTGGAACTTAATCAGAAAGTTTCGGTGTTGGTAAAGGCACTGGAAGAACTGTTGAGTAAATAATTGAATTGATTAAAAAGTAATGGAACAGTAAGATTTGCGAAAGATATTAATAGAAGAGACTTGCCATATGCAAATGGAAGTTACTGATTATAAATGGATTTATTTGAGGGGTAAGTTATGGATAAGGAGAAGAATAGTAAAACTATATATTTAGATAATGCAGCAACAACTTTTCCAAAGCCGGAGTCTGTTTATACGGAGATGGATTATGTAAACAGAAATCTTGCAGTTAATACGGGAAGAGGCTCTTATAGTCTGGCAAGAAAAGCAACGGAAATAATAGACCGGACAAGAGAGAAAGCCTTGAAACTTATAAAAGGAAAAGATGTTGCAGACATTGTGCTTACGCCATCAGCCACAATTGCAATGAATGTAATAATTGGTGGTTTGGATTGGAGTGGTGCAGATATTTGCTATGTTTCTCCTTTTGAACATAATGCAGTAATGCGACCATTACATTTGATTAGTGAAAAATATGGTTTTGATTTAATAGAACTCCCATTAAAGAGCGAAACATTAGAAATAGATTTTGAAAAAATGGAATATATGTTTTCCATGAATCCTCCTACGAAAGTTTTTGCAACTCATATAAGCAACGTAACCGGGTATATTTTGCCGGTTAAAGAGATAACTGAAATGGCAAAAAAATATAACAGTCAGGTTATTATTGATGCCTCTCAGTCATTGGGATTATTAGACATTAACATGAACAACCTAATGGCAGATTTTATAGCTTTTGCAGGACATAAGAATCTATATGGACCATTTGGCACCAGTGGATTTTTCGTAAGAAAAGGAACAAAGATTAATCCATTTATTAGCTGGAGGAACGGGAAGTTGAGTTCAACTTAACCTTAAATCATGACCCAAAAACAAATACC
>ENA-OQAZ01001532-OQAZ01001532.1-human-gut-metagenome-genome-assembly--contig:-NODE-1532-length-10835-cov-2.414363_pt1 | contig 10835 bp, 10 predicted proteins | sample MGYA00242737_ERZ504531 | MGnify/ENA primary metagenome ERZ504531 (study PRJEB26092, sample SAMD00036244) | human gut metagenome | host: Homo sapiens | study: EMG produced TPA metagenomics assembly of...
TATTGTATAACTTCCATTTAGAATTATGTTTCTTTCGTCTTATTTCCACTTTTATCATATTCATACGAAGTTTTATGCTGTTTGTTGCATGCTTATTCTTCCACAGACAGCACCTGTCCTGCTCCGTTCTTTACCGTCTCTGATATATATCCAAGTGCATTGTCGTTGTGTCTGTTGTAGATATAATATTTCCTGCATCATCATTGTTCTGTATTCCATATGCATACAGCGTGTCATTTGCACTTCCACTTCCATCCGGCAGGCTTACTTTTGTCAGTTTGCTTCCTCGTTATACTCATACGTTGTCTTATTCCCTTTACCATCTGTCTCTTCAATCAGATTGCCACTTTCATCATATTTATTAGATGTCACAATGGAATTGGTTGCATCTACTGTGAATGCTCCATTTCTGTAAATTGGATTTTGAATAGTATCCGTTAATCTTCCATATTTATCATATACCGTTACAACTAACTTTGGTGAGGTAGGATTCGTGCTGCCAACTCCCCTTGTATATGTTGTAAACACATTCCCCTGCTTGTCATAAGTATAATCGGTACATATTCCATTACTTCTTCCCTAACTGTCTGCCCGTAAGGATCTGTATAAGTCCGGGATACTACTTCATTGTCCGCATTCTTTTCTGTTACAACTGCCACTGTAGGCAATCTTTTGTTAGCCCCTGTTCCTGTGATTACATAGAAATTGTCTTCATATCCATATGTGGTAGTCGTTTGTACGGCTTTCATCACCATAGGTCAATGTCTTTGATATGACTCTTCCCATACTGTCATACTGATACGTTGTTTTTCTGCTTGACTTGTCCGTTTCTTCTGCTACTCTTCCATTTAAGTCATAAATTGTCATAGTAGTTTCAGGTTCCTTATTCGGTATCTTTGTAATTGTCTTTTTAACTCTTCCAAACTCATCATACTCATAGGACGATACAATGTTTTTCTCATCTGTAGTTGTTTTTATTCTTCCTAAATCATCATATGTATTTTCTTCTGTCTGGCTGATTGTTCCCGATGTTACACTGCTTGTTAAAGTGTTTCCATCATTGTCAAAGGTGGATGTATCTACTGAATTATCTAATCCTTTTGATAAAGTTGTACTGCTTACGTTGTTTAAATTCGCATCTTTATCTACTAAAGTCTCTATGCTTTCCGTTGCATTTCCATCATTATCGTAAGTATATCTTGTTACTGTTTTCTCAATGTAATCTGTTTCTTTTATAAGGTTTCCCTTATTGTCATACTCGTATGCGATTTCTGATGTAGTCACTCCGTCTGCACTTATTTCTTTCACTTTCGTTTCTAAATCTGGATTCTGACTATCACCATATGTATATTCTGTTACATTACCTTCTTCATCCGTTTCAGTTTTCACATTATTTCTGTCATCGTATGATATTACTTCTTCTAAATGTTTATCGCCCTCCTCACCTGTTGGTGTGATTGTTTTAACGATATTACTCTGAAGTTCATGATACTGGACTTCTTCTGTTGTGTTTGTCACAAGACTTCCGTCATATGAGTACGTAGACACTTTTCCTGAATCTTTTGTAGTCTTTAATACTTTTCCATCCACATCAAACTCGTATTCTTCATAATGCAGTATCATGTTGTTTGGATTTTTTGTGTAGACTCTTGTTTTCAAAGGTTCGTAATTGGTATATACATCAATTCTTGAATTATCAGGATAGATGGCACTGCTTACACTCTTTCCGTCATACTCTATTCTGTAAACTGTTCCCATAGCATCAATGATTCTGCTCATCTGTCCACTGCTGTTATACTCATATTTATATACTATCTCATTGTCATCGGAACCTCTGTGGGTCACTTTTGTCAGTCTTTTATCTGTATAAGTATAGTTGAATGATGACCCGTCTGCCAGTGTTGTTTTACTGATAAAATAGTCTCCGCCGGAATAAGCAAACTCAAAGTCTATCTTCTGTCCTTTACTCGAATGGATAGATTGTATCAGTCCAAAGGTGGAATGGTATTTTATGTAGGTAAAGGTTCCGTTTGCTTCCTCTATCAGACGGAGTTTCCCATCTGCATCAAAATATCTCTTTACCTTATCTTTATCTGTTATGATATATATTGATGTAAAACTTACTGTGCTTGACGGATTTGTCTCTGTTGCAGAGATTACCCTTGTCTGTGTACTAGTTTTTATCTCTAAACTTAAGTCGGGATTTTCATCACAGCCATATATCGTTCCATCTTTATTATAAAGTTTATATATTGCGCCTGTTTCATCAATATATGTTGTCGACTGTGAATCTTTCAGTATACGGGCATCATATCCGCATGTCCACCCGCTTCCAAAGTTTGACTGTTCTGTATTTCTTGAATTGTATGTTCTGATGATTTCCAATCCCAACTGTGGTGTCGGCAGTGCCAAATCTTCCTGCCTGTACATGAAATTTCCCTGTGACAGCTCTATCTTTCCGCTTCCGTTCGGTGTACTGAAATCTTCATAGGTATAGATATCTTTTTCTCCGATATGTGGATCTTCATAAACAATTATCAGACACATATAGTGATTATCTTGCATTGAGGAACTATAAAAATTTGCTCCCGTTCCCTCTTCCACACATTTCAATGCCAGTCCTGTATTCTCTATGCTTCTGTCTGCGACTGCCTGTGCCCAGTCTTTTAAATCCACCTTATGCCATGTATTTGTGGCTCCTGTACATTTGAACTGAGACCATACCTTATCTCCCATCGGAGGATGATTATTCCATGTGATGGTGTCAGGATCCCATGTGCTCACCGGTGTTCTGACTTCGACGTTTCCTGAAACAAATGTACCACTCCCACTAGCTCCAATTGAATATTTATTATCCCGTTCTGTTATATTTAAATACGCTTCTTTTATATCTGAACCATAAAAAGTACCAGTTGATCCGACCATCGCATTATTCTTATCAATTCCACTTGTGTCTATGTAGCAAGCATCTTCTGAAGTTGTATATGGACCATACTTTGATTTATTATATATTTGTATTAAATTTGTATGTTTTAAATTCATACTTTTTGTATATTCAAAATCTGTTACGCTTGCACTCTCCAGTCTGTCATTTACCCACCACACTGTAGGATCTATTGTCACCGGATACTTTGTATGTTCTGAATTCAGATAGTCTTTATCTGCCACTACTTTCAGTATATTCTCTCCGTCTTTACCTTCTTCTATTTCATAATGCACTTCATCATATTTCAGTCTTCCGTCTACATCCTGAATGTTTGGCTCATTGATACATGCAACCAATTTTTTTGTCTTTTTATCTACTATTCTTATTTCTTTACTGTCTTCAAACGTTTCCATCTTCATTCCCGGAAGATTCAGTTTAAATTCAAAGATATTTGTTTCCGGCTTCTCCTCTAGTATAATCTCTTCTTTGACACCGTTTTTAAGCGATGTGTACTGATATGATATTGTCTTTCCATCACTGTATGTTAAGTTATCCTTCTCTTACACTTTTCTTCTCAATTTTTTAATGGTGTAACGGACTTATTTATTTTTTCAGTACTGTTTTGTTTATCTTCATCCGTTATCTTGTCAGTCTTATTATCTATCTGCGCATCTTCTATGTTTTTCAAAGATTCCTGTACCTGTTCTTCATCTCTGTTTTTTTCTGAAGATTCCTGCACCGTTTCTTCTTTTCTTACAGGAGCAAATGAGATGGCATGGCTCTTTTTTACCATTACCACTGCACTGTCTTCATCTAAGTTTTCAGGAAAGTAATTTTTTGCATCTCCTGCCGTGTTTACATATGCATAGTTTCCTTCTGCATCTTTGTCTGCAATTACTTTCTGCCCTGCCAGTTCTTTTGTTTCACTTTTAGATATTTTTTTTAAGTGACGGGTCATAATCGACATACTTTCCGTTCTCTTTATAACGTATGTCTTCTCCGTATATCTCTAATTTCCTGCTTCCGTTACTTAAAAGATATGTTGTTGAATTTGTGGTCCTGAAATCTTTTAATTCTTTTACTACCGTTGCTTTTTTGTTCGTTTCTTTACTGAGTTTTGTCTGTTTTAATTTTTCCCGTACTTTCTCATCTTCCTTTTGGGCTTTTTCTTTTTGTTCTGCTGTTATTTTTGTCTCTTTCTGTACTGTTTCCTGACTGCCTGCTACTGCATTGTATATGCCATCCACGTTTACTCCTGTAACTGTCAACGCTATGGATAATACAACTGCACATATGCTTTTTAACATTTTTCTTCTCATGTCTTCTCCTCCCTAAAACATTAAAAATTTATGACCTCCTCCTGTTCCTTATAAAAAATCCCCAAGCAGTACCATATCGAAATGTCAGATTCTATCTGATACATCAATCTGGTTCTGCTCAGGGATTATGTTCTTTATTAATGTTTCCCATAATACAATCGTTCATATCTTCTTGTTTTGATTGTATCATCAACAATATATATTTACAATATCTTCCACTAAAATATTTATAAAATGTATTCCCATACAATAGTCCATCCTGTTTTCGACATCGGACAGGCATCATACCCATACTCTTTTCCATCTATCATTACTGTTGCATAATAATGCTGTGCATATCCGGCATAAGTCCATTTACTCTCCAATCCCAATTTATCTGCAAACAGACACATAATATTTGTTGCATCCCAACAGTCAATGTGCTTTCGCTCCCAATATACTCCTTCATCTGCCAGCAGATAGATTTCTCCGCGTTCATTATTTCTGTCATACATAAAATTATCAAGAACGTACTGCTCTAGACGTTGCATTTTCACCTGACCGGTCATACTTGAGTCTGTCACCTTATCTATGACTGACTGAAGCCACTCATCCTCTGCTTTTTTCTTGTCCTTTAATTTAATTTCAATCTTGGTAGCTGTTACCCATGTCTCTCCTACTTTTTCTTTTATAGTAAAATTTTTCTTTCCGGAATTATCCCATTTATACGTATATAAGTATCCTCCGCTGACTTGATTATGACTTCCCATATAACGCACATCACTGTAAACATTTGATGATATAATCTCATGAAACTCATCCTCTATCGTGATAAAATAGTGCTAGCATATAAATAGTGCAAAACAAAATGAGATATTCCCCTGAAAATATTATATAATACCAAGAGGAGGTACTCATTATGCCAAAGAAACAACACTGTAAACAATTTAAACTGGATGCCATCAACTATCATAAGGAGCATCCTGATCTCACACAACTTCAATGTGCCAAGAACTTAGGCATCGGCATTAGCACCCTTGCCAGATGGTAATCACAATACCGTAACAATAACGGCGACATTCCCGTAATCGGTTCAGGCAATTGCGAATCCGACGAGCAAAGGAAAATTGCACGTCTTAAACGTTAACTCCGTGACACGCAGGATGCACTTGATGTGTAAAAAAAAGCCATAGGCATTCTGGGAAAAGATTAACCGAAGCCATATATACAGAGGTTGCTGCAAAGGTAAAGGCATCAAAAGTTACAAAACACCGTGTCTCTGTCTCCGGAATGCTTAAGGTTTTAGGTGTTTCACGTTCAGGATATAGAGCTTTTTCAAGACGCAAACTGTCAGCCACTGCCAAACGAAAGTATTCCATCAAGAAGGAGATTCTCAAAATCTACAATGATTCAAAGCAGAATTACGGTGCTCCAAAAATCGCCAAGCTTTTGCAGAAATCCGAAGAAACCATTTCACAACGCACCGTCGGTAAATACATGCGTGAAATGGGCATTAGGGCACAATGGGCAAAACCATGGATTGCTACAACAAAAGACTCTGACTTTAGCAGTGAACTTCATAACATTCTTAATGAACAGTTTAATTCTGAGCGTCCAAATGCCATATGGTGTACTGACATTACATATATATGGACTCAGAACGGTTTTGTGTACCTTAACTGTGTAATGGACCTTTTTGCGCGAAAAATAATTGCATGGACTCTTTCAGAAACAATGGAAGTTTCCAATGTAATAGATACAATTGAAAAAGCCAAAGCCATTCGTAACACTGATTTACCGTTAATAATACACACCGACCGTGGAAGCCAGTATGTGTCACAGGCATGGCGTGAAGCACCAAAAATATGCAACGCAATTACTCGCATAAGGGTTATCCTTACGATAATGCATGCATTGAATCCTTCCATTCACTTATTAAAAGAGAATGCTTAACCGTTTTAACATTAAGAATTACAGACACGCATATAACCTGATTTTTGAATACATAGAAACCTTTTATAACACCATCAGAATCCACAGCCACTGTGATTATATGTCTCCTGACGAATTTGAAAAATTGTATGAAAGGGTTAAGTCTCTGTCGGCTGCTTAGCTGACAGAACTTCTCATTTTATTTTGTGTTAAATCTTGGCATAGTACCACCACCTTATCATATGTGTATGAAGCATTACTTACCGTCTGACTGATATTATCTGTTTTTTTCGATGTCATTATACGGTCAGGCTGTCCTACATATATGTCCTGATCTCATTGACCTTTTCTTCCTGTTTTGCCGGATAATTATTAACAATCGTCTCACTTGTGATATTACTGTTCTTGTCATAGTTGTATTTGTACTATGCTAGAATTACTCCAAAATAACTCTTAAAACATAAGATAACTTTTTCATATCAAAACCTTATTGCTATATAGTAAATTTTATTGATAAATGATTCCCACCGAATATGGAATTAACTTAAAACATTAATTTTTATCTGTAAAATGGGAATGTCCATCCATCAGCACTTCCATTTTGAGACCATATTGTTTCACAATTGTCATACATCCATTTTCCGTCTTCTTTTTTGAACCACACCAAATTTACAGTTTCATGCCCCAATTCTACATATAATACCTTTGCTTTTGTCTCCGAATAAGAAAAAACCTTATAATATTCGATAGATTCTATCATATTAGTATCTGTATAACGGTCTTTAAATTGGTCTCCATATTTATATGTTTTTATCTCAACATTCATATATGGAATTCCTATAACTAATACACACAAAATAAAAATAATTAAAACTTTTTTCTTTTTCATTAAATGCTCCTTATTATTTTACAAATACTTATATCATTTTCGTTTTTGCACCCAGCCAACTAGAAACCTTTTTAATAATCTTCTTTGCCGCTTTTTGTTTTGGTGTTAATTTATGCCCACTCGGATCCACATAATTAATCGGATTCCCTCCACAATACGTATACAGGTTCCATTCTATTCTTTGAAACAATTATTCCAACGCCTCCCAATAACGCCACAAGTAAATACGCATAGGGATAAAATTCTCCCTGAAATATTAAAAGAATGATAATTGAAATAATTGATAATATTGCTATGATTTTTACCTTTTCGTTTCGTGATATCAACATCTTATCATATCGGGCTTGTGGTAACAATCTTTTGAGGAATTTTGCTATTCTCCTTTTCGATTAAACTAACACCGCAATATAAACTATCAATATATTCGGTTTCCAATCGTTTTCACCCATCTTCCATATGTTTTCTTTCCCTTTATCTTTTTATATGGTCTAATTTTCACATATGTCTTCGATAATTTTTTGTTAAAGATTATTTTTGTACTTGTATATTTTTTTCGAAACATTTACTATGATTTTTTTTCTTGAATTTCTTATTATTGCTAGCGTAAATCTGGTATCCAGCAGCACCTTTTACTTTTGCCCAGCTGTATTCTAATTTTGTTTTCTTGTTTCCATAATATTTTATGTTTCTTGCCACTGCTTTTGTTGCTGCATATTTAAAATTCTTACTGTATTCCAAACTCGTTTTGCCAATAAAGTCTAAATCGTCTCCACTAACATAAAATGCTTGCGGTGTGATTTTCTTTGAATTACTCTCTATTACCACACTTTTCTTCATTGACTCCTCATATGGTCCCTCGAATGCATCTTCATCAATTCTTACTATTGATGCAGGTACCGTTATTTTCTCCCATGGAACATTTGAAAATGCCTTTGATTTTATCACTTTCATATTCTGTCCAAATGCAATATTAACATCAATCTTAGAGCATCCGGAAAATGCCTCATTTTCAATGATTTCCACTGAATCAGGAATTTTCACATCAACAAGATTACTGCAATTTTTAAACATTGTTCAGAGATAGTTTTCATGTTTTTAGGAAGATTTACCTTTACGATACTAGATAATTCAAATATATTTTTACCAAACTTCGTAACGCTGTCAGGTATATCTACGCTCTCCACATTAGCAGTATAAAACGCATTATCAGCAATTTCTTTCGCATAAGAAGGTATGACAACATTCTTTGCTTTCCCATCATACTTTACAAGTACATTGTCATTACTTATGTACATTCCATCTTCTTTCTTTATTTGATTAGAAAACTTTTCCATAAATTTTTCTGTTTCAATATGATTGAAGCATGTGGATAACAAGGCAATGCTATTTCCATCCAATTTTTTGGATTTTACAATAATATCTTTAACTTTAAATTCTGCTCTTTTTGTCTTTGAAAGCAAATTTCTACTATCCACTACTTTTTCGATTGATTCCGGAATTATTACTTTTCTAAGTGAACCACACGCAAATGTGTCAGAGTCCTTGGAAACACTGTCATATGCAACTGCCTGAACATCAAAGGTTGTGCAACCTTCTCTTACTGCCAATTCATCTCTTTTTAGTGGCATTCCCAAAACTGTTTTACCATCCTTTGAATATACTACACCGTCATAACTTTTATATTTGGTATCTTTATTCCATGTATAGACATTCATTGCAGAAAAATACTTCATGTTAGAAATGTCTAATATTGTATTAAGCTTTACACTTTTAATATTATCATAACGGCTCATTATATCTTCATTTTTCTCCGGATTTGGAGCGTAAACCTTAAATTTCCCGGGCATTGTTACAGTCGTCAATAATTTACAATTACATAAAGAACCTGCCCCAATTGTTTTTACACTTTTAGGTATTGTTATGTTTTCAATGGCTGTATTATAAAAACTGTAAGAACCTACGGATTTTACAGTGTTTGGAATGGAAACACTCTTTAATTTTTTGCATAATTTAAATGCATTATCCGGAATAGAAGTAACACCTTTTTTTATAATAACTTTTTTTATTTTGGTGTTTCCTCTAAATTTCATGTTTTTTGGCATTTTACCTTTTCCGCTAATTGTAAGAACTCCATTTTTTAATGTGGAATATACTCCTTTATGTTTTACCGCTGCATTAGCCTGCGATGCCGGTAATACAGAACAAAGCATTGCTGCCGCCAATGTAACCGCTAAAATTTTTTTTGATTTTCTCATAATAATTCCTCCCGATATTAAAAAATATAATTTTAAATTTGTTATTTATCTGACGTCATATGTAAATTAAACGACGGGAGATTTATTTTTATTGCATTATGGATGGTATGAATTATTATAACTTGAATGCAAAACTAACTTCTGGTTTGCTTTTTCTGTTTTCTTTTTGCAGAACTAACTTCTGGTTTCGCCATTTTTTGCCTATTTAACTGTTGTTTTTTCTCATTCTCAACTCTATAATTAAGTTAAATCAATGGATTTTTGAGCATACTAATCAGGCTTCCGGAAATCATTGTGCAAGAGTAACTTCTGGATGCCTGTGGATTCGGTTATCCTTTTCGTATCCTCCTGCCTGTTTTTTACTTCAATAGATCAGGCTTCAGGTGGACCTCATCCGGCAGGATGATTTCCAGCCCAAGCTTTTCCATTGCATTTTTATCAAATGACTTCAAGGCCTTATTTATTGGTGTCTCACCATTAAATTTTGGTCTTGATGTGTTATTGATATGATTTATCATTAACTGAACCTTTTCCTGTGTAAGTTCATCAAATGATGTTTTCTTTGGCAATACATATCTTATGTATTCATGATTCTTTTCCAGTTCACCTTTTTGTTCTTAATGTCTTGCCTCACAATAGTATAATCTTGTTCTTTTTTCTCCGTTTATTCCTTTTTCGAACTTTTCAGGATCTGCAAACTCACTCCCATTATCCGTTAGAATAACCGGAAACAATTCCTTAAATTCTTCTATTCCTATTGTTTCTTCGATGTAGTTAATCACTCTTACTGTGTTTGACATTTCCTTACTGTCTATTAGAAATGCCAACATCAGATTGTTCTCCGGCCACAGAAATGTCTGTAATAGTTTTCCGCCTTTTATACCTTCCACTGTGTCCATCTGGACTATTCTTATTCCTGGATGATCTTCAATATATTTCAAAAAATCATTATGTCTATGACCTATTTTCTTCCTTGGACTGACCTTTGGTGTTTCCTCATGTTTTGTCCTTTTCTTATATCTTACAGTTCTGTGCATGTCTATGTTTCTTGCCGATAAATAACATTTATCAATATATTCATATACCGTTCTCATGCTACATGGAATTTCTTCTTTATGATTCTCATATGTATGTGCTATTGGCTGTCCTTTTTTTATTAACGGACTTATTAGTTCATCCGGTTCTATCAGTTCTGCCTTTGTCATGTCTATTCCTTCTCTTGAACTTTTTAATGTTTCAAGATACTCGTGATGTGCACAATTAGCATTATACAGATATTTGTCATATCTGCATGTGGCAGATTTATCACATGCATTGCAAACATATGGTGCCTTGTGTTCTATTGGACAAACATATGGTTTATATGCATCACATAGGGTCATACATTTGTAGCATTTCTTACATTGGATTCTACAATGATATCCTTTTTTTCTTGTTACACAGGTTTCCTTTTTTACACGTATCTTTATATTTACAGTCATTTACTCTGTTTGTAATTTCCTGCTGTTTTTTGTTCTCTCTTTTAAAATCCTATG
>ENA-OQAZ01001533-OQAZ01001533.1-human-gut-metagenome-genome-assembly--contig:-NODE-1533-length-10828-cov-1.298103_pt1 | contig 10828 bp, 13 predicted proteins | sample MGYA00242737_ERZ504531 | MGnify/ENA primary metagenome ERZ504531 (study PRJEB26092, sample SAMD00036244) | human gut metagenome | host: Homo sapiens | study: EMG produced TPA metagenomics assembly of...
CGGCGGAACAAAAGGTCCTAAATTACCGTGAATGCGTTTATACATGGAGGAGCCCTTTTCGGACCCTATTGAACTAAATCCCACTTTAGTCATAAATATCAAAACATTTTGGGATTGAATTCCTCTATTTCTTAGAAAATTGTAAAAAACTACCTTTTGACACCTTAATCATTCTATTAGTTCATTATAATTTTTTACTGTTTTCCTGGTTGTTCATCATTACTTCTCATCCACCACCTGGAAAATAATAAACTTCAGATAATAGGACTCATCTGCTGCCCATAAAATCGGATGATCCGCTGCTGGGTGCGGTATTCCACCTGGCGCAGTCTCTTGTGGACGTTGGAAGCGGCTTCACGGATGGTCTTGGTGAACAGTTCCGGATCCATGAAGTGGGAGCAGGAGCAGGTGGCAAGGTAGCCGCCGTCTTTTACTAACTTCATGCCGCGGAGATTGATCTCACGGTAGCCTTTTACTGCGTTTTTAATGGAATTTCTGGATTTGGTGAAGGCTGGCGGGTCAAGGATGACTACATCAAACTTTTCACCTTCCTGTTCTAATTTAGGAAGCAGGTCAAATACATCGGCGCACTGGAAGGTTACATGATCCTCTAAGCCATTTAAGCGGGAATTTTCTGTTGCCTGGTCTACGGCAAGCTGGGAAGCATCCACCCCCAGGACTTTTTCTGATCCTGCAATACCTGCATTTAAAGCAAAAGAGCCGGTATGGGTAAAGCAGTCTAATACTTTTGCAGGTTTCAGATTGCGGCACAGGTTCTGTACTGCAAGACGGTTGTATTTCTGATCCAGGAAAAATCCGGTTTTCTGGCCGTCTTCTACGTCTACGATGTAGTGAACGCCATTTTCACATATCTCCACCTTGGTATCAAATGGTTCACCAATAAAGCCCTTGAAGCGCTCCATACCTTCCTGAAGGCGGACTTTTGCATCGCTTCGCTCATAAATGCCACGGATCAAAATACCGTCTTCTGCCAGGATTTTCTTTAATTTATCTAAGATCACCGGCTTTAAGCGGTCGATTCCCAGTGCCAGGGACTCTACTACTAAAACATCTTCAAACTTATCGATGACGATACCAGGCAGAAAATCTGCTTCGCCGAAGATCACGCGGCAGCTGGAGATATCAGTAGTAGCTTTTCTGTATTCCCAGGCAGTGCGGACTCTCTGTTCGATGAAATCTTCATTGACTACAGTATCTTTTTTACGGGATAACATGCGTACGGTCAGCTTGGATTTTGTATTGATAAAGCCATGTCCCAAAGGATAGCCATCAAAGTCTTCTACAGTGACCAGATCACCATTTTCAAAATCACCGGAAATGGTGTCAATCTCATTATCATAGATCCAGGCGCCGCCGGCCTTTAAGGTGCGTCCGGTTCCTTTCTTTATACGTACACAGGCAGTTTCTTTAAATAAATCTTCGTAGTTCATCTGTTTTCTCCTCGGTTTTTGAATGTATAGGTGCTGGTTGTTTTTCCAAGGTTTATTATACCTTTGCAAAAGGGTCTGTGTCCAGTACTCCGATACCTTTACGGATCACCTGTTCGGTCAGTTTTGCCAGCTGTCCCGGCGTTTCTTTCATACCTGTTTTCAACCAGTATTGCACCAGTCCTACACAGCCGGATACGATGAAAGAGAAGTAGGCATCAAAAATAGCGGGATTTCCGGTGCGGAATACTTCCATCCATCATGGAGACATTTATCACGGATCAGCTGCTTTAAGCGGTTCATAAAGTTTAAGTCACCGTTTTCACCTAATAATATTTCCACCAGTCGGCGTTGTCATAGACCAGCGTGTAGATCTCTACAAAAATACCATAAGGATGTTTTTCAGTTCTTCTGCGTCATGTTTCATGACCAGCTGGTTAAAATTATCTAAAAGCTCACTTTCTGTTTTTTCCAGAAGATCAAATACATCTTTATAATGAAGATAAAAAGTTCCTCTGTTCAGATCGGCCAGTTCAGTTAGTTCACGGACAGTAATATCCTGTACCTTTTTCTGCTTTAATAAAGTAACAAGACATTCCCGCAGCTGCTTTCTGGTACGCCGTACCCGTCGATCTACTGCTTCTGTACTCATGATAAGAAATTCCCCCTTTTTGTATTCCATGTTCGTTCAAATTTGTTTACAGTATTTTAATACTTTTTTATTGACACATATCATAAAAATGTCGATTAATAAACAAAAGAATTAAAATTAATCATTGTTGTTTTCATCATTAGTTAGTATAATCCATTATAGTTAATAAATGAACAAATGTCAATTAACAAATAAACAGTTCAATAAACGAAAACAGAGGTTTTAAAGACAGCAGGAGATGAGAGGATGAAAGGCAGAAGCAGGTTATATCTTATTTCTATAATTATGATGGCCGTTTTTCTGGCAGCGGGACCGGCAAATGCAGTATATGCAGCAGAGCCAAATGGCAGTTGGGTAAATCTTGACGGGAACTGGTACTGGAAAAAAACAGATGGTACGGCATACATTGGCTGGCTCTATACCGGCGGCCGCTTTTACTATATGAAGGAAGACGGGATCATGGCCACCGGATGGGAAAAGGTGGGAGATGAATGGTATTACTTCCACGAAGATGGAGGCATGAACGAAGGCCAGCTGGTTTTAGATAATGCAGTATATGAATTTGAAGATTCAGGAGCTTTGAAAACAGGCGAAAGTGGCTGGAAAATACAAGGCGGAGGTGCTTATAAATGCAGGCTGCTATGATGATATAACACAGGAACTTTTCAGTGAGCTGGGGGATGAAAAGAAAGAACAGTATTTTGACGCATATCCAGACAGAGAACGGGAATATGACGGCGACAACCACACCAGTTATGACCGGTACGCAGGCTTTATTATGGATATGAAGTTAAATAAAATAGCGCAAAGCCGTCTGGCAGCAGCCATGGAAAAAGGATATGCAGACGGACGGGTTACAGGAGAAGGAACCATAGAGGACACATTGGCATCGATCCCTTATCGCAAAAATGCTTCCTGCCTGGAGGTATATGTGCGGGACTGTGAGGATGCGGATGAGGCATATGACAAGATAATGAATGTAACGGAACGTAAATATACATCAAAGTCAGACAGAAAATACACATTGCAATATTATCGATATATGGGTATGGCTCATGAGGAAAAGAACGGACACCATTGGTTTATGGTTCTTTTTATGCGTTAAATAACACATATCTATGTGAGGAGTTAGGATCATGGAAAAGAAATTCAAGTTTGGACCATTAAAGAAGCGTGGGAAAAAGGAAAAGGCTTCCGGAGAAAAGACGTCTATCAAGCTGGCCAGATTTATCATTGAAAAGCAGAACTGGATCGTTTCAGTGTTTGTTGCAGCCTGCTTACTTAGTGCAGTTGCCATGCTGTTTGTGGAAGTAAACTACGATCTGACCGAGTATCTTCCGGATAATGCACAGTCAGGTATTGGCTTAAATAAGATGGAAGACGAGTTTGGTTATCCCGGAACAGCCCGTATCATGCTAAAAGATGTGACGTTGTATGAAGCCAAGCAATACAAAGACAGAATGGAAAACGTAGACGGGGTGGATCAGATCCTGTGGTGTGACAGCACTGTTAATATTTACTCTGGCGAAGATTTTATCCATAAAGAAGACATCGAAGATACTATAAAGATGGATATGCGGTAATGGATGTGACCTTTAAAGAAGAAAATACAGCGAAAAGCACTTCCGCAGCCATTGATGAATTAAAAGCCATTGCAGGAGATAAAGGCTGTTTTACAGGAATGGCAGTACAGAACAAGTCCTTACAGGAAAATCTGGCAAGTGAGATGCAGTTGATCTTAACAGTAGCTATTATTATGATTTTTACGATCTTATGTATTACGACTACTGCCTGGTCTGAGCCATTCCTGTTTCTTCTTGTCATGGGTGTAGCCATCCTGTTAAACCGTGGTACTAACATTTTCATAGGAAGAGTGTCCTTTTTGACCAATAATGTGGCAATGGTACTCCAGCTGGCAACTTCCATGGACTATTCTATTTTCCTGCTGGATGCTTTTACCAGAGAGAAGAAAAAAGGGCGTTCCGATGAAGAAGCCATGGTAAATGCAGTAGATGCAGCGATCAATTCCATTTTCGCCAGCAGTCTTACTACCATATGCAGGTTTCGTAGCTTTGATGTTCATTGAATCAGTCATTGGTTTTGACATGGGTCTGGTCCTTGCAAAAGGAATCGTGTTCAGCCTCCTGACTGTGGTATTTTTCATGCCTGCCATGATATTCCGCTTTGCAAAATGGAATGAAAAGACTGCACATCGTCCTTTCCTGCCGGATTTCCATAAAATGGGAAGAGGCATTTATAAGATCCGTAATATAGCATTGGTGATCCTGATCCTGATCGTTCCTTTTGCCTATACAGCCCAGGGAATGAACAGCTTTTTATTTGGAAACAGTGCCGTAGGTGTCAGCGAAGGAACACAGGTCTATGCAGATGAGCAGGCGATCAATGAGAAATTTGGCCGAAGCAATATGCTGGTTGCCATTTATCCCAATACATCAGCTATTACTGAAAAGGCAATGTCAGATGAGATCGAAGATCTGGAATATGTGAAAAGTGTAACATCCATGGCAAACACACTGCCGGAAGGTGTACCGGAAGATTTTCTCCCTTATTCCATTACCAGTCAGTTACATACAGATACTACCAGCCGTATGCTGATCTATATAAGGACTAAATCAGAAAGCGATAAGGCCTTTGAGTATACCAACGATATACGGGATATTGTGAAGAAATATTATCCGGAAGAATCCTATGTGGTAGGTGAAACACCTTCTACGGAAGATATTAAGACTACGATCACAGCGGATAATGCAAGAGTTAATGTGCTGTCCTGATTCAGTGTATTTGTGGTAGTCATGTTCAGCTTCCAGTCTGTACTTGTCCCCATTATTGTTATGATCCCTATTGAGGCAGCTATTTATATCAATATGGCGGTGCCTTATCTGGTTGGCGAGACGCTGGTCTATATGGATATATTATCGTAAGCAGTATCCAGCTGGGGGCTACAGTAGACTATTCGATCCTGCTTACTAATAACTACATGGCCTGCAGAAAGACCATGAAGAAGAAGGAGCTGTGGTGGAGGCGCTGGCTATGTCCTGTTCCTCGGTATTTACTTCAGGAACTATTCTGATACTGGCAGGTTATATTGTATATATGATCTCCAGTACGGCGGCTATAGGCGGACTGGGACATCTGATCGGAAGAGGCGCACTGTTTAGCGTGTGTCTGGTACTTACATTTGCCGGCATTGCTAGTCCTCTGTGACGGTATAATCACAAGTAATGAAATGGACCGCTTTAAGAAGTATTTAAAACGAAGACATGAAAAGCGGAAAGCCTTAGTAAAATCCGGAATTGGGGCAATTAAGAAAAAAACGTCAGCAGCCTGGCAAGAAGAGGCAGTCAGACAGCGGAGGTAGATGGAAATGAAATTTAGAAAAAGAGTGACAGCTTCTGTTTTAACGGCAGCATTGCTTTGCACATCAGCAGGCAGCGTTCCTGTATATGGCGCACCGGCAGGTGCAGATGTAGATGAGACCATGTATGTGAACCTGGATTACTACGGAAAAACAACAAAGGTAAACGTAGTAAAAGGGGTAAATTTAAATGGTCTTGGCAAGATCACTGATTATGGAAATTACATTAATGTAGAAAATATGAGTACCAGTGATGCTCCGGTTTTAGGAGATGGAAGCGTGACCTGGAATCTGCCGGAAGGTCAGTAATGGCCGTTTTTATTATAAGTGTACCATGGACAATGAACAGGTGGTACTTCCATGGGATTTTGATGTGTCCTATAAGTTAAACGGTGTTCCCACAGACGGTGACAAACTGGCAGGTGCAGGGGCCTGATCGAGATCAATGTGAAGGCTACGCCAAATGATAATGCTAATCTGTATTACCGCAATAATATGATGTTAATGGTGACAGTTCCTGTAGATATGTCTAAATGCTACAGTGTAGACGCAGATGGTGCCCAGATCCAGAGCCTTGGATCTACCACAGCAGCTGTATTTTCCGCTCTTCCGGGGGAAGAAGGAGATTATACCGTCCGTATTGGTACAGACAGCTTTGAAACTACCGGTGTGATTATGGCAATGGCACCTGGCACTATTGATGACCTGAACCATATTAAGGACCTGAAAGAAGCGAAGGATACATGGAAAGATGCAGGAGATGCTTTATATGACAGTCTGGAGCAGATGGCAAAATCTGTAGAATCCATGCGTGATGGCATTAACCAGGTACAGTCCGGTGTTTCTTCTGCTGAAAGTGCAAGACAAAAATGGAGTGCTAATAAAGATAGTATATTAGCCGGAAATGACCAGACCTTAGAGTCACTGACTGCATTGTCACAGCAGCTGGAAACTCTGGTCCCTCATTTGCAGACAGCTAAGGATACGGCAGAAACAGTACATAACAGCATGGGTGATATTGTAAATACCATGGGGGATATGCAGCAGCCGCTGCGTAAAATGTATGACCGTCTCCGCAATATCAGCACTACTTCCCAGTCTTTAGGGGAACAGTTAGATGATGTAAGAGAAGATATGGCATGGCTGATCCAGAATAATGCCCAGTTCCAGGTGCAGACAACTACGATTTTAGAGGCACTTCCGGAACTGATCGCAAGCCTGGAGAATTATGATGTGGGTGATCTGGATCTGGGTGATCTGGAAGATACAGATACAAGGACCATAGCAGATGATCCGGATGATGACAGGGAAAACAAGGCAGATACGTCTTCTGGAAACCAGGAAGATCCTGATACAAACAAGGCAGACAGCTCAGATACAGTAACAGAAGATAAAACCAGTGGTGATATGGCTTCTGAAGCGGCTGATGCAGATCATGAAGACGGTGGGGCAGAGGCAGATAACAGTTCCCATACTGCAGACAGTGCAGCAGGAACAGATAACCGTTCTGATGCTGCAGATGGAGCAGACATAAGTGATGCCCAGACACTTAGCAAGGCTCATATTGAAAAGCATGAGGTTCCTCTGGTTGGCGCTCCATCCGGCGTTGACCTGGTAACTCTTTATAAAATGTTATCCAAGATCGATAAGGACAGCCGTGAATTTACTCAGGTTGCATCTAATCTGATGGACAATGTAGGAGATGCAGCAAAATATGGTGCAGACCTGACAGACAGCATGGATCTGATGATTGAAGACCTGACTGCTCTTCATGATTCACTGGATATGTATTATCCGGATCTGCAGGCATCCCTGGATGATCTTTCCGAGCTGGTAAACCGCACTACAGATGCCATGAATAAGGTATCAGCACTATGACCATTGTGCAGAATACCTTAAAAGCTACCAGCGGTGATATAGATGAGGCTGCAAAGAACAGCTTAAGAGGCAGCATGGAGCTTCTTGATAAGAGCCTTAGCATCTTAGACAGCACCACAGGCGTAAGAACGGCAGGCCGTACCATGAAAGATGTTATGGATGAACAGCTGGATAAATTTGACACTGATAACCGCTTCTTATTTATTGATCCGTCAGAGGATAAGGTTTCCTTTACTTCTGATAAAAATCCGGCTCCAAAGACCTTGCAGGTAGTCCTGCGTACAGACGAGATCAGCCTGGATGATGAAGATAACAAGGAAACTGATGCAGAGACAGAGAAGGTAAATGAAGGCCCATTAAAAAGGATGTGGAATGTGCTGGTACAGATGTGGAAGGCCATCATCTCAATTTTTAAAAACAGATAGTCAGCTGCTCTTGTTTCTGGTATGATAGAAATAAGGGTCAGAAAAAATACAGACCCTCGGCATATGGGATGACATGCCGGGGGTCTTGTTCTGTAATTCTGTCAGTGGGCAGATAGCATGGCTATATAGCGGGAGAAAAACATGGAAACAGTAGGAAAGCAGGAAAAAACGAAATACAAACTGGCAGCGTCCATGAAAGAATGCATGAAGCAGATGCCGGTGGATAAGATAACAGTAAAAAATATCGTAGAAGGCTGCGGTGTTGCAAGGCAGACCTTTTACCGGAATTTTTTAGATAAATATGATCTGATCAACTGGTATTTTGACAAACTGGTACTCCAGTCTTTTGAGCAGATCGGCATGGGACATACAGTTGGGGAGAGCCTGACACAGAAGTTTGAATTTATTGTTAATGAAAAGGTATTTTTTACAGAGGCATTTCGCAGTGATGACCGCAACTCCTTAAAAGAACATGATTTTGAACTGATCCTCCAGTTCTATCAGGATCTGATCGGGCGAAAGACCAGCAGGCCTTTAGGGGAAGATCTGCAGTTTCTTCTGGAAATGTATTGCAGAGGTTCCATTTACATGACTGTAAAATGGGTCCTTACAGGAATGAAGGATTCACCTGCGAAAATGTCAAAAAAGCTGGTAGAGGCCATGCCACCGAGATTGGCTGCTGTTTTTGATGAGCTGAAGCTGCTGTAAACCGGGTGCTTTGTTATATATAACACAAAACGATATTATCAATATACAGATAATACGACTGGCTGTATATAAAGTGATATGTACGATTTTAATAAATATTACATGCAAAAATAAAAAATATTATCAAAAAAGTGACAGACGGGCAAGTTTGTCACTTTTATTTTGGAAAAAAATGTTGTTATAATATTAACGAAACGAAAAAGAACATAAAAAGCTGTTCTGGACTTCCCGGAACACATGATTTTTATGTACTCCCGGAAAACCGGCCGCAAAGCAGGTGCAGGAAAGCTTTAGGGAGTATATACACAAAAAAAGGAGAGTGTATCATGGCAAACAGAATCGTATTAAATGAAACTTCTTATCATGCGCAGGTGCTATTGCTGAGATCGCTAATGAAGCAAAAACAAGAGCTTTTAAGAAGGCTTTCGTATGTTCAGATCCAGACCTGATCAAATTTGGCGTAACAAAGAAAGTTACAGATGTACTGGATAATGCAGGTCTTGCATATGAGATCTACTCTAATATCAAACCAAACCCAACTATTGAGAATGTACAGACTGGTGTAGCAGCATTTAAGAATCCGGTGCTGATTATCTGATCGCTATCGGCGGCGGTTCTTCTATGGATACAGCAAAAGCGATCGTATTCACATTGCCAATCCTGAATTTGAAGATGTAAGAAGCCTGGAAGGTGTAGCACCTACCAAAGAAGCCATCTATCCCGATCATCGCAGTTCCAACTACAGCAGGAACAGCAGCAGAAGTTACTATTAACTACGTTATCACTGACGTGGAAAAGAAACGTAAATTCGTTTGTGTAGATACACATGATATTCCGGTTATCGCAGTTGTTGACCCGGATATGATGTCCTCTATGCCAAAGGGTCTGACCGCATCTACCGGTATGGACGCTTTAACACATGCAATTGAAGGATACATCACCAAGGGTGCATGGGAGATGACTGATATGTTCCATTTAAAAGCAATCGAGCTGATCTCCAAGAACTTAAGAGGCGCTTGCGAGAATACAAAAGAAGGCCGTGAAGGAATGGCTTTAGGACAGTACATCGCAGGTATGGGCTTCTCCAACGTAGGTTTAGGAATCGTTCATTCCATGGCACATGCTTTAGGTGCGGTTTATGATACTCCTCATGGTGTTGCAAATGCGATCCTGCTTCCAACTGTTATGGAATACAACGCACCATGCACAGGAACCAAATACAAAGATATCGCTGTTGCAATGGGTGTTGAAGGTGTAGAGAACATGAGCCAGGAAGAGTACCGCAAGGCAGCTGTAGATGCAGTTAAGAAGCTGTCTGCTGATGTTGGTATCCCAGCTAACTTAAAGGCTATCGTTAAGGCAGAAGACGTTGATTTCCTTGCACAGTCCGCAATGATGATGCATGCCGCCAGGCAATCCAAAAGATCCGACCTTTGAAGACATCAAGAACTTATACTTATCTTTAATGTAATGAGCGCATAGAAAAAACAAGCGGTCGTCCCAGAGTGGGACGGCCATTTGCTTTTTCTGCGCCATTAACGAATGGCCCGCCTGCGTCAACAGGCAGTGGAGCGCGATAGCGCGGGGCCATGAGTGGATCCTTTGCAAGTGGAGGTTATTCACGCTATTCACACCCCACCGCTCCATTCGGTGCGGCCTTTTTTTACCCCAAAACCGTTAAAAACGCATTATCTATATATAGATAATATACTGCGAGTTTACAAACAATTTACCTGAACTTTACATAACCGACCAACAATCCATATTGACGATTGATAAAATATCCCGTATAATGAGCAAGTGTAAACTAAAGGTAAAACGCATGTAAAAAACAGGAAAAAATCAGTATTATCCGAATGTTGATAATACAAAAATATCCTGTTTTTTAAGGAAAAAGGAGTAAAAAATGGGAGTTGAATTGCTTTTGGGCCTTCTGGGAGGTCTGGCGCTGTTCCTGTATGGAATGCAGATGATGAGCAATAATCTGGAAGCAGCTGCCGGAAACAAGATGAAGCAGATCCTGGAAAAGCTGACCACCAACCGCTTTATGGGAATCCTGGTAGGCGCAGGCATCACAGCACTGATCCAGTCATCTTCAGCTACAACAGTTATGACAGTAGGCTTTGGTAAACTCAGGTCTTATGTACTTTAAACCAGGCTGTGTGGATTATTATGGGTGCTAATATCGGTACCACCATTACCGGACAGCTGATTCGCTTTGGACGTAGGTGCTTTAGCACCGCTGATCGCATTTATCGGTGTTGTACTGGTGGTTTTTGTTAAGAACAAAAAGCTGCAGCACATCGGCGGTATTGTTGCCGGGGTAGGCGTTATCTTCATC
>ENA-OQAZ01001534-OQAZ01001534.1-human-gut-metagenome-genome-assembly--contig:-NODE-1534-length-10827-cov-3.532430_pt1 | contig 10827 bp, 12 predicted proteins | sample MGYA00242737_ERZ504531 | MGnify/ENA primary metagenome ERZ504531 (study PRJEB26092, sample SAMD00036244) | human gut metagenome | host: Homo sapiens | study: EMG produced TPA metagenomics assembly of...
ATCTGCAATTCGCCGTTGGCTTTTCTTTTCCCTCCAGATATAGATTTACAGCATATATCTTATCCTCAACAGATACTTTTCTTTTAGACCATAAAATATGCTCCCTCCTAAGTGACAAGTTTTTATTATTTTCACTTGTCTACCTAGAAGGGAGCATACCACTTAGTGCGACAGCCCCACTTTTCTGTAAATAGCCTCTGCTTTAATAAAAATCTTAAAAAACTCCGAGATTCTTTCATTTTAGATTCCCTGATTTCTAAAATTTTTGCCAGCTTTTTCAAATTCATACACGCAAACGTAAGCCCGGCTTTCATTTCCATCCGTGCTTTTCCTATGTATTGAGTGTAACGGAAACCATGTTGTTCTTTTGCTGTTCCGAAAAGTCGCTCAATCGTTTCCTTTCGTTGTTGATATATTTCTTTGTTACCTATTGTATGGCGAATATCTTCTGCTTTCTCCATGTATTCTTCCCATACATGTCTGGTAATGACTTTTACATGATCTTTACTTTCTGTGCATTGATGCAAGTATGGGCAACTACTACAGAACAATCCGCAACTCTTATATTCACGATATCCATCTCGATTTGTTGTACTGTATTTTAAAACCTGGTTTCCAGGACAGACGTAACAATCATAATACTCATCGTAGGCATACTCATATTTTTTGAAAAACCTTCTTTCGTCATTGGTCGTTTGTACGGAAAAAGAGGTTGGATTCCATCCTCCAAGAGAAGATGGGCGATGGCAGGCGTTTTATAGCCGGCATCCATTATCATCATATCCGGTTTGAAATCTTTTATTTTCTCATACAATAGCGGAAATGTACGGCTATCATGTTCGTTTCCGGGATGAACAGTATATCCTAAAATCCAACCATGTTTATCACAAGCTGTTTCTACTGCATATGCAAAAACATGTTTATGTTCTCCTTTACGAAACCAGCCACTTTCCGGATCGCTGGTGCTGCACTTTTGTGTTTTTGCTCCTTCCGGAATCTGAGATTCTGTTTCATCTGCAAAACTTTCTCCTCCGCTTGCAGTTGGTGGTGGAGAATCATTTTTATCATTATCTTTCAAAGGTTTCTTCCCATGTGCCGCCCGGTCTTTCTGAATTTCTTCTTTTAATTCCTGCTCGTACCATAATGCCTGTTCATGTGCCACCCGTTTTCTCATCTTTTTACTATTTGCACATGCTTTCACATGTGTAGAATCCACAAAAATATGTTCTGTATCCACCAATTTGAATTTCATGCATTCTTCTAAAATCTTTGAAAAAATCTGTTCAAAAAGATCTGTATCTTTAAAACGACGTGTATAGTTCTTTCCAAACGTAGAAAAATGTGGTACGGGATCCAACATATCCAATCCAAGAAACCATCGATATGCAACATTTACTTCAATTTCTTTGATTGTTTGCCGCATACTTTTTATGCCATAAAGGTACTGAATAAAAGGAATTTTAATCAGCATAACTGGATCCATACTTGGACGTCCGTTATCAGGAGAATATTTTTCTTCAACAAGTTCATAAATGAAGTTCCAGTTAATCGCTTTGTCTATCAAGCGAAGCATATGGTTTTGAGGAACCATATCATCCATACAAAACATCTGTATTTGTTCTCTTTTTTTATCTGCATTTTTCGTCATCATAAGCACTACCTCCTGATACCCTAATTATATCATGAAGTGCTTGAAAAACCTTGGAAAATAAAGTTGATAACCGAACCATTTTTCTTGGTAAATCTATGGAAAAAAGTTAGAAATGTGGAAAACTTGATAAAAGAAAAACCCGGACTTCTGTCCGGGACTTTGTCTACAGTCTGAAGCGGACCTTTCCGGTCCGCTTGAAACTTTTTATTTCCGTTACTGTTCACTATTTTTCGTAACAATCCACTGCAAACAATGGCTCTCCTGCTTTCACCTCACCCTCGGCAAGCAGTCTCACTTTCTGGTTTTCTTTCAGATCTGTGCAAAGAACCGGCGAGCAAAGAGACGGTGCATGCTCTGTCAGATATGAGACATCTATTTTCATCAACAGATCTCCTTTTTTCACACTCTGACCATTTTCAACAAACACTTCAAATCCCTGTCCATTCAGTGCGACCGTATCGATTCCGATATGCAAAAGCATCTCAAGACCTGAGTCCGTCTGGAATCCAAGCGCATGTTTTGTTTCAAATACAAATGCAACCACACCATCTTCCGGCGCCACGATTTCTGCCTCTGTCGGGGTCACACCTGCACCGTCTCCCATCATCTTTCCTGCAAATCCTTCGTCCGGTATCTCTGCTACTTCCACCGCTTTCCCGGTAATCGGACTTGATATGATGATTGTCTCTGTCACTTTTCCTTCGTCTTTGACTGTTTTCTCTGTCACAGCGTTCTCCTCGGAAGAAGGTCTCTCAATCACCTCTTCTGTCTCTTCCAAGCTATCATCCGCTGTTTCCAGATAATCTTCCAGATTCGCCTTGATCACAGTCACCTGTGGTCCATAAATGATCTGCACTCCCTGACCTTTTTTTACGATTCCTCTGGAACCACTCTGTTTTAAAATATCCTCATTTACTTTTCCTGCATCTTCGACTGTAATACGAAGTCTTGTCGCACAGCAATCCACATCACTGATATTAGCCTTTCCACCAAGTCCCTTTGTGATAAGTGCACTCACCGGATCCATATGTGCCTCATTTGATGTCGTCTGATTCCCTTCTTTTCTTGCATTTACATCTGCTTTTGTGTACAGTTTTGTCTCTGCATCGTCATCTTCACGTCCCGGTGTCTTAAAGTTGAACTTCTTGATCATAAACGTGAAAATCGCATAGTATAAAATAAAGTAAATAATTCCAACCGGAATGACTCTCATCCAGCTTGTCTTTTCATTTCCCTGTAAAATTCCAAACAGGAAGAAATCAAGGAATCCTCCTGAAAATGTAAGTCCTACCGCGATATTCAGCATATGCGCCACCATATACGCAGAACCTGCCAGGATGACCTGAACAACGAACAACGCCGGCGCCACGAATAAGAATGAAAATTCCAACGGCTCTGTGATACCCGTCAGCATACATGCCAATGCTGCTGAGAGCAGTAATCCGCCTGCTGCTTTTCTTTTTTCCGGTTTTGCACAGCGGTACATCGCAAGCGCAGCGCCCGGAAGTCCAAAGATCATAAATATAAATTCACCTGAGAAATATCTAGTTGCATCTGCACTGAAGTGTGCGATATTCGCCGAATCCGCCAATTGGGCAAAGAAGATATTCTGACCTCCCTGCACAACCTGTCCAGCCACTTCCATACTTCCGCCGACACCTGTCTGCCAAAACGGCATATAAAACACATGATGCAGTCCAAACGGAATCAAGGCACGCTTAATAATACCAAAAATCAAAGTTCCCGCATATCCGCTTCCTGTAACCAGCCCTCCAAGCGCATAGATGCCATTCTGAACCGGCGGCCACACAAAATACATACCAATTCCAACAAACATATATACAATTGTAGAGATAATCGGAACAAATCTAGAACCTCCAAAAAATGACAATGCATTCGGAAGTGCGATTTTGTGGAAACGGTTATGGAGCGCCGCAACACCAAGTCCGACAATGATACCCCCAAATACACCCATCTGAAGAGACTGTATTCCACATACAGATGCGATTGTTCCTTCCAGCACATCTTTGGCAATCTGCCCATCCGCTGTAATTTCCCCTGTTACTACCAGCATACCATTGATTGCCACATTCATAACAAAATATGCAATTAATGCAGATAATGCCGCAACCTCTTTTTCTTTTTTTGCCATTCCAATTGCAACACCAACCGCAAAAATCAATGGCAGATTATCAAACACCGCACTTCCGACCTTATTCATGATCGTAAGCAGTGCATGGAGCACTGTCTCGTCTCCTAATATTTTCTGAAGTCCGTATGTGGCAATTGTTGTCTCATTTGTAAACGAACTTCCGATTCCAAGCAGCAGACCCGCCACCGGAAGAATTGCAATCGGAAGCATAAAAGATCTTCCGATTCTCTGTAAAATACCAAAAATCTTGTCTTTCACCTTTCTTTTCCCCTTTCTTGTTGACTCGTTTGGCTCTTATGAAGATACTTTGGAGTTTTACATGTATTTATGCAACAAAAAAGCATTAACCTACAAAAACATCCAAAATAACGTTCATGTAAGGTTAATGCCTGCCGTACAGTTACACACCCAATATACCTACATTATAAGTTCTTCATCGGGAAATGTCAATTTATTTTTTCTCACTGCTCCCACTCTGCCCTATAAAAGTTAGCTCGCTTTCTAAAAATTTAATATTTCAAATCCAACACAAAAGGTATATTTCGATTTATACTAGCATACAGGAGGGATTTTATTATGGAAAAGAAACACTTATTTTCACTCAGAAGCTTACCAATCGGAAAGATTTTACTTCTCTTTTTGCTAATTTATATTGCGCTGCTTGCCATTCCATATATTCAACACAAGAATGTCTCTGTATCTTATCAGAAAAAGTTCGCAAAACAGTCATTTTACAGTGATACTGCCGGTACGGAACGGGTTGCATATATCAATGACAACACAGATGCCTTATTGTACCGATTACATATGCTTGACGAGGCAAAAGACGAAATCATCCTCTCTACTTTTGATTTTAATGCGGACAAATCAGGGCAGGATATGATGGCATCTCTGCTGCACGCTGCTGACCGTGGCGTCTCGGTTCGCATTTACAATCCTATAAATCTTTTAAAACCTTGGAACTTACAGGCAAGGATGCATGACAAATACGTCATTGTCGACCAGAAAATGTATCTGCTCGGCGGAAGAAATACGACAAATTTATTTCTCGGCGACTACTCCAGGTCCAAAAATATTGATCGTGAATTATTTGTCTATGAGACGGCAGAAAACGACTCTTCCTCCATCCGCCAGCTCACTGACTATTTTGAATCTGTCTAGGCTCTTTCTGACAGCAAAGAATATACCTGCAAAAAAATGACCAAAAAGATTCAAAGCTGTAAAGCAAAACTAGAAAATCGGTACACTTCTCTAAAAGAAAAATATCCGGACGCTTACAGTACATGGGACTATGAAGCACTCACACTGCAGACAAATAAAGTATCTTTGCTCTCCAATCCAATCAAGTCCGAGAACAAAGAGCCGTGGATGTGGTATTCTCTTCATCAGCTCATGATGCAAGGCGAACAGGCGCGTATCTACACTCCTTATATTATTTGCGGAAAAGAAATGTATCAGGATCTGACAGAACTTCACGAAAAGAACATTCCGGTGGAGATCATCACAAATGATGTGGCAAGCGGCGCAAATCCTTGGGGATGCACAGATTATCTGAACCAGAAAAAAAACATCTGGGAAACCGGCGCCCGCGTCTATGAATTTATGGGAGCTCATTCCTATCACACAAAAGCTGTTTTGATTGATGACCGCATGAGCATTGTCGGCTCTTATAATATGGATATGCGAAGCACCTATCAGGATACCGAACTGATGCTTGCAGTGGACTGCCCGGAGTTAAATTCCATCATCCAAGCTGAAATGGAACGCGACAAAACATACAGCAAAACAATGGGAAATGACAGTGAATATGATTACGGTGAAAACTATCACTCCAAAGATTTGAGTTTTGGAAAAAAGATCTTCTATGCCATACTGCGTGTGATAACCATTCCACTTCGAAGATTCTTGTAACACACAATGGTTTGTTTTGTTAATGTTGTATAATTTTATTTGTTAAAACATAGACAAACACCTCCTGTTTTTGTCTATATTACCGTTTTTTTACAAGTAGCTTCTATATACTTGACCATTTTTATCCAGTATTATATAGTAAATACAACCCGAACAGGATTGGGCGAAATGACTCAGGAGGTATGTATTTTATGCTGTTTACAAAAGAATGTGATTATGCGATCCGAATTATGAGAGCGCTCTCAGACGGAGAACTTGTCAGTGTCTCCAATATCTGTGCAGCAGAGCAGCTTCCTTCTGCAATGACATACAAAATTACCAGAAAACTGGAAAAACAGGGTCTTTTAAAAAGTTGCCGCGGCACAAATGGCGGATATTGTCTGAACCGGACATTATCTGAGATTTCTCTCTATGACATCTGTGCGCCGTAGACCCTGACATTCTGCTTTTAGAGTGTATGAAAGACGGCTATCACTGTTCTATGAACAATCAGCAAAAACCATGTCTGGTACATCGGGAATTCTGCCGCCTGCAATCCATGCTTTTGCAGGAGATGCGTCAGAAATCTTTATCTGAATTATTTTTCGGATAATTTGTATACTCGAAAAAATGTGCCAGGCATATTTTTCAGGCCTAATCTTTACTATTTTAGTCAAGTTTAAAAGGAGGATTTTATCATGAATCAATGTTATGGATGTACAACTTGCAAAAGCGCCGATAAACCTTTAGAAGGATTTATCCGTTCGCTCCCAGTGGAAACTTCTCATCACCGTGTGGAGGGCCAGAGTACCAAATGTGGCTTTGGTCTTCAAGGTGTCTGTTGCCGTCTCTGCTCTAACGGGCCTTGCCGTATCACTCCGGAGGCTCCAAGAGGTATCTGCGGCGCCAACGCAGACACGATCGTCACCCGAAACTTTTTAAGAGCAGTCGCTTCCGGCAGCGGATGTTATATACATATTGTTGAAAATACCGCATTGAATTTGAAAAAAACAGCTCAGATCCGCGGTGAATTAAAAGGATTGAAATCTTTGGATCATCTTGCTGAATTATTCGGTATCACAGATGAGGATATCTATGTGAAAGCTGAGAAAGTCGCCGACTCCGTTCTTGCTGATTTATATAAGCCTGAATATGTATCCGCTGAATTGATTGAAAAAATCGCATATGCTCCGCGCATCAAGCGCTGGAAAGAACTCGGTATCATGCCAGGCGGTGCAAAAGCAGAAGTTTTCAAAGGTGTGGTTAAATGTTCCACAAACTTAAACTCTGACCCTGTCGATATGCTCACTGACTGTCTAAAACTTGGAATTTCAACAGGCGTATACGGACTGACACTGACCAACCTTCTCAATGACGTACTTCTTGGTCAGCCAGAACTTCGTCTTGCTCCGGTCGGACTTCGTGTCATTGATCCGGATTACATCAATATCATGATCACCGGACATCAGCATACGATTTTTGTCGATCTGCAGGAAAAACTCATCTCCGAAGAGGCAAAAAAGAAGCTTGGCAGCCGGTGCAAAAGGGTTCAAGTTGGTTGGATGTACCTGTGTGGGACAGGATCTACAACTCCGTGGCGCTCATTATACAGAAGTATTCGACGGACATGCCGGTAATAACTACACAAGCGAAGCAATTCTCGCAACCGGAGCAATTGATGCAGTTTTGTCCGAATTCAACTGTACACTTCCGGGTATCGAGCCAATCTGTGACGAGCTGAAGATCAAACAGATTTGTCTGGATGATGTAGCGAAAAAAGCAAATGCAGAACTGATGCCATTTGAATTTGAACACCGCGCAGAACAAAGTGATCTCATCATCGATAAAATTGTGGAAGCTTACAAAGAAAGACGAGGATGCGTTCCGCTCAATCTGATGGAAGAGCATGGAAATGACCATACGTTAACCGGTGTAAGCGAAGGCTCCTTAAAATCCTCCTCGGTGGGAAATGGACTCCTCTCATTGAACTGCTCGCAGCAGGTGAGATTAAGGGAATTGCCGGTGTCGTAGGCTGCTCAAACTTAACAGCCGGCGGACACGATGTCTTAAGCGTGGAACTTACAAAAGAATTGATTTCGCGCGATATTCTTGTTCTGACAGCCGGATGTTCTTCAGGAGGAATCGAAAACTGTGGCCTGATGACACCGGAGCTGCCGAATTAGCCGGACCTCGCCTGCGTGCAGTCTGTCAGAAACTGAATATTCCGCCTGTTTTGAATTTTGGTCCTTGCCTTGCAATCGGACGTCTTGAAATTGTTGCGACAGAGATTGCCGCAGAACTTGGTGTTGACCTTCCTCAGCTCCCGCTCGTTCTGTCTGCCGCTCAATGGCTTGAAGAGCAGGCACTGGCTGACGGATGTTTCGGATTGGCTCTCGGTCTTCCGCTTCACCTTGGACTTCCTCCATTTGTAACCGGAAGCAAGACTGCCGTGAAGGTTCTGACAGAGGATATGAAAGAACTGACCGGCGGACAGGTGATTATCAACGATGACGCAAAAGCCTCTGCCGATATTTTGGAACAGATCATTTTAGAAAAACGTCAGGGCTTACAGATATAGGAGGTGCTGCTATGAGAAGAATTATGATCAATGCCTCTCTCTGTGACGGCTGTAAAAACTGCACCGTCGCCTGTATGCAGGCACACAGGGATACCCCTGGAACCGTCTATGACTTAGACCTTACGGATATTCACAATGAATCTCGCAATCACATTGAAAAAATGCCGGACGCAGTTACCGCCCGATTTTCTGCAGACACTGTGATCTACCGGAGTGTGTCATGTCCTGCATGAGCGGCGCCCTCTCCAAAGATCCGGAAACGGGAATTGTCTCTTACGACGAAAAAAAATGCGGCTCTTGCTTTATGTGTGTCATGAACTGTCCTTACGGCGTTTTAAAAGCAGACACCGCAACCCATACAAAAGTCGTCAAATGTGATTTTTGTATGAAGGACGATGCAAAGCCAAACTGCGTGAAATCCTGTCCAAAGAAAGCAATCTATGTTGAGGAGGTGTCTTTATGATTCATGTAATTATCGGAGTCGGCGCTGCCGGTATCACCGCCGCAAAAACAATCCGTGAAAATGACCCGGATGCTGCTATCACAATGATTTCAACGGATGAGCATGTACATTCCCGCTGTATGCTCCACCGCTATCTGAGTCATGAGCGTAATGAGGATACGTTGTCCTTTGTAGAGCCGGACTTTTTTGAGACTTATCGGATTCAATGGAGAAACGGTGTCTCTGTCCGCACCATCGACACCGCAGAACAGGTCGTTGTTCTCAATGATAACACCTGCTGTTCCTATGACCGTCTGCTGATCGCAACAGGGGCGAACAGCTTTATTCCTCCGGTCGGACAGTTTCGGGAAGCTAATAATGTCTTTGGCCTTCGTCACCTGTCTGATGCGCAGGCAATCCGGTCTCTTGCTGTTCAGGCGAACCGTATCCTTGTAGTTGGTTCCGGATTGGTCGGCATGGACGCTGCATACGCATTTTTAGAGCAGGGGAAAGATGTAACCGTTGTAGAGATGGCAGACCGCATTCTTCCGATCCAGCTGAACGAGACCGCCGGCAATGCGTACAGAACTTTATTCGAATCACATGGCTGCAAATTTCTTCTCGGCAAAAAAGCATCAGAGACACATATGAACGAAGCCGGCGCAATTGATTTTGTTCTCCTTGATGATGGAACGAAAATTGACTGCGACCTGGTGATCGTTGCAGCCGGTGTCCGCCCTGCCGTGGAATGTGCCCTTGATACTCCAATTCATGTAGACCGCTTTATTCAGGTTTCTGATACCATGGAAACAAACTGCCCGAATATTTATGCGGCAGGAGATGTAACCGGTCTTTCCGGAATCTGGCCAAATGCAATGAAGCAGGGACAGATTGCTGCGCTCAATATGTGCGGAATACAGGCGGAATACACAGACCGCTACGCCATGAAAAACACAATGAACTTCTACGGGCTCGTCACACTCTCCCTCGGTCGCGGTGTTGCCGAGGAAGGCGATATCGTGCTTGAGGAGGAAGATGCTCACAATTACAGACGTGCATCATCAGAGATGGAAAGCTTGACAGCATCTTACTACAGGGAAAAATTGACTATTCCGGTATTTATCAGTATTTAATCAAAAATCAGATTGATTTATCCGGAAAAGAACAAGATATTTTCCATCTTTCCTTTGCCGATTTTTATGGAGTCAAAGAAAATGGAGCGTATTGCTATCAGATATAACGTATAATGAAAGCGGCTGTGAGTTTGCCTCATAGCGCTTTACATATTATGATTCTATTTTTCGTTCTTTTTCTCATCACATACAACAATACTGCTACTCCCACAATTCCTGCGACTGGAACAGCAATGGCTGTAGTGTCTCCCGTTTTTACACTCTCCTTTTTGTGAGATGTATCAGAAGTTCCTGTTGTTCGGAATCTCCCGAAGTGCCCGGATTCGGATCCTTTTTATCTTCTTCTCCGCTCTCTTTATCCTTGTATGTAAATTCAAATTTGTTCAGCTTTTCTAAGATTTCAGATACCTCATTCGGTGTTGCATTTGGATTGTCCAATACATTTTTCGCCTGTTCTCTAAGTCCTGTAAACTCTTTCCATGACTCATCCGTCGCCTGACCTTGTGTCATATCTTTAATCTTATCATACTTTTCTTGAAGTGCAGTCTTATCCGCACGCAGTCCGCTGATTCGCTGTTTCAAAATGGCCGTCTTTTCATTTACCTCATCCTGTGTATATGTGCCATTTAACAATACCTCTGCTTCTCTGATACCCTGCTGCAATGCCTCAAAACTTTCTTTTGTGTATCCCTCCGAAGAAATTGCTTTCGCTGTCTTAATGACCTCTTTCAGTTCCGATATATCTACCGTCACTTTCTGGAGATTTTCCCTTGCCGCTTCTACTTCCGCTGCTTTATCGTTCATCTCAGATGTACAGGTCTCTTCATCTGGTTTTTTCAAAAGTTCTGTTGCACTTTTTACAACTTCTTGAAGCGCAGTCCCAGCTTTCTGTTGTATACTCTTTTTCATTCAGACCCTCACAAAGCTTCAATTCTTCTTCAAGCTTGCATCTATCTACCATTCTTCTTTTCTTTCCGATCC
>ENA-OQAZ01001535-OQAZ01001535.1-human-gut-metagenome-genome-assembly--contig:-NODE-1535-length-10821-cov-9.103516_pt1 | contig 10821 bp, 10 predicted proteins | sample MGYA00242737_ERZ504531 | MGnify/ENA primary metagenome ERZ504531 (study PRJEB26092, sample SAMD00036244) | human gut metagenome | host: Homo sapiens | study: EMG produced TPA metagenomics assembly of...
CCTGCATGCTTGAGTATTCACCGGGAACTTCGTTCTTCTCTTCCAGGTAAATCACTATTTCCGTACTGCTTTCCTTTACATCCGAAATGATGAAATAATCCAATGTCCCTTCAGGAAGAAGGAGACGGTAACCGCTGGTTTCCATAACTTTTGCTGATTTTCTTTCCGGCAAAGATATAAATTTATCGGATTTACCCCTCAGATTATTACGTTGACCCGTACTTTTGGGTCAACGTAAAAACGGGTCAACGTAAAAACCTGAGGGCTTCATTGTTTAGGCATAAATTTTAGTCAGTCTGAACAAAAAGAAAGCCGCCGGTGTTGTGCGGCGGCTTTTGTACATAATGTAAAGTTTAGTTAAGCCTTTGTATGATTTACGTGCGGCTTCTTCCTTGTTAAAAAGGGGGGGATTCTGTAAAGGAGTTATGTCATATCAACAAGCGGAAGGGTGAAATTGTTCATCCATTGTATTAAAAAATATGTTTATAAAAAAGCTTGATAATGACTTCCCGTTTTTTTTCTGTACTTTTGCACCCGAAAATCATAACAACTAAATAACATACATACAGAATGGGTGGTTTTTTCGGAACAGTCTCTAAGGCTGAATGCGTGACCGATTTATTTTACGGTACGGATTATAATTCACATTTAGGAACGAAACGCGCCGGAATGGCGACATACGCCGAAGGCGAGGGTTTCATACGTTCGATTCACAATCTGGAGAGTTCTTATTTTCGCACGAAGTTCGAGAGTGAACTTCCTAAATTCAAGGGAAAGGCAGGAATCGGTGTCATCAGTGATACGGATCCGCAACCGATGATGATTAATTCTCATCTGGGGCGTTTTGCCATTGTAACGGTAGCGAAGATTAACAACATGGACGAACTGGTGCAGGAATTGTTGAGCAACAATATGCACTTCTCGGAGATGAGCATGGGAAAAACCAACCCTACGGAGCTGGTAGCATTGCTTATTGTGCAAGGAAAGGATTTTGTGGATGGTATTGAAAATGTATTCAACAAAATCAAGGGTTCCTGCTCTATGCTGATTCTGACTGAGGACGGTATCATCGTGCTCGTGACAAGTGGGGACGTACGCCAATTATCATTGGAAAGAAGGATGCGCATACGCTGCCACCAGCGAATCAAGCAGTTTGCCGAACCTGGATTTTGAAATCGACAAATATGTAGGACCGGGTGAAATTCTGCGCATGCGTGCTGACGGTCTTGAACAGCTTCGCAAACCGAATGAGAAGATGCAGATCTGCTCTTTCTTGTGGGTGTATTATGGTTTCCCTGTTTCTTGTTATGAAGGTAAGAACGTGGAAGAGGTTCGTTTTATGAGCGGATACAAGATGGGACAGACGGATGAGTCTGAAGTGGACTGTGCCTGCGGTATCCTGATTCGGGGGTAGGTATGGCTTTGGGATATGCAGAAGGTAAGGGAATTCCTTATCATCGTGCTATAGCCAAGTACACTCCGACCTGGCCCAGAAGCTTTACTCCGAGCAACCAGAACATGCGTTCGCTGGTAGCTAAGATGAAGTTGATTCCTAACCGTGCCATGCTGCAGGGAAAGCGTCTGTTGTTCTGCGATGATTCTATCGTTCGTGGTACTCAGCTTCGTGACAATGTGAACATTCTTTACGATTACGGAGCAAAGGAGGTACACATGCGTATTGCTTGTCCGCCGCTGATTTACGGATGTCCTTTCATTGGCTTTACTTCTTCTAAGGGTGATATGGAATTGATTACCCGTCGTATCATCAAGGAAATCGAGGGTGATGAAAATGCCAAACTCGACAAATACGCTACTACAGATTCTCCGGAATACAAGGAACTGGTAGAACGTATTCGTGCCCGTTTCGGATTGACCTCATTGAAGTTCAATACGCTGGAAACCTTGATTGAAGCTATTGGCTTGCCGAAGTGCAAAGTTTGTACACATTGCTTCGATGGCTCCAGCTGTTTCTGATGAATATTGCTGAATATAAATATAGAAAGGGAGGTTCAAACGAACCTCCCTTTTTTATATATAGAAACTCTTTGAAATTCTCTTTGGTGAAAGGAAATAAATACCCAGTGTGTTTTTTAGAAAGCTTCGGTCATGTTGAAATAAAACAGATTCTGCTTGTTGGTGAAATCGCGTCCTAAATCCAGGCGGACATTCATGCGGGGCTGTACTTCTATGCGAAGTCCTAATCCGGCATTAGGAAGCACTCCTTCTATTTTTCCGGGAGTAGGTCCCATAAAGCCACATCCTCCCCAGCAACGAAGCCCAGACGATTGATTACTCTTTTAATCCAGTTGCTCTGGTCGGTATTGAACATCTGACGATATTCGGCCAGTGCCACGTGCGAAGATTTGTCGCGGTATTGTCCCATGTAATATCCTCGTAAGTCGAAAGGAGTACCACTCAGTACGTATTTATTCAGCGGAAGATTGTGTCCGAAAGAGTGCTTGCTCTGTACCGTCCATGCCACTACCTTTCGTTTCCCGACACTCTTGTATTGTCTATAGTCCAGTTCCAGATGAGAGAAGTTAGAGTAACTGCCTAAGAATTTTTGGTATATCAGTCCTCTCAGGTCGAAGTAGAGCCCTTTGTAAGGGTTGGCCGGTACATCGCGTGTGTCGTAAGTAAGCAGGAAACCTACTCCGGAACTGAAATCCTTGTAGCCGTCGGCGGTACCTCCTGCACGTTTGTAGTCGGGCTGTTCCACCAGGTACTTGGCCGGATCCATAATGTGGTCATAGGTAATGTCAATCTGTGGACCTGCAAAGAAGTTACTTTCTCCCAGACGGAAAAGGAACCACGGGTTAATCTGTATGCCGCTGTAGCGATACTGGCTGGTCGTATCGCTTCGTACATAGTTCTTGTTGGTATCGTATCCCACCCCATAGAAGTTTTCCTGGGTATTCTTGAATGTAAACTGTCCGAAGATACGGAAGCGGTCGTTCTTGAAGAAAAGCTGTGGTTTGACCACCAGATTCAGTCCCCCGTTGAACATGAAAGCTACGGAAGCCGGGATAACCGAACGGCGCATGGTGGTATCTTTCGGGTTCATGCGGAACGTCATCAGGGCGCTTCCGCCTATCAGCAGACCGAAGTCTGGAGTATAACTCGGGCCTCCCAATATGTTATAGTGAAAATTGCGGGCTGCTTTTTTCTGTTTTTTGAGCTCTTTCTCCGTCTGTTGCTGGCGTAACAGGCTGTCTTGGGGAGATTCTTGTGCATTTCCTGCTATGATGAACAGGCAATAGATGCAAATGAGTAAGTATTTTTTCATGCGACAAAATTACAAAAAAGGGTCGAATCTGATTGGGCTTATTTTAAGAGTTTTTGGATTCCCTTGTGTTTTTAACTTAAAAGGCAGACTGGTGTCTGAATTTTCGCTGTAAGTAGGTAAATCATCCTTGTGTTCTGATAAAAAATGGTAAGTCTTTTGGTCATTCTCTGGGTATTTTTTACTTTTACAAAAGTAAGATATTTGTAAACAATAAAGTGATATGACAGTAATTGAACGCTTTTTAAAGTATGTGACTTTTGATACGCAGTCGGATGAATCGACCGGTGTCACTCCGAGTACGCCGAAGCAGATGGTATTTGCGCAATACCTGAAAACGGAGCTGGAGGAACTGGGATTGAAAGATATTTCCTTGGATGAAAACGGGTATTTGTTTGCCACACTTCCTTCGAATGTGAACCATGAGGTTCCGGTAGTCGGCTTTATTGCTCACATGGATACCAGTCCTGATATGAGCGGAGAGAATGTGAAACCGCGTATCGTTGAGAAATACGATGGAAAGGATATTCCTCTGTGTGCGGAAGAGAATATCATTCTGTCTCCTGCTAATTTCCCGGAACTGCTGGATCATGTAGGTGAGGATTTGATTGTGACCGACGGGCATACCTTGCTGGGAGCGGACGATAAGGCCGGAATTGCAGAAATTGTAGGTGCGGTGGCTTATCTGATTGCACATCCGGAAATCAAGCATGGTGACATCCGTATCGGTTTTAATCCGGATGAGGAAATCGGTCTGGGAGCTCACAAGTTTGATGTGGAGAAATTCGGTGCGAAATGGGCTTATACCATGGACGGAGGAGAAGTCGGTGAACTGGAATTTGAGAATTTCAATGCTGCAGCTGCAAAGATTCGGGTAAAGGGACGCAATGTACACCCGGGATATGCAAAGAACAAGATGATTAACTCTTTGTTGGTGGCCAATGAATATGCTTCTCTGTTGCCTGCCGATGAAACGCCGGGTACCACAGAAGGATACGAAGGCTTCTATCATCTGATTGGCATGGAAGGTGAAGTAGAAAATACGGTGCTTTCATACATTGTTCGTGACCATGACCGTGAGAAGTTTGAAGCACGTAAGCAGGCTCTGCTGGACTATGCCGCACAGTTGAACGAGAAGTACGGAGAGGGTACGGTTACCGTAGAGCTGAAAGACCAGTACTATAACATGCGCCAGCAGGTAGAACCGTTGATGCATATCATTGATATTGCTTTTGCAGCAATGCAGGAAGCTGGGGTAACTCCGAAAGTGAAAGCAATTCGTGGAGGTACGGACGGTGCACAGCTCTCATTCAAAGGACTTCCGTGTCCGAATATCTTTGCCGGCGGGTTGAATTTCCACGGACGTTATGAGTTTGTTCCTGTACAGTCTATCGAGAAAGCCATGAATGTGGTAGTGAAGATTGCGGAACTTACTGCTAAAAGATACTGCTAATTATACAACGGTTGCGGGTCTGACTTGCTGAGGTCGGACTCGCAACTTATTTATCAACCTTAATATATACCTTATGAAAACAACTCCATTTACCGAGAAACACATTGCACTCGGAGCCAAGATGCATGAGTTTGCGGGTTACAACATGCCGATTGAATATTCAGGAATTATTGATGAACATCTCACAGTCTGCCATTCGGTGGGTGTCTTTGATGTATCTCACATGGGTGAATTTTGGGTAAAAGGGCCTCATGCACTCGAATTTATTCAGGAAGTGACTTCCAATAACGCAGCTGTACTTACACCGGGCAAGGTGCAGTACACTTGTTTTCCTAATGAGACCGGAGGAATTGTAGACGACCTGTTGGTGTATGCATACGAACCGGAGAAATACATGCTGGTGGTCAATGCGGCGAACATTGAAAAGGACTGGGACTGGTGTGTGGCTCATAATCGGGTAGGGGCGGAACTGGAGAATTCTTCCGACCGTATGGCCCAGCTGGCCATTCAGGGACCTAAGGCTTGCGAAACGCTTCAGAAACTGACTTCCGTAGATTTGTCATCTATTCCTTATTATACATTCAAAGTAGGCGAGTTTGCCGGAGTTCCGAATGTGATTCTTTCCAATACCGGATACACCGGAGCAGGTGGCTTTGAATTATATTTCTATCCGGAAGTAGCCATGAAAATTTGGGATGCAATTTTCGAAGCAGGTCAGGAATTTGGCATCAAGCCGATTGGTTTGGGAGCTCGCGATACATTGCGTTTGGAAATGGGTTTCTGTCTGTACGGAAATGACATCACGGATGAAACTTCTCCGTTGGAAGCCGGATTGGGTTGGATTACCAAGTTTGTGGAGGGTAAGAACTTTACCAATCGTGCAGCATTGGAGAAACAAAAAGCAGAAGGTGTCAGCCGGAAATTAGTAGGTTTTGAGATGATTGACCGTGGAATTCCCCGTCATGGCTATGCGTTGCTGAATGAGGCAGGAGAGCCTATCGGTCAGGTTACTTCAGGAACCATGTCGCCTATGCGTAAGATAGGTATCGGTATGGGATACGTGAAGACTGAATACAGTAAGCCGGGGACAGAGATTTATCTGGACAACCGTGGAAGAAAACTGAAAGCGCAGGTAGTGAAACCTCCTTTCCGGAAATAAGCAAGAAAAGGATACGAAAAATCTCTGGAAAAGACGAATAAAAAGGGACAAATGTCTTCGTAATGCCTGTCAATAAGGCGTTTGCGAAGACAAATGAGGACAGGCGAAAAATCGAGGTAACGTAAAGGAAAGCGGATTTATGAAGAAGAACGGTCTCCAAATCATTACCCGCCGAATGGTGATTTTTAACACACCGTGTTGTATTTGGCAGCTTGTGGCACAGGTTGGCATATCAAGGTCTAACTCGTTGAGTAATAACTTTGCAAACAAAAAACGAGTATGGCAAGAAGCACATTCAAGGTTCTGTTCTACGTGAACGGCAGCAAGGAGAAAAACGGTATTGTCCCCATCATGGGACGAGTGACAATCAACGGGACTGTGGCGCAGTTCAGTTGTAAGCAGAACATCCCGAAAACGCTTTGGGACGTGAAAGGAAACAAGGCGAAAGGCAAGAGCCGCGAGGCACGAGACATCAACCTTGCCCTTGACAACATCAAGGCGCAAATCATCAAACATTACCAGCGCATTTCAGACCGCGAGGCATTTGTTACGGCTGAGATGGTGCGCAACGCCTATCAGGGAATCGGCAGCGAGTATGAGACGCTGCTAAAAGCATTCGACCGTGAGAACGAAGTGTTCAAGAAACGGGTAGGCAAAGACAGGGTAATGGCTACCTATCGGGCACGTGTACGGGCAAGAAACCATGTAGCCGCCTTTATCAAGTCGTTTTACAGACGCAGCGATATGTCCATGTTGGAACTTACTCCCGATTTCATCAAGGAGTTCGCCGCATACCTCTCGACTGAAGCCGGATTGCGGAACGGTTCGATATGGGCAAACTGTATGTGGCTGAAAGGCGTGGTCATGAAAGCGCATTATAACGGGTTGATACCGCGCAATCCTTTCATCCAGTTTCATATCAGCCCAATGTGAAAGAACGGGAATATCTGACGGAGGATGAACTGAAAGCGGTCATGACACATGAGTTTGCAGACAGCAAGCTCGCATACATCCGTGACATTTTCATCTTTGCCAGTTTCACCGCCTTGTCATTCGTGGACATTCAGGAACTGACGAATGACAACATCGTGGAGGTGAACGGCGAGAAGTGGATATTGTCCAAACGCCACAAGACAAAAGTCGCCTTCCAAGTGAAGCTGCTGGATATACCCTTGCAGATAGTCGAACGCTACCGACCGATGCAGAAAGACAATCGTATATTCCCCGGCTTGAACTATTGGTCTATCTGCAAACCGTTGAAACGGATGATAAGGGAATGTGGCATAACCAAGTCAATATCATTTCATTGCAGTCGTCATGGCTTCGCAACATTAGCTTTGAGCAAGGGGATGCCCATTGAAAGCGTAAGCCGTGTGTTGGGACATACGAATATAGTCACGACCCAACTCTACGCAAAGATAACCACGCAGAAGCTCGACAACGACCTGACCATGTTCGGCGACAAACTGAGTAAGACGTTTAACGGAATAACGATGTCATGAGTATGAGAAGAAACAGCATAACAGTGAATGAATCCGGCAATATCATCATGCCGGAGAATGTCTCAAACATTTGGATGAGCGAGCCGGAATTGGTGGAACTGTTCGGAGTAATTGCTCCGACACTTCGTTCTGCCATCAGAAACATCTATAACAGTGGAGCATTAAAAGAATACGAGGTACAGAAGTATGTTCGGCAGGAGAACGGGTATCATGCCGATGTGTTCAGCTTTCCGATGATAGTCGCACTTGCTTTCCGCATTGACAGCTTCGGTGCGGAACAGGTGCGCAATGCCATATTTAAAAGGCTGTACTTGCGAAAAGAGAAAACAAATATCTTCTTTTCGCTGGGTATAAATGGTTGGGATATGTCTAATTATCAGGCATAAGTTCTAATGATATGACGACATGAAGTAGTGAGACCTATGCGTATTCCCATTGCCAACAATGTATTTATACGAGTATGTGAATAGGTGTATTGCCATTCATACGTACGATTACGACAAACCCGAAGAAAAATCCATTAGAATGGCATTTCTTCGGGCTTTTGTTGTATGTCATAAAGCCAAATCCAAGAAAATCTTACGTGAGGTATGCGTGAGTTGTTAATCCGTTCTGCGCTAATTGCCGAGTTTTGCACTGATTAAACAAAAAAATGAAGTGCTAATGAAACAAGGCAACTTTGAAAATGAGGAGTTTATCCGTGTGGGTACTACCCTCTACAAGTTAGTGAACCAGCCCCGTCTGAACGGAGGCTATGTGAAGAAGCGCATCGTGTGGAACAACGAAACACTGCGGCAGGACTACGGCAAGGACTATCTCGCCACCGTGCCGAAGTACGACGGCTTCTGCACCGTCCCCGACCATGTGGACTACCGTCCCGTGGTGGACAAGTTCCTGAACCTCTACGAGCCGATAGGACACCGTCCGCAACAAGGCGAGTTTCCCTGTATCCGGTCATTGGTGCGCCATATCTTCGGTGAACAGTATGAATTGGGCATGGACTATCTTCAATTGCTCTACCTGCAACCCGTGCAGAAACTGCCTATCCTGCTGTTGGTATCAGAAGAACGCAACACGGGCAAGAGTACATTCCTGAACTTCCTGAAAGCTGTGTTTCAAAACAATGTCACTTTCAATACCAACGAGGACTTCCGCAGCCAGTTCAATTCCGACTGGGCAGGAAAACTGCTCATCGTGGTGGACGAGGTATTGCTCAACCGCAGGGAGGACAGCGAGCGGTTGAAGAACCTCAGCACCACACTTTCCTACAAGGTGGAAGCCAAAGGCAAAGACCGTGACGAGATAGCGTTCTTTGCCAAGTTCGTGCTATGCTCCAACAACGAGTATCTGCCTGTTATCATTGATGCAGGTGAAACACGCTATTGGGTGCGCAAGATAGACCGTCTGCAATCCGATGACACAGACTTCCTGCAAAAGCTGAAAGCTGAGATACCTGCCTTTCTGTATTACCTGCAATACAGACAACTTTCCACCGAAAAGGAAAGCCGTATGTGGTTTGCGCCCTCTTTGCTGCATACCGAAGCCTTGCAGAAGATTATCCGCAGCAACCGCAACCGATTGGAGATAGAGATGTGCGAACTTATCCTTGACATTATGGAAAGTGTCGGCACGGACACATTCTCGTTCTGCCACAACGACATTCTTCTTTTGCTGGTACATTCGCAGGTAAAGGTGGAGAAGCACCAAGTCAGAAAGGTATTGCAGGAATGTTGGAAACTTACTCCTGCCTCTAACGGGCTTACATATACCACTTACCAATTCAATTACAATCGGGAGTGCCGATATGAGCCGATAAAAAGAGTCGGTCGTTTCTACACCGTCACAAGGGAACAACTTGAATCCCTGTAATACTATTCTTTTTTTGTTGAATTGATGAATAATGATATAACCATACTGATAATAAACAGCATACACTCTCAACAAATTCTCAACAATCGAAAAGAAAAGTTGAGAGGGAAACAGCATCAGTTTGTTGGATTCTCTATTTGTGAGTGGTTTGTTGAGAAGATGTTGAGAATATAAAGCATTAACGTATAGGACAATACATATCTCATTCATCAAATCAACGTTTTTACAGTCATCATCAAATCCATAGAAATTATATCATGAACATCCAAGAAGCAAAACAAATCAAAATTGCGGACTATCTGCAAAGTTTGGGTTATTCGCCCGTAAAGCAACAGGGAAACTGCCTGTGGTATAAATCCCCGTTCCGTCAGGAAACGGAAGCCTCGTTCAAGGTGAACACCGACCGCAACCTGTGGTTCGATTATGGACTGGGAAGAGGTGGTAACATCATCGCACTTGCAGGGGTACTGTACGCATCCGACCATGTGCCTTATCTGCTTGGCAAGATAGCGGAACAGGCACCACACATCCGTCCCATATCTTTCTCTTTTCGCCAGCAGGCATCCGAACCGAGTTTCCAACATTTGGAGGTGGGCGAACTCACCCATCCGGCATTGCTCCGATACTTGCAGGAACGGGGCATAAACATCGCTTTGGCAAAGGCGCAATGTAAAGAGCTCCACTTCACCCATAACGGCAAGCCCTATTTCGCCATCGGTTTTCCGAATGTGGCGGGAGGATTTGAAGTGCGTAACCGTTTTTTCAAAGGCTGTGTCGCACCCAAAGACATCAGCCATATTCGGCAACAGGGAGAAGCGAGAGAGAAATGCCTTGTATTCGAGGGCATGATGGACTATCTTTCATTCCTCACGTTGCGGAAGAGGAACTGCTCGAACTTGCCCGACCTTGACAGGCAGGATTACGTCATCCTCAATTCGACCGCCAATGTTTCCAAAGCTATAGATGTGCTGCACGGGTATGGACGTATCCACTGCATGCTCGACAATGACGAGGCGGGAAGAAAGGCGTATCGGGAATTGGAAAGGAAGTTCGCCGGACGCATCCGCGACTTCTCCGACAACTACAAAGGGCATAAAGACCTGAACGATTACCTGCGTGGAATCCGGCAGAAATTAGCCGTTAGTCCACCGCCAAGAACTATCGTAAAACCCAAGAAGAAAGGGTTGGGATTATGACATCCCGAATGAGAAAAACGGGAGATGCCCGAAACTCATTCCTTAAGGATTGGGAGGTAGCAAGTTTGTGTTTCGGGTGTACCGAAACCGCTTGCCACCCACCATCCAAATTGCAGGAGGTGGCATCCCGTCGGTCTATACAGTTGAATCAGTAACCGAATTAAAAGGAATAAAATATGGAACAGACAAAGGAACACAAGGAACGCAACAAGGGAGGTCGCCCCAAGAAGGAAGCAACCGAGAAACTGAAATACCGTATCGCAGTGAAAATGACGGCAGCCGACTACTTCCGCCTGCTGACACGATCGCATGAGGCGGGCGTATCACCAAGCGAGTACATGAGGGAATGTTTCCGTAAC
>ENA-OQAZ01001536-OQAZ01001536.1-human-gut-metagenome-genome-assembly--contig:-NODE-1536-length-10809-cov-2.987643_pt1 | contig 10809 bp, 9 predicted proteins | sample MGYA00242737_ERZ504531 | MGnify/ENA primary metagenome ERZ504531 (study PRJEB26092, sample SAMD00036244) | human gut metagenome | host: Homo sapiens | study: EMG produced TPA metagenomics assembly of...
ATATGTTCTTTGTTGATATAAACAGTATATCATACAACACACAAGGACACAAGCACAAAACGAGCAGTTGCCTGTACAACATTTCGACAAAATTCGACATCATTGTCCGATAATTGCAAAAAGTTTCTTGGCTTTCATCCCACGGTTAAAACCGTGGGCTTTCCCACCCGACTTTTGTAAAGCGACCGGAAATCATAGCACCTGGTATGGTATTCTGTGTAGATGTCGGTATTTACCATGAAGAATGGGGAATCGGATTCCGCCTAGAGGATAACTGTCTTGTCACAGAGGACGGATGTGAAAATCTGTCCGCTGGGCATTCCGCGTACAATAGAGGATATTGAAGCAGCTATGCGTGGAGAGTAAAAATTAATAATAAAATAGAGCATTTTTAGAAAAGTATAAATATTAGATTAATCGGCAATAGCGTCCAGAACAAATATGATTTCATATCGTTCTGGGCGGCTGTTATCCTTTTAATCCTTCTGTACTAATACCTTCAACAAGGTATTTTGGAAAAATAGGAAGATAAGAAAGATTGGAATGATGGATAGGGTGGACATAGCGAACATACTTCCCCAGTCAGACTGAGAAGAAGGATCAGAAAACATTTTTAGTGCGATGGATAGAGTATATTTTGCTGGAGAATTCAGATAAAGCAGAGCTCCGAAGAAGTCATCCCAACGCCACATAAAGGAGAAAATGGCGGTTGTGACGATAGATGGTTTAATCAGAGGAAGAATAATCCTTAAAAATATTCCATAATAAGTGCAGCCATCAATTCGGGCTGCTTCATCAAGTTCAGTTGGAATACCACGTATAAACTGCATATTCTGGAAAATGAAAAATGCTTGTCCAAAAAAATAGGGAACAGTTAGTGGTAGGATTGTATTGACCCAGCCGAGCTGTTTGAAAATTAAAAATTGTGGAATCATAATGACTTGAAAAGGCAGCATCATGGTAAGCATAACGCATGAAAACCAGAATCCTTGTCCACGAAAATGCAATCTAGCAAAGCCAAATGCAATAATAGCAGAAGAAAAGACGGCACCTATAGTTGCGATGATAGCAATAAGAAAGGAATTAGAAAAAAAGACACCAAACGTATAGCCACCGAATCCTTTCCAACCATTGATATAATTTTCAAAGTGAATTGTATCTGGAATTAATCGGTATGATTCTCGAAAAATAGAACTACTTTCTTTGAAAGAGCTCATAACCATCCAAAGAAGCGGATAGATCATCAGGAAGCCAAACAAACATACAAGTACATGATAAAGAATATTATGAAAGCGCTTGCTTCGCTTCATTCCAAGTTTTCTTGATAAGCTCATAAGATCACCTCTCTGATTCATAATAAACCCAGTGTTTGGAGGAATAGAACACAAGGCCAGTTATAATAGAAACAACAATAAGAAGAACCCAAGCCATTGCGCAGGCGTATCCCATATCGTAATCAGTAAATGCTTTTTCATATAGGTACAAGGCATAAAATAGTGTACTGTTGAGCGGCTTGCCACCAGTAATGATGTAACCAGAGTTAAATACCATAAAGCCGTTGATCATCTGCATAACTAAGTTAAAAAAGATGGTAGGAGTCAGAAGTGGCAGTGTAATTTTGAAAAAGCTTTTTGCTGCACTTGCTCCGTCTACTCTGGCTGCTTCATAATAGGATTTTGGAATCTGTTTCAGACCAGCAAGAAAAATTAACATGGAGGAGCCAAATTGCCAAACAGAGAGTAGAATTAGAACCCAAATTGCAGTTTTAGGATTGCCAATCCACGAAATTGTAACATCTAGCCCAAGTGCTTGAAGAACTGAATTGATAACTCCGCTGCTGGAAAAAAGCTGTTTCCACATGACAGCAACAGCGACACTACCTCCAATGATTGAAGGCAGATAATAGACTGCGCGGTAAATACCAGTTAATTTGGTATTTTTTGTCATAATCATGGCAACGACAAGAGCCATAAGCAGTTTCAAAGGTACAGATGCAAAGGCATAGAAGAATGTTACTTTCAAAGATTTCAAATATTTAGAATCCTTTGTGAACATTTTGGCATAATTTTTCAGACCAACCCATTTAGGCGAGCCAAGAATACTATAGTCGGTGAAGGAAAGATATAGAGAAGAAATCATTGGAATTATGGTAAAAACAAGAAAACCAATGATAAATGGGAGAATAAAGATATAACCGGCAACCGACTGCTTGCATAAAAAATTGGAAATAGATACTTTCTTTTTTTTCATCTAAACACATCCTTTTTTAAAACAAAGCGTGCGCGAATTAACGGCACGCTTTATTACTAATTACCAATGTTAATTGTCTGCGTTTGCTTTTTCAGCAAGAATTTCTGATCCTTCTTCAAACACCTGACTGGCGGCATCTTCAGGTGTAATTTCTCCGTAACGAACCTGTTCAGTTAGATCGTCTACTAAAGTACCAATTTCACTGGAGCCAGATGGAGATGGTGGATCCATAGGAGTTGCGACTGCATTGACATCGTCAATAAATTTGTAGACAACTTTATCATTATCAGACAGCCGCTCGTCGAAGGAAGCAAGAACATCGGAGTCAACCGGCACACCGCGCTCTCCATTTAATATTTCGTTGGCTTCAATAGAAGTCGTGATGAAATTGATAACATCGGCAACAATTTCTGGATGTTCTGTTGTCGAAGAGCCACATAAGAATTGGCTAGATTTTAAATATTGAACCTGCTGTGTGTCATCTTTCATAACAGGCCACATGGTAATGCCAAGCTCTCGGCCAGAGGTGGAACTGATAGTTCCATATTGATTTGAGTTGGAGAATGAATTCCAACAGGTCTGATCAATGATTGGCATAGTTTCTGTGACTGTAGGATTTTTTTCGGTTAGAATTTCCGGAGATACGTGCCAGTTAGATTTGCTTGCGTCTGCAATCATCTGGAAATATGTAAGAAATACACTGTCATCGTCTACACCGAACGTAGTTCCATCTTCGGAAAATTCTGAGGTACCGATTCCACGGAATAACATGCCAAGAACCATTGAATCAATATAGGTTTGAACACCAGTTTTGTCATAAATAGTTTGGGATATATCGAAAAATTCATCCCATGTCATTTGCTCAGGAATAGTAACACCTGCAGCTTCCACAGTTTCTTTATCATAAAAGAGCGCTGGAGAGTTTAGACCAATGCACATTGCGTAAAGATCATCGTCAAATGAACCACTGGCAAGAACTGCTTCAGATACCCGGCTAACATCAATACATTGGATTCTACAAATGGTTGAAGATTCAGCATCAAATTTTGATCATAATAAGAACGGATTTGACCATAATCCTGCTGGTAAATATCTGGTAGAGATCCTGTTGCAGCTTGCGTTGACAGCTTATCGAAATATCCGTCCCAACTAGATGGTTCAGTTTCAAATGTAACATTTGGATGTTGCTCGGTGTAAAGATCAAGTGCCTTTACTGTTAGGTCATTTCGTGTTTGGTTGCCCCACCAAGCGACACGGATTGTTACTTTTTCATCGTCTGTTTTGTTATCAGAAGCAAATACAGGGAGTGTGGCGCAACTTACCAAGCTGGCAGTGAGTGAAAGAGTTACGAGTGATTTTGCACGTACAGTCATAAAAGATGACCTCCTTTTTCTTTGATGGTTCCATTATAGAAAGAAAAAGATAGTATGTAAATGCGGTAAACCGACTTGATGTATTCAAAAACCGACATAAATCTTGCAACGCTTGCGATTTAAAAAAAGGGACTATATAATAAGATAAACAAGAAAATAAAGGAGTAGTGGAATGAAAGGAATTTTGCCAGAAGTGCGTGTTAGCAGGATGGGAATTCGGAAAAAAATGCTGTTAATGTATGCCACTGTTATATTTACGATGACGGTTGTGACAGCTGTTATTTTTATGTGGATGAATAAACGCTATGCAGAAATGTTATATCAAGAAACAACTGATTCATTGTTTCTGATTTCTAACGAGATGAAGCTGTATCTTGATGGTATTGAAGCAGATTCTTATTACATGGTAGCAGATGCGTCATTGCAGTCAAATTTGTCTGCTTATCAGAGTGCAGCGGATGGCTGGCAGAAACGTAAGCTGCGTAACCAGATCGAAAGTAGCGTATATAATTATGCAGTTGGGAATAAATATATAAGATCAGTTACTTTGATAACACCGGAATTTTCAGTGTGCAGAGGAAGTTCTTCCGTACAAGAGTCAGAAGCATATTTGGAACAGTTAAAGCAGCAGGCAAATGAGGAAAACGGGAAAGCGTTCTGGCGGTTAGCCAAGAAGATCCGTCAACAATTCTTATGGTTAGGTCGTATCGTGAAATTCACAATTTGAGTCTGAAAACATTGGGATACCAGATTTTTCGAGTTGATATGAAGCGTATCGCAAATCAGTTGATGGAAAATTATAGTTACTTGACAAGCGAGATTCCGTTGATTATTTTGGATCAGAAAACATCTACAATATTGTATCCTGATCCAACGCAAATACAAGGGAATACAATAACAATGATTCAGCAGCTTCCTGAGGATGGATACAAAATTATTCGAGATGGGAAGAAAAATTTGTTTTCTGTTGTACACATGGTTGAGAAGCCACGATGGAGATATTATTTGTTTATTCCATATAATTCGATTTTTAGTTCAATCCAAAACTGTATTCTGACTGTATTTTTTAGTTTGCTTGTGATAACTGTGGCCATGCTTGTTGCAGCGGGATGGTTTTCGGCTGGAATGTGTAAGCATTTTTCGATACTTCAGATGAAGATGAAGCGAGTAAGCAGTGGTAATTTGGAACCGATGGCAACTGATTGTAATTATCAAGATAGAGGCGATGAAATTGGATTCTTGAATTGTTGCTTTGATCAAATGCTATTGGATCTGAGAAGATTGACAGAAGAAAATGAAAAAAAACAGCAACTGTTAAGAGAAGCACAGATCAGGTCTCTTGAACAGCAGATGAATCCACATTTTCTGTATAATACATTAGACTTAGTATACTGGAAGGCAAAGATAAATGGAGAAAAGGAAATTTGCACAATTACAGAGTCATTGGCAAAGCTCCTGCAGTCTTCATTGAGCTGTCATAAAGATGTTAATTCTTTGAAGCAGGAATTGGAATTGTGCCAGTATTATATGAAAATTCAGAAAATGCGATTTTGCGACAAATTGATTTATCAGGAAAGGTTAGATCCGACATTGTTAAATGCACAGGTTCCATATCTTTGTATTCAACCGCTGTTAGAAAATGCAGTTAAATATGGGGTGGAACAGGCGCTTGATTTTGCACAGTAATATTGAGTGCAAAAATAGAAAATGGAATATTGATTATTTCAGTTGAAAATGATGGAAGTGAAGCACCAGAGGATCTGATGAAGATGCTTTATCAAGGAGAAAAGAAACCTCAGGGTCATGGAATAGGATTGATTAACATTGATAAGAGAACAAAACTTTTGTTTGGATCAGAGTATGGGATTTCAGTTGAGAGTAGTCCAGACTTGGTGAGAGTTCTTCTTAAACTTCCATTTCGGCAGAAATAAGAAAAAGGCGCATTGAACAAGCCAGAATGGAATTTTAATTTGGGGTAAACTACAGACAGTTGATAACTGTTCTTTTGCCTGAAGGAGGAAAAACAATGCTGAAAATAGTAGTAGCTGATGATGAAGCGTTTGTATTGCAGTCAATTTGTACATCAATTAATTGGAAAGAGATAGGACTTAAATTAGTGGGTTCATGCAAGGATGGTATGGAAGCTTGGCATGCTATTTTGGATGAAAATCCAGATTTAGTTATGACAGATATTCGTATGCCAGGATTGTCTGGTTTAGAGTTGATTGAGAAGACAAAAGAGATTAGTCCACAGACAGTTTTTATTATTTTGTCTGGGTATCAGGAATTTGAATATGCGAGAACAGCAATGCAGTATGGTGTCCGCCATTATCTGATTAAGCCATGTAGTTGTGAAAAAATGGAAGAAGTGCTAAGAGAGGCAATTCAGGAACAGAAACATCAGAGGCAGTTAGAAGCAGCATTAGATAAAAATCGTATTTTAGGTAGCAAAATGTGCGTGCTTGCTATGAAAGAGGGACTGTTGGAGATGATTGGACGGGAAGATCGTGGTATGAAAAAAGACCAAAGTGAAAACTGGATTACGATATCTGGACAGTTAGGAGAGGATGTACAGATTTTGTATGTTTATTATCTGGAAGAGGTGTGGATTCGTCATTTCGTTAGGAAATTGCCACAGAATGTTATACAAAAGGCAGGACAATTGATGCTGTACGTGAAAAACACATTGATTTTTCTAAATAGTGGCAAGGAACGACTGACGAAAAGTGATATTTCGGCAATTGAAGAAATTGTCTGTGATGGACAAAGTGTTACAACGCTTTGCGAGACACATCTGTTTCCAAATTTTCAGGAAGCAGCGAGAGAACTTGTGCCGAAGATTAGACGTTACAGTAGTCTTTATCTGGTGGAATTGGACGGAACTTGTATTCAACTTAAGCATTATGCCGGTGTATTTGCGGAGCCTAAGGAATTGTTGACTCGCTGTATTGAGCACCCACAAGAAGGTTGGAAGAACTGCGAGAGAATATTAGGAAACTTGAAAATACTGATTTGGTAAAAGCGTTTGCATTTCGTATGTTGACGTATATGCAGGAAAAATATGAACAAGAATCGCCAGATGGATTTCCAGCATTCTGGGAAAAACTTGCACGTATGCAGGATGAAGAGGAAATAGGTGTGTTTTTGACGGATTGTATTTCTAATTTATATTTAAAGCAGGCAAGCCGGACGGTTTATAGGAATTTTATCTTAAAAACTAAAAGTTATGCCAGAGAACATATGAGTGACGGGAATCTTTCTTTGAAACGGATTGCGGAAAACTATTTGTATATGAATACGGATTATGTTAGTCGCGAATTTTACAGGGAAACAGGAGAAAAATTTTCTACATATTTGAATAGAATTCGCATGGAAGAGGCAAAACAACTGTTACTTTTATTGGGAGACGAAGAAAGAATTTATCAGGTTGCTGAGCAAGTGGGTTGTTCAAATGCTAGATATTTTGGACAGGCATTTAAAAAATATACCGGACAGACGCCGACAGCGTATATTCGGCAGTATAAGAATTAAACAGGAGGAGACAAAAATGGATTCAATGAGAAGTTTGCAGACAAAAAATGGAATGGTCATTAATTTGGATGAACGTCATTATTATGTTAGTCGTTCACTTGAAGAAAAAAATGAAGGACCATACTGCTTTAGGAGCATTAAGGAGGCAGCTGAGGCGATTCCAGACGGAAACAAAGAAACACCATCAGTTTTGTATTTGGAGCAGGATGTGTACTGGACAAATGGAGCACCAGATAGAGTTGGTCTGGTTATTCAGAAGGAATGGCTAACACTTTGTGGACTAGGAAAAAAGCCAGAAGATACGGTAATTGCAGACAACCGTGGACATATGGTTAATGCCTATCCGTCAGATAATAGTGCAAGTTCACCTGCACAAACAATGATTGTAAATGGAAATGGATTTCGGGCAGAAAATCTGACAATTGGAAATTATTTAAATATTGATTTAGAATATCCGCTTGATCCAGCTCAAAACAGAAAGAAATATTCGGATATTATAACACAAGCATATGCAATTGGCAGTCAGGGAAAATATGATTGTTGGTCGTTTGAAAATTGTCGGATTCTTGGAATGCTAGACACGTTGTCATTTCATCATAATCGTGTTTATTTTCATAATAGTTTAATTCGCGGAACCAAGGATTTTATTGGTGGCGGAGATTATGCTGTTTATGAGGAATGCCAGATAGAGATTTTTGATACCTGTCCAATGTATATGGCAAGAGAAGCAGCTACAGTGTATCGAAATTGTAAATTTACTGTGCAGCTGGAAGATTTCGATACGCTGTATTTAACAAAATTTGGAGGACAGTTGGTACTAGATAACTGTAGTTTTTGTGGAAATTGTAAAATAATAGAATGGGAACTAGAGACGAAGAAAGACGCGAGATGCTATTGGAGAAATGTAACGTTGAATGGACATCCCGTAGCAATTAGTCAAGCTTCGCCATGGAATAGTATAGAGCTGACAAAGAAAATAGAAGGTGCATTTTCTAACAGTAATATGCTAGGAGGCAATGACGGTTGGAATCCTACAAAAACAGCAGGAGTATATAAGACAACAAGTCCAGTTCGCGTATTGGTTAATGGGGCAGATAGCGTCAGATATGGAGAGACAACAGAATTGACAATTGAGACATGGCCTAAATATTTTGAAATGCAAGATATGTCAAATTTATATGCAGAAGTGGATATAGAAGAACCGACTGAGCAAATTCATGAGCATTTACTGCCCAAAATATATTCAGTACCAGAGAATAGCTGTGGATTTAATGGACTACATATTGCTGTTACTGGACAGCAAGAAGAAGCCATTGCAGCGAAAATTAGTGTGACAGTATCAGTAAATGGAATTATAGGGGTACATACCATGCAGACGATGCCAAAGCCACAGAAAGCACCAGAGTGGATAAAGTTTCCTAAACTTGTTATTGAGGAAAATGTTTTAAAATTAGAATATCAGTTGAGTTTGATACAGGAACAAGATTGTTCTGACATTATATGGAAACGTGAACGCGATGGACGGATTTTGGCAGTCAGTAACGGAAAACCGTGCAGACAGTATCGACTGCGTGAGGCAGATATTGGTTCGGCAATTGTAGTAGAGATTATTCCAAAAAGTCGCTACAGTATTTCAGGAGAATGTTATATTGAAAAGAGCCAACTGATTACAGAAGATATGGTGGATTATAAAGAAAATACAGATTTTGGATTTTCAGTCTTTTCCAACGATACCGCAGAGCGCAAAAATTGGTGATTTCTTTATCGACACATATCGTCCATTGTATCATGGAGATGAAGTAGCACATGTTGCAGATTGGATACCTGGAAAACCAGAACAGGCATGGACATATGGTCGTGGTCGCGATGGTGCAAAAAGATGTTGGGGCTTGACAGCAACTGCTCGCGGAGCGTCTTTACAATATCGAAAAGGTGAATGGAATGGAGGAATGAAGGTAACTGCTGTATTTTGTCCGGATAAAGATACAGGAGAGGGATTTGGAAGTGCAAATGGCCAATTTGTTGAATTGTTTTTGAAATACGATGCTAAGAGTCGCACTGGTTATGGATTGAGGATTGAACGTCTGCCACAGCAGGCTAATGGATGTGCATTTTCTTTGCGTCATTATGAAAATGGAAAAAATCATTGTCTAACGACGCAGTTGATTACAAGTGCATATATGCCATCTTGTACTGTTACTTTAGAAGCTACCAACGGAAGAATGACCGCATATGCGAAGACAGACTGGATGCCTCAGCCAAAACATGCAAAGGAATGTGGCTGTCCGCATGAAGTAACATTGGCATGTGCATATCTGGAAAATGGTTATGGTGACGTGGAAATTCATCATACCGGGACTGTGCCGATTGGAAACAGAACAACGATTGCATCCTTAGAAATAGAGTATAGTTGATGGATTATTATACAATAATCACAAATTTATTGTTTAAGAAATAGCAGTCAATTATTTAAACAAAAAACTTCCCCTATGCGCAGAATCTGTTGTATAATGGCAATAGATTCTGCGCTGTTTTGCGTATAAAAAACGGCGAAAAATGGAGGGAGACAGAATATGGGACTGACAATTCTGCTGGTGGACGATGACCAGATTCTGACAGAAAAAACAAAAAATTCATTAAATTGGGACAGTCTTGGCATCGGTATGGTGTTTACAGCAAATAATATCCATGAGGCAAAGGGGATTTTAAAGGTATACAAAGTAGATATTCTTCTTTGTGATGTGGATATGCCGATGGGAAGCGGTCTTGAGCTTTTGGAATGGATACGTGAGGAAAGAAAAGACATGAAATGCATCTTTTTGTCGAGCTATGCAAACTTTACTTATGCACAGAAGGCACTTCGTCTAGGTTCTGTTAATTATCTGCTAAAACCAATTTCCAATAAAGATCTTGAGGCGGAGTTAAAGATAGTCTGTGATGAACTGTTAAAGGAGCATACAAATCTGAACAGTCAGGAGAAGAAACAACGTGAGGAAGTGTGGAAAAAGGTGGTGGTGCAGGCACTTTCTGATGGTGTTGGTACATCAAACACTCGTAGTTTATCTGATACTCAATATAGTGAACTCTATCCATCTGTTCAGCCGATTACACTTGTTCTTGCAGGGCTTCTAGACAACAGCGATGAGCGTCAGAAGGTAAAGGACATTTCATTATATAATTATTGTATGCGTACAGTGTCAGAGAAATATTTGCGGGAACTTGATCTTGATGTGATTGTATCATACAAGGATGCCGAGTGGCTTATCGTATTAAAAAATTTTGCCGATTATGATCGCCTTGAGGAACAGCTGTCAAAAATGCAGCAAGAGTTAAATGAGCAGACTGCGCATAGTTATTGCTTTTATATTACAACAGGCGCCCATATGCCAGCATCGCAAAGGCAATTCGTATAATTTCTGATATGCGCGAGAATGCAATTCCGAATAAACGATTTATGATTGAGGAGCGAGCGTGGGAACTTCGAAAGATTTCTTATTCAGAGCCTTCATGGGAGAAATGGCAGGAAATGTTTCACAAAAGTACAGCTTCAGGTGATTCATCTTACAATACTGCTTAACATGGACGTTATGCAGGAAATGCTTACCTATGTTGATCATGCCTGTGAGAGCGGAAGCTGGTACTTATCGGACTTAAA
>ENA-OQAZ01001537-OQAZ01001537.1-human-gut-metagenome-genome-assembly--contig:-NODE-1537-length-10803-cov-2.604721_pt1 | contig 10803 bp, 13 predicted proteins | sample MGYA00242737_ERZ504531 | MGnify/ENA primary metagenome ERZ504531 (study PRJEB26092, sample SAMD00036244) | human gut metagenome | host: Homo sapiens | study: EMG produced TPA metagenomics assembly of...
GGAACACAGTGGCGTGTGTCACAGAATCTTTTTGGTATATGGCCAATGATTGTAGGCAGTATATATGTTACTGCGGGGAGCTATGATAATCGGTGTACCTATCGGAATTTTAACAGCAGTATTTCTTGCAAAATACTGTCCAAAAAAATTATATAAATTTATCAAACCAATAATTAACCTTATGGCAGGGATTCCTTCTATTATATACGGATTCTTCGGACTGGTTGTTATTATTCCAATTATTCAGGAAATTTTTGGAACAGCAGGTGACGGTATACTTGCAGCATCAATTCTTCTTGGAATGATGATACTTCCAACAATTATTAACACAGCAGAATCATCAATTGTGGCAGTACCGGAAGCATATTATGAAGGAGCGCTTGCCTTGGTGCAACAAAGGAAAGAAGTATTTTTAAGACAGTAATACCGGCGGCAAAGTCAGGTGTTATGTCAGGAATTATTCTTGGAATGGGTAGAGCCATAGGTGAAACAATGGCAGTTGTAATGGTTGCCGGAAACCAGGCAATTATACCGGACAGCATTACAAGTGGTGTCAGAACACTTACAGCCAATATCGTACTTGAAATGCTTATGCCACAGGATTACATAGAAGAGCATTAATTGCTACAGCAGTAGTATTGTTTGTATTTGTATTAATTATAAATGTATGTTTTTCAATAATTAATAGGAGTCTGAATAATGGAAAAAGAAGTAAAAGCAGTAGGCAGAAAAGCTCCTATAGTAAAAACAAACAGCAAGTTAAAAGAATATTTAAGAAAACCGGGCTCACTTATTATGCTGATTCTTATAATGCTTGCAGCGGCAATTACAGTTGGAATAATGGTTTATCTTGTTGCTTACATAGTTATAAGAGGTGTTCCCTATATTAATGCAGACTTGTTTGCATGGAAATACAATTCAGATAATGTTTCAATGACACCGGCTATTATTAACACAATTATAATAGTTGCAATGACACTGATTATTTCAGTACCTATTGGAGTGGCAGCAGCAATTTATCTTGTTGAGTATGCAAAGAGAGGTTCAAAACTTGTAAAAATCATAAGAGTTACAACTGAAACATTGGCAGGCATACCTTCAATTGTTTTCGGTTTGTTCGGTTTCCTTGCATTTGTTCTTGCCTTACATTGGGGATATTCATTAATAGCCGGAGTTTTAACACTGGCAATAATGGTTTTGCCAACAATTATAAGAACAACAGAGGAAGCGCTTATTGCTGTGCCAGACTCATTTAGAGAAGGCAGTTTTGGTTTAGGTGCAGGAAAACTTAGAACAATATTTGTTATTGTTTTGCCGGCAGCAGTTCCGGGAATTTTGTCAGGGGTTATTCTTGCAATAGGAAGAATTGTTGGTGAAAGTGCAGCACTTATTTTTACGGCAGGTTCAGTGGCGGCAGTGCCTTGGGGCTCGGGCAAGTTTTTCTTATCTTCAACAAGAACTTTGGCAGTTCATATGTACTGCTTATTGTCAGAAGGACTTTACACAAATCAGGCTTATGCAACAGCGGTAATACTTTTGATAATTATTTTAATTATTAATGGTTTATCGGGCATACTTGCAAACAAGATTGGAAAGGAAAATAAATAAATGGGAAAAATAGATATAAAGGACATGGACCTTTTTTACGGAGATTTTCATGCCATAAAGGATGTAAATTTATCAATTCCAAAGAACCAGATTACAGCATTTATAGGACCTTCAGGATGTGGTAAGTCAACAGTACTTAAATCACTTAACAGAATGAATGATCTTGTAGTGGATTGTAAAATACAGGGAAAAACAACACTTGATGGTGTTGATATATATAAAGATATGGACGTAAATGACTTAAGAAAAAGAGTGGGAATGGTATTCCAGAAAGCTAATCTTTTTCCAATGAGCATATACGATAACATTGCATATGGACCAAGAACTCACGGTATCCGTTCAAAGGCAAAACTTGACGAAATTGTTGAGCGAACATTAAAACAGGCAGCAATTTGGGATGAAGTAAAAGATTCATTAAAGAAAAATGCCCTTGCAATGTCAGGTGGCCAGCAGCAGAGACTCTGTATTGCAAGAGCTTTGGCAGTTGAACCAGAAGTGTTATTAATGGATGAACCAACATCAGCACTTGATCCTATTTCTACATCAAAGATTGAAGATTTGGCAACAGAATTAAAGAAGGATTACACAATTGTTATGGTAACTCATAACATGCAGCAGGCAGCCAGAATATCAGACAATACAGCTTTCTTCTTGTTGGGAGAGGTTGTTGAATATAGTGACACAGAGCAAATGTTCTCAATGCCTAGAGACAAGAGAACTGAGGATTATATTACAGGAAGGTTTGGTTGATGATATGAGAAATAAGTTTGATGAACAGCTTGACAATCTAAATAATGAATTAATTAAAATGGGTAAACTTTGTGAGCGGGCTATTTCAGGAGCCATCAAAATTACAATGGAAGATGACCATGAAGAATTAAAAAGAGAAGTATTGGAAACAGACAGCGAAATTGACAAAAAAGAAAGAGATATTGAATCTATTTGTATGAAACTTTTGCTTAGACAGCAGCCGGTAGCAAGGGATTTAAGAGTTATCTCCTCAGCACTTAAGATGATATCAGATATGGAGCGTATAGGCGACCAGGCATCAGATATTGTTGAATTGGCTCAGTATATTAAAAAAAAGTGACGTAAAATACAAAACACATTTAAGTGACATGGCAAACGAAGTTATTAAAATGGTAACAAAGAGCATTAAGTCTTTTGTAAAGAAAGATATTGAAATGGCAAGAAATGTTATTGTTTATGATGATGTTGTTGATAACTATTTTGAAGAGATAAAGAAAGAGTTAATAAGAATAATTTCTTCAGGAGAAAGTGATGGTGAAGAATTTATTGATATTCTTATGATTGCCAAATATCTTGAAAGAATAGGCGACCATGCAACTAATATTGCAGAATGGGTTGAGTACTCAATTCTAGGCTATCACGCAGAGTAAATCAAAATAAAACCTAAAACTTTTCAAAAATATATTGTAAAAAAATCAAATATCTCCGAATTTTTACCTGCATTTAACATAAATCTTACTTTCCGGGGCTAAAGTTAATTTAACCTGGAAAGTAAGGTTAGTAATATGTTAGTTAGGATTTAATTATTTGGAGGTATATATGATTTATTTGGTAGAAGACGATAGCAGTATTAGAGAATTAGTAATATATGCATTAAACAGTACAGGTCTTGAGGCAAAAGGCTTTGAGAAACCTTCAGAATTTTGGAAGGCAGTTGAGGAAGAAGAGCCAAGTCTTGTAATACTTGATGTAATGCTTCCTGAGGAAAGTGGAATTGATGTTTTAAAGAAAATAAGAAGCAATCCTGCAATTGAGAAGCTTCCGGTAATTATGGAAACAGCAAAAACAAGTGAGTATGACAGAATAAACGGACTTGAAAGTGGTGCGGATGATTATATTTCAAAGCCATTTAGTATGATGGAAATGGTTGCAAGAGTTAAAGCGTTAATCAGAAGATCTGAGTACAAGCATGAAGAAAAGGATTATACAATTAATAATCTTTATGTTTGCCCAATAAAGCATCTTGTAAAAGTTGACGACAGGGAAGTTGTCTTAACATTAAAAGAATATGAAATGTTATGCCTTCTTTTAAAGAATAGAGGTATTGTTTTGTCAAGAGAACAGCTTCTTAACAAGATTTGGGGATACTCTTTTGACGGAGAAAGTAGAACAGTGGATGTTCATGTAAGAACTCTTAGGCAGAAACTTGGAACGGCAGGAGATGTTATAAAAACCATCCGTGGAGTTGGTTATAAAATCTCGGCTTAATTGTGATAATAGTAATAAGTGACTTGTGGTAATTATTAAATCTAAATTTAAGAAAATTAATATATTTAATAAATTTTACTTAGATTTAACAAAGAGAATAGTTACAATTTACACTCCCACTATACTATGAAGATGTAGACAGGGAAGAAATTACACGGATTGTTACGTGCTTCGCACTCTCACAATCTTACCCCAATATTTTACTAGAAAAGTTTTAGGAGGAAAAAATGAACATTTTTGACGTATTATCTCTTATTGGAGGTTTAGCATTATTCCTTTTTGGAATGAATATTATGGGTGATGCTCTTGAAAAAAGAGCTGGGAATCAGTTGAAAAACATTCTTGAAAAATTAACATCTAACAGATTTAAGGGATTTTTGCTTGGGGCAGGAGTAACAGCAATTATTCAGAGTTCTTCAGCAACAACAGTTATGGTTGTGGGTTTTGTTAACTCAGGAATTATGAGTCTTAAGCAGGCAATAGGAATTATTATGGGGGCAAACGTTGGAACAACCATTACATCTTGGATTCTTAGTTTAACAGGGATTGAAAGTTCAAACATTTGGGTTAGTCTTTTAAAGCCAACATCATTTACACCAATTCTTGCAATGATTGGTTTGATAATGATCATGTCAAAGAAAAACTCAAAACGTGCAGATACAGGAATGATTCTTTTAGGATTTGCAGTTTTAATGTTTGGAATGGAACAGATGTCAGGTTCTGTTAGCGGATTAAGAGATGTTCCTGAATTTAGAAACATATTAGTAATGTTTAGCAATCCGGTATTAGGTGTATTGGCAGGTGCATTCTTAACAGCAGTAATCCAGAGTTCATCAGCTTCAGTAGGTATACTTCAGGCATTGGCATCAACAGGAGCAGTAACATACGGAAGTGCAATTCCTATCATTATGGGACAGAATATCGGAACTTGTGTAACAGCAATTATTTCATCATTTGGAGCAAACAAAAACGCAAAGAGAACAGCAGTTGTTCATTTATCATTTAACATAATCGGAACAGCAGTATGGCTTGCAGTATTCTGCCTATTAAATTCAATTATACAGTTTCCATTTATAAGTGATTCAGCAAATCAGCTTGGAATAGCAATTGTTCATACAACATTTAATATTTTATGTACATTGTTATTATTCCCATTTGCAAACCAGTTGGAAAAACTTGCATGTATCATTATAAAAGATGCAGAAAAGAAAGAATCATTACAGTTACTTGATGAACGTCTTATGACAACACCTGCAATTGCAATTGACAGATGTAAAAAAGTTGTAATGGAAATGTTTGAAAAAACAATCGAAGGAGTAAGCTGTGCCTGTGACATTTTAAGTGAGTACGATTCAAAAGTAATAGACAAGGTTAAAGAGTACGAAGAAGAAGTGGACAAGTACGAGGATAAGATAGGAACCTATCTTGTAAGAATCAGTACAAGAGACTTAAGTGAAAGTGACAGCAAGAGCGTAAGTGAGTTATTACACATCATCGGAGATATTGAAAGAATTTCAGACCACTCAGTAGGAATAGCAAAGTCAGCAGAAGAAATTCATGATAAAAAATTACATTTCTCAGAAAATGCAAGAAAAGAATTAAAAGTTTTAATTAATGCAGTAAAAGATATTTTGAATCAGTCACAGACAGCTTTTGAAAATAATGATATGGATGCTTCATTAACTGTTGAGGCATTGGAAGAAGTAATAGACCATTTGAAACACCAGTTGAAGAAGAGACATATTGACAGATTAAAAAATGGTAAGTGCACAATTGAGCAGGGATTTATAATGACAGACATTCTTACTTCTTTGGAAAGAATATCAGACCATTGTTCTAACATTGCAGGATGTGTTGAGGAAATTGACCATGACAGTCTTGGACTTCATGCATACAGCAGTGAAAATAGATAAAAATCCGGGGAAGTAAATTCTATCAGGTTTATACACAGAACAAAGATAAAATATGCAATTGACTAGAATTAAGTTAGGTTTATTGCAGATTAAAAGAAAGAAGGTTGATTTTAATGCATACAATTTATGAAAAATTGTGGCTTATATCTTCAGAACTAAACCATTTAACAAAGGTAAACAAAAAAAAGTTTATATATGGCTATAAGTGTTATGTTTTGGATACTTGTGGCAACAATATTTTGTGTTATATTGGAAATTTTTTGTAAAATATCTTATATAACATTGGCTGTAATTATTGGTTACGTAGCTGTTATACCGGGATATTTTGGAGCAGTCATGTACATATACAGAAATACAACACCTAAGGATGTTGAATGAATACAATGAATGAAAATTAAATAAATATATGGGATAATTAACTATTGTTAATATAAATAATTATTACGGAATATAAACTAAAAAAATTAAATATTTTAATGCCAAAAACTAACTATATAAAACTATTTGTATGTTTTAATTTTTATGGTAAAATTATGGGTGGCTAAACCTTTAATAAATTTTACAAAACAGGAGATAAAGCATGGATAGAAAAGTATTATTTTTAGATTTAGATGGAACTCTTACAAATGATGACAAAAAAGTTACACCTAAAACATTAAAGGCATTGAAGCAAATAATGGAAGAAGGACATATTGTGGCGCTTGCATCAGGACGCCCAACGCCGGGAGTAGCACAGGTTGCAAAAACACTTGAGCTTGATAAGTACGGTGGATATGTTCTTTCTTTTAATGGAGGAAAAGTAATCAACTGGAAAACAAAGGAAGTTATTTATGAGAACGCATTATCAAAAGAATATATTCCTGAATTAGTTGATTATGCAACAGAGAACAAAATCGGTCTTATTACTTATGATGACGATAGCATTGTTGTTGGAACTCCAATAGATGAATATATTGAATTGGAATCATTTATTAACAAGTTGCCTCTTAAAGAGAAAAATCTTGTTGAGTATGTTGATTACAATCCTAACAAATGTCTGTTAACGGCACCGGGCGAGATTGCAGCAGAACATGAAAAGATTCTCTCAAAGAAGTTTGAGGGAAGAATAAGCATATATCGTTCAGAGCCATTCTTTATAGAAGCATTGCCAATGGGAATTGATAAAGCACATTCAATAGAAGTTCTTATTAATCATCTTGGAATTCCAAAAGAGAATACCATTGCCTGTGGTGACGGATTTAATGATCTTACAATGATTAAGTACGCACACGTTGGTGTTGCTATGGCCAATGCTACTGACGTGGTTAAGGAGAACGCAGATTACATTACAAAATCTAATAATGAAGATGGAATAGCTCACGTTATCGAGAAGTTTATTCTTGAAAAATAGGATTAGAGAAAAATAATTACACAGATTGAATTATAACTAAAAAAATAATTACACGGATTGTTACGTGCTTCGCACTTTCACAATCCTATCCCAATATTCGCATATCGTGAAGCTTACGCTCCACTTTTTATGCTCATATAGGGGCGTGTCTCAAAGTCACTATCCACCATTGTGCAAGCACAGGTGGGATGAGACTTTTTGACACTGTAATTAAATATAAGAAAAGGGAGAAAAAATGAAACGAGGAAACAAAAGAATTATCGCGGTACTTACTTTAATGTTTGTTGTTCTTATTGGAACAACAGTTTTTGGTGCCGACGAAGAGGCTAAGTATGTTCCACAGTTGTTTGGAACATTTTGGGCACTGGTTCCACCACTGGTAGCCATAGCATTAGCACTTATTACAAAGGAAGTTTATAGTTCATTATTTATTGGAATTGTAATTGGTGGAATTTTTTATTCAGGAGGCTCATTTGAGGGAACAATTGAACATGTATTAGAGGACGGAATAATCGGTTCACTATCTGACGCATATAATGTGGGAATATTAGTATTCCTTGTTGTTCTTGGAACAATAGTTGCACTTATGAATACAGCAGGTGGTTCAGCAGCTTTTGGTGATTGGGCATCTAAACATATCAAAACAAGAGTTGGTGCTCAGCTTGCAACTATTGCGCTTGGTTGTCTTATTTTCGTAGATGACTATTTTAACTGCCTTACAGTTGGTAGTGTCATGCGACCTGTAACAGATAAGCATAATGTTTCAAGAGCAAAACTTGCATATCTGATTGATGCAACAGCAGCACCTGTTTGTATTATTGCCCCTATTTCTTCATGGGCTGCAGCGGTAACAGGTTTCGTAAAAGGTCAGGATGGATTTGTAGTATTTATTAAGTCAATTCCATACAACTATTATGCTTTGCTTACTATTGTTATGATGATTTCAATAGTATTGTTAAAAGTTGATTTTGGCTCAATGGCTAAGCATGAAGCCAATGCAGCAAAAGGAGACTTGTTTACAACAGGTCAGAAGACTTACAAAGAGGAAGAACAGGTTGAAGAAAAGAGAGGCAAGGTTTGTGACCTTGTAGTTCCTGTAGTTACTCTTATTATTTGTTGTATTATTGGTATGATTTATACAGGTGGATTCTTTAAAGGAACAAGCTTTGTTAAGGCATTTTCTGAAAGTGATGCTTCAGTTGGACTTGCTATCGGAAGTATTTTTGCATTAATGATTACTATTGTATTTTATGTTGTAAGAAGAATTTTAAGCTTCAAGAAGTGTATGGATTGTTTGCCTGAAGGATTTAAGGCTATGGTACCTGCAATTCTTATTCTTACTTTTGCATGGACATTGAAGAATATGACAAGCAGCCTTGGTGCAGCAGAATATGTTGGTGGAATTATGAAGCATAGTGCAACAGGTTTTGCAATATTCCTTCCTGCAGTTATATTTGTTGTAGGTTGTGGACTTGCTTTTGCAACAGGTACTTCATGGGGAACATTTGGTATCCTTATTCCTATTGTTGTTCAGGCGTTCCAGAAAACTGATCCTGCAATGATGATTATTGCCATTTCAGCATGTATGGCAGGTGCAGTATGTGGCGACACTGCTCACCAATTTCAGATACAACAATTATGTCATCAGCGGGAGCGCAGTGCGAACATACAAACCATGTATCAACACAGATACCTTACGCTGTAACAGTTGCAGTTATTTCATTTATCACATACATTATCGCAGGTGCGTTGCAGAAAGCAGCAGGACTTGGCTGGCTGGCACTTCCAATTGGAATTATACTTATGGTAGCAACAGTTGTGGGCATAAAAGTGCTTACAGCAGGAAAAGAAGTTGCGGAGTAGATGCGAGATGAAATTATGCAAATGATTGAAAGACAATTTTATCTGAAATTGAGACTTGGAGAGCTGTTAAGATTTGGGAAAGTTGAGCTTTGGAGTTATGTAACTAGTAGCGGTTAAAATTGAGATTTATACAAACTTGGATAATAGAAATCAAAGTTATGTAAACCAATGATAATTAGAATGGAAGTTATGTAAGTTGATAACGATTAGAATAAAAGTTATGTAAACTGGAAAACAAGAAACACCACAACTTATTAGATAATTCAATATTGTTGTGGTGTGTAAAGGCAAATTTTAAACAAAATATGTGATTATATGGTTTGCATAAAACAATTTACACCACAAATTAGTATGAATATTGCAATTGTTGTGGTATAAAATTGTTGATTCATATAAAAAGAGACAAGAAACTGGTTGACATAAATTAAAAATATACCACAAAATTATCGAATAATTGAAAATGTTGTGGTGTATGCGGAATAATTATCGTGAAAACCTTGAATTTGTACCATATAGGCAAGAAAGTGTATAGATGGTACAGATATAAGCAAATTGATGAGCAAGAAACTTGAAATCTGTACCATACGGAGAAGAAAATGTGTATATGGTACAAATATAGGCAAGTTGAAGAGCAAGAAACTTGGAATCTGTACCATACGGAGAAGAAAATGTGTATATGGTACAAATATAAGCAAGTTGAAATGCAAGAAACTTGAAATCTGTACCATACAGAGAAAAAATTGCAAATATGGTACAAATATAAGCAAATTGAGCTGTAGCAGACTTAAAATCTGTACCATATAGAGAAGAATATTCATATATGGTACAAATACTAATAAAATAAGAAAATCCCCTAGCATAGTGGTTGAAATCATTATACTGGGGGATTTTTTATCATATTAATGTAATCAAAGTCGCAAGTTATTATTAATTAAACATACTTGAATAATAGAATACTAATACTTCAATTATTTATTTGACGTTGGCAGATATGGTAGAAGTGCGCCTGCCATATTAGAAATAGGCATTGTCTGCAACCATACACGTCCGGGACCCGTAACTATGGTGTTAAACAAGCCTTCTCCACCAAAGAATATGTTCTTCATTCCGGGAACGGTCTGAATATCCATCTGGCATGTAGCTGTCATAGCAGCAAGGTGTCCGGTGTCTATTACAATCTGCTGACCAGGCTGTAATTCGTATTCAATGACATGGCCATCAAATTCTGCAAAAGCAATACCATTACCTGAAAGCTTCTGTAAAATAAAGCCTTCACCACCGAAAAGACCTGAGCCAAGTTTTTTTCTAAAATGCATTGATAATTCAACACCTGCTTCAGAAGCAAGAAAGGCAGATTTTTGAAGAATAATTTCATTCCCCGGAGTGATATCAAAAGCTTTAATAGAACCTGGAAAGCTTGAAGCAATGGAAATCATTCCGTTAGTACGTTCTGCAGTGTAAATATTCTGAAAAAGAGTATCACCGGATAAGGCTCTTCCGAACATTTTTCCAATACCACCACCGGTAGTTTCCATTTTCATATTAGGTGACATCCAAGCCATGCCGCCACCTTCTGTTATAATTTTTTCTCCGGCGTCAAGTTCACAAATAACAACCGGAAGAGTATCGCCTTGAATTGAATATCTCATAAGGACCTCCTAAAATAATTAAGTTTTGTATAATTATTGTAATTCATAAAGAATATGACAAAAAAACGAATTATAATTAAATAAAAAGAAAGGCAACAATTAAACATTAGGGTCAAGCTTGTGAAAAATCGTAAAAAATGAA
>ENA-OQAZ01001538-OQAZ01001538.1-human-gut-metagenome-genome-assembly--contig:-NODE-1538-length-10803-cov-1.774541_pt1 | contig 10803 bp, 10 predicted proteins | sample MGYA00242737_ERZ504531 | MGnify/ENA primary metagenome ERZ504531 (study PRJEB26092, sample SAMD00036244) | human gut metagenome | host: Homo sapiens | study: EMG produced TPA metagenomics assembly of...
AATCCTCGTGTCACTGGTTCGATTCCGGTTCTAGGCACTTTTGCGGGTGTAGTTCAATGGTAGAACACTAGCCTTCCAAGCTAGATACGTGGGTTCGATTCCCATCACCCGCTTTTGTGTACCCAAAAACAAATAGCTTTTATCGCAGAGCCAAATCTGATATTTGGCTCGCGATCCTTTGGCATTAAAATGCCTGCGGAATGGAGATTAGTGAGATTATGACAAAAAGAACGAAAAGCATTTTAGAACGGTTAGATGAGCGGTATACGACAGAATTCCGGTGTAGTTTAAATTACACGACACCGTGGGAGCTGCTTGCGGCAACGATGCTGTCGGCGCAGTGTACCGACGAGCGGGTCAATATTGTGACAAAGGATTTATTCGTAAAGTACCCGGACGTATCGGCAGTTGCACATGCAGATGTAAAGGAAATGGAGCAGGATATCCGCTCAATCGGGTTTTACCACAGTAAGGCAAAGAACCTGATTGAAACGGCAAGAAGAATCTGCGTGGATTTCGGCGGGGAAGTGCCGTCTTCATTAGAGGAGCTTACAAGTCTTCCGGGGGTCGGCAGAAAGACGGCGAATGTCATCCGCGGCAATATTTTTCATGAACCGAGTATCGTAGTGGATACCCATGTCAAGCGTATTTCCCAAAGACTGGGTTTTACAAAGGAAACTGAACCGGAAAAGATTGAATATGATTTAATGAAGCCTGCCGAAAGACCACTGGATTGTATACAATATACAGATTATTACATTTGGACGGGAAATCTGTACGGCGCGTGCGCCAAAGTGCAGTGAGTGTTTTTTGCAGGATATCTGTAAATCAAAGGATAAGAGATAGAAAGTAAACGGGAAACGAGGATTGGTTATGATAAGGGACTATGTGGCACTGGATTTGGAAACTTCGGGGCTGAATCCGTCAGAAAATCAGATTATTGAAATTGGCATGGCAAAGGTCTGTGACGGCGAGATTACAGAAACCTACAGCGTCTGTTAAATCCGAAGGAGAAGCTGCCGCAGCGGATTGTGGAACTGACCGGCATTACTGATGAAATGGTGGCAGGGCAGCCGCATGTTTCGGAAGTAATTGATGAAATTGTAAGTTTTATCGGGGATATGCCGCTTTTGGGACATAATATTATATTTGACTATTCATTTTTGAAAAAAGTGTGTGTGAATCATGGGATTCCTTTTGAAAAGAACGGAATTGATACCTTAAAGCTTGCAAGAAGACTGCTTCCTGAGGTGGAACATAAAAATCTGGATGTGCTTTGCGCATATTTTCAGATTAATCCGGGTAATTCGCACCGCGCCTTAGACGATGCGGTCAGCGCCCATCAGCTTTATTATAAGCTGTATGCGGTAAAGCCGGACGATGAAGGTTTAGAGAAACCCTGCCGCTTAATTACACGGTCAAGAAAGATACACCGGTTACGGCGGCGCAGAAACGATATCTGGCAGCACTGGTTTCCTATCACGGACTGACACTGGAGCAGGACATTGACAGCCTGACAAAAAGCCGGCTTCTAAAATCATTGATGGCATTATTTCGGAACATGGGAAACTGCCGTATAAAAAATAAAAAGTCTGTTTAATCGTAAGCGCAGTAAAAAAGTTAGGCAGGTGAAGCCTCTCCGCGCTGGATGGCTTTTAACCGGGCAATAATCGGGTCTTTGGAAAGCGAGGAAAGCTGTTCTGCCTGTGCGATTAAAAAGTCGATTTTTTCAGGCTTTCCATATTCCATGTAATATCCGGCAAGCAGGGTATAGTTTTTACCGATGTCGGTATGGGTTGCGATGCCGAATTCCAAAAATGCGGCAGCCTCTTTTTTCAACCCCTGTTCTGTCAGTAGTTCAGCAATTCTTGCAAGGGAGCGGCTCAGTGTGACATAGTTGTTGTCATAATCGGTCAGCTCGGTTAAGTTGCCGACACCGTATTCCAATTTTAAATCGGTGTTGGTAAAACCTGACAGATTTAAAATCTTTTTTTCTTTTAAAGCTTCAATTGTATGCCACTCCTTTAAGATACGTTCATCCTGCGTATCCGGACAGGTCAGTGTATCCGGAATCCGGATGTAATCCAGTCCGGAAATATCTTTTTTCCGCACAGAATTGGCTTCCGCCTCCCGTTTCCAGAAGGTTTCATTGTTAATTTTCTCTTTTTTTTGAATTTTTTTTCATATTATGTTGAAGCAGAAATAATAATTAGTATAAAATAAGGCAGTTATCAGTTTCATAATTTATCCTTTACATTGGGATAATCACAGAAATGGAGCAAGTATGAAAAATAATGCTGATGCGATTATTTTTCATACAGATAGTTGTTTCTGAGCGAAAACAACTATCCCTGATGTCAATCGCCGCTTCGCGACAAAGTCGCTCAGAAATGAGGTAAGCATGATTAATTTTAACAATAAAAAAAACAAGCAAATTTTTTCTGCAATTATCATTATTATTTTAGTATTGGCAATGGTTGTGCCGATGGTGGCATCAGCCTGCTTTACTAATCATAACCTAAATAAGGCAAAGTGGCAAGTTTTACTTAAAGACCTGTTGGAATGGAGAGTATATGAATCCGGGAAAAGTATCAAATTCGATTTTGAAGCGTTCTGTTTTAAAGCAGATAAAAAAACGTGAAGAATATGCGGCGAAACCGGCGATTGGTGTAGACTGTGCGTATATCAGCCTGCAAAAGAAAGACAAGCCTGCGGTGGTGAGTGCGGCAGCGGCTGCAACGGGGGACATTGCAGCGAAGAATCCGGTACAGCGAGCCGCCAATAATATTTATGCAGCGGCGGAATTCCCGTGGCGGCGGAGTGTGACGGTGCTTTTACCGCTGTCCGCAGAGGAGGCGAAGCTGCGGGAAATCATGGAAACGCTCCAAAAGCAGTGCGAACCGCTGGGTATCCAGATTTCCGGCGGACATACGCAGGGCAGTGCAGCGGTTTTAGAACCGGTTGTAACGGTGACGGTAATCGGGCTGTGTGACGGGAAAAATTTATCGGCGAAAAATATTCATCCGGGACAGGACGTGATTCTGACAAAGTGGATTGGTATCAGCGGCATCCGGCAGATTATTGCAAAGAACCGCCCGGAAATTTTACGGTTTTACAGAGAAGACGTGATTGAAAAGGCACAGGGAAATGCACAGGATATGTCCGTTGGGGAAGAAGCGTTTCTTGCTGCACAGGCAGGCGTGACCGGTATGCACGATGTTTCTGAGGGCGGCATTTTTGCAGCACTGTGGATATGCAGAAGCCGGAAAAGTCGGACTGGATATTGATTTTAAAAAGATTCCGGTCAGACAGGAGATTATTGAAATTTGTGAAATTTTTGACGTAATCCATATGAATTGGAATCTTGTGGTGCTTTGTTAATGACAGCGGATAACGGACATGATATAATAAAAATATTGTCTGATGCAGGAATTAAGGCATCTGTCATTGGAAGGACAACGGCAGATCACAATAAAATTTTGCGCAATGACGATGAGGTACGGTATTTGGACACACCGAACCGGGACGAGGTATATCGTTTTATATAAGTCTTGGATTACAGCGAAAGGCGGATGAATGTATGAGAGAAAAGATATTAAATATGCTGGAAAAAAACAGCAGAATCGATTTAAAAGACATGGCGGTTATGCTTGGCATGACAGAGGTGGAAGTCGCCAATGAAATCGCGGATATGGAAAAAGAGCATGTCATCTGCGGTTATAATACCTGATTAACTGGGACAAGACAAGTGAAGAAAAAGTAACAGCCCTGATTGAAGTGAAAGTCACACCGCAGCGCGGATTGGGATTTGACAGCATTGCAGAGCGCATTTATAAATATGATGAGATTACATCGGTTTATTTAATGTCCGGTGGATTTGACTTTACGGTCATTATTGAAGGCAAGACAATGAAATCAGTCGCACAGTTTGTAGCCAATAAGCTTTCACCGCTGGATTCGGTACTCAGCACATCCACACATTTTGTACTGAAAAAATATAAGGATTACGGCAGGGTGCTGGATGCAGAAGAAAAAGATGAAAGGATGCTGGTGACACCATGAGAAATCCATTGTCAAAGAAAATAATCGGTATTGAACCATCAGGAATCCGTAAATTTTTTGATATTGTCAGTGAAATGCCGGATGCGATTTCTTTAGGTGTTGGAGAACCGGATTTTGATACACCGTGGAATGTCCGCGAAGAAGGCATTTATACGCTGGAAAAGGGAAGAACATTTTATACATCCAATGCAGGTTTAAAAGAACTGCGTGAAGAAATCAGCCGGTATGTAAACCGCAAATATGATCTGCACTATGACCCGGTGCATGAAATTTTTGTCACGGTCGGCGGTAGTGAAGCGATTGATGTGGCACTGCGCTGTATGACAGACCCCGGCGATGAGGTGCTGATTCCGCAGCCGAGTTATGTGTCGTATCTGCCGTGTGCAGTCATGGCGGATGCCGTGCCGGTGCCGATTGAATTAAAGGCGGAAAATGATTTTAAGCTGACAAAAGAACAGCTTTTAAACAGCATTACGGATAAGACCAAGATACTGGTACTGCCATATCCGAATAATCCGACCGGTGCAATTATGACGAAGGAAGAACTGGAAGAACTTGTTCCGGTGATTATTGAAAAGGATTTATATGTGATTTCCGATGAAATTTATGCGGAACTGACATATGGAGGAAAGCGCCACTGTTCGATTGGTTCACTGCCGGGCATGAAGGAGCGGACCATTGTGATTAACGGCTTTTCAAAGGCATTTGCAATGACCGGCTGGCGCTTAGGCTATGCCTGCGGACCGGCACCGGTTATTGAGCAGATGGTAAAACTCCACCAGTTTGCGATTATGTGTGCGCCGACGAACAGTCAGTTTGCGGCAGTGGAAGCACTGAAAAATTGTGACATGGAAGTTGAAATGATGGTAGAGGCATATGATCAGAGAAGACGTTTCCTGCTCAATGCTTTTAAAGAGATGGGACTGGAATGTTTTGAGCCGTATGGCGCATTTTATGTATTTCCGTCAATTAAGAAATTTGGAATGACATCAGAGGAATTTGCAACAAGGTTACTGAGTGAACAGAAGCTGGCAGTAGTACCGGGAACAGCTTTCGGAGCATCAGGTGAAGGCTTTGTGCGCATTTCTTATGCGTACTCCATCGAAAATTTAAAGGTGGGATTAGAAAGAATACAGAAGTTTATAGAGTCCTTGGGAGGAAATGATGGCAGAATTTAGCGTAGAATATATCAATCCTTTTTTAATGGCGGCAACCAGCGTGATTAAAGACATTTGCCAGGTTGATATGAAAATTGGCAGACCGTATGTAAAGACAACGGAGTTTGCAAGTGATTCCGTGATTATTATGATTGGTGTGACAGGAGAAGTGCGCGGACAGGTTTTAATGTCATTTCCGGAAGCACATGCACTCCATGTAGCCTCTAAGATGATGATGGGGATGCCGGTTACGGCACTCGACGATATGTCTGCCAGTGCGATTAATGAGCTGGGGAATATGATGATGGGAAATGCGGCAACGATTCTTTCGACAAAAGGCATTGCCATGGATATCACACCGCCGACCTTATGCCGCGGAAATGTTTATTTAAAGCAGTCTTACAGTCAGAATATCTGTGTTCCGTTGACAAGTGATGAGATTCATATGGAACTGGATATTGCAATTAATGTGAATTAATTATAATACACGACGGAGGCATTGACGGATAGGGTGGTGCAGTTGTGTAACTGGTTGATTGCAGGATTAGAAAGGGAAAAAGATGTTAAATATTGTATTACATGAACCGGAGATGCCGGCGAATACCGGAAATATTGGAAGAACGTGTGTGGCGGCGGGCGCAAGACTGCATCTGATTGAACCGCTCGGCTTTAAATTAAATGAAAAGATGTTAAAGCGTGCCGGTCTGGATTACTGGGACAAGCTGGACGTAACCGTGTACGATGACTATGCGGATTTTCAGAAAAAAAATCCGGGTGCAAAGATATATATGGCAACGACTAAGGCACAAAAGACTTACTGTGATGTGTCTTATGAGGATGACTGTTATATTATGTTTGGCAAGGAAAGTGCCGGAATTCCGGAAGAAATTCTGGTCGATAATGAGGAAACATGTATCCGTATCCCGATGATTGGCGATATCCGTTCCCTGAATCTGTCCAATTCCGTTGCAATTGTACTGTATGAGGCTTTGCGCCAGCACAATTTTGAAACAATGAATCTGGAAGGACATCTGCACAGACTGCACTGGAAAAGTGAGTAAATATAAAGAATAGCATAAAAGCAGAAGCAATGTATGGCAAAACACAGAGATACCGGGAAAATCCGGTATTTCTGTGTATTTTTGTGTAATAGGAAATTCCGATAGAATTCCCTATTACACAAAAGGCACTACATGTCGATGATGCAAACTTGCGCGAAGATGTAGTTTGTCGCAAACGACCGCGCTCGGCGCGAGAATGTGTTTTGCACATTCTTTTTTAAAAAATCACAGATTAATGATAAAAATTTTCAATAACGTCAATGGGCAACTTGCACAATAAAATGTTGTAAATCATGGCTAAATTGTGGAAAAATCTAAAAGTAGTGCTAAGGTACTATGTTGTTCTGTGAAAAGATGATAAGATTATTGGCATAAGTAGTCATAAAAACGCAAAAAAATGCATAAAAAAGAAGCGGGAGGGAAAAGTAAGGATATTTGCAGATTTGCAGCAAAAATACAAAGGAAAGTCATGATGCATCACTTAGGGGTTTCAGGTCAGGGGTTTGGACATGAATCAGATGAATCATGACAAGTTGGAGGGTTTATGAAGGTGTGTATGAAAAAACAAACACAGAAGCGGTGGGCATGGCTTTTGGCGCTTGTAATGTGCCTCAGCGTGATTATGCCGACATCATTAATGTCTGCAAGGGCAGACGGAAGTTCAACGGTTGTAAAATATGAACACAATTTTACAACACAGGGAGTTACCAGTGATGACTTTTTTACAATTGCCGGAAGTGCAGGAAAGAAAAAAGGAACAGCAACTTATGATGGGGTTACATATACAGACCCATTAAAGTTTGATTCAAAAGCAAGTGTTAAATTTACAGCACCGGAAGCTGGTAAGCTGACGCTGGTATTTGGTACAGAAGTTGAATCAGCAGCGGGTAAAAATGTCAAGATTAACGGAACAAAGACAAAAGTCGGTGATGATGGGGTACTGACAGTCGATATCAGTGCAGGCGATTATACGATTACCAAGGGCGATACCATGAATTTATTCTACATCGTCTACAGCTATACAAAGCAGGTCCTACAGAAGAAACCACAAAGCCGACAGAAGAAACAACAAAGGCAACAGAAGCAGCCACAAAGCCAAGTGAAACAAAACCAAGTGAAACAAAGCCGGACACAGGTGATACAACAGTAGAACAGGTTTCACTGATTCAGAGTACAGGCTGGCTTGAATCAGCATACGTAGAATGGAATGAAGCAAAAAATGCCGCTTCTTATAACGTATACGTAAAGAAAGCAGATGCAGCAGATACAAGCTATGAAAAGCTTGATAACGAGCTGGTTAGAAAATATAAGACATCAGACGGAAGTTCTGTATATTACAGAGCAGATGCGTTAGGACTTGCAGCTGGTGATTATGTATTAAAGGTTGTTCCGGTTGCAGGCGGCACAGAACAGGCAGACAGTGCAGCCGTAACGGAAGCACTCAGTGTCAAGGCACATGACAGAACAGGCTTTGCATGGACCAATGGCGAAGCAAACGGCGCTTACCGTGATAACGGTACATTAAAGGGCAATGCCGTGGTTCTTTATCTGACAGAAGAAACCAAAAATACTGTTACCATGGACGTTGTTAAAAATGCCAAGGGTGCAACAGAAACAGCAACCGGTATTCAGGCTATTTTAAATCTGTATAAAAAGGGATACGATAACAGACCGTTAGATATCCGTCTGATTGGACAGGTAACAGATTTTGCAGTGATGGAAGGCGGAGATATGGTTGTCAGCGGAAGCAGTTCATCAAAGCGCCTTTCATGTGGTATCACAATCGAAGGTGTCGGTGATGATGCAACTGTTTACGGCTGGGGTATCCGTATTAAAAATGCTTCTAATGTAGAAGTAAGAAACTTAGGTATTATGCTGGTAGACAGCAGTGAAGGCGATAACATCGGACTTCAGCAGGATAATGACCATATCTGGGTACATAACTGTGACTTCTTCTACGGCGAAGCAGGCGGAGATTCAGACCAGGCAAAGGGTGATGGCGCATTAGACTGCAAGAAATCTACATTTATTACATTTTCTTATAATCATTTCTTTGATAACGGAAAATGTAACCTGTTAGGATTAAGCGAAGGAACAACTGAAGATTTATATATTACATACCATCACAACTGGTATGACCATTCAGATTCAAGACATCCAAGAATCCGATTCTATTCCGCTCATGTATACAACAATTACTATGACGGAAACGCAAAATACGGTATCGGTTCAACAAATGGTTCTTCTGTATTTTCAGAAGGAAACTATTTCAGAAATTGTAAATATCCGATGCTGACTTCTATGCAGGGTTCAGATGTCATTGCAGACTGGACAACCTTAAAGAGAGATGAAGCCAACATGGCAACATTTTCAAAGGAAGCAGGCGGAACAATTAAAGCGTATAACAACTATATCGAAGGCGGAAACGGTTTTGTATCTTATCAGGAAAACAATACCGAATTTGACGGATATGTTGTAGAATCTGCTGATGAAAAGGTTCCTGCAACAGTCAAGAGTTATAAGGGCGGCAACACCTACAACAACTTTGATACCAGCAAGGGAATGTACAGCTACACAGCAGATTCACCGCAGCAGGCAAAGGAAAATGTTGAAAAGTATGCCGGCAGAGTAGAAAACGGTGATTTTAAGTGGACATTTACAGCAGAAGATGATGCTTCTTACGCACTAAATCAGGCATTAAAGTCTGCATTAAGAGCATATAAGACTTGTTTAGTATCTGTTGCACCAAACAATACGGTTTCCCAGAATCCGTATATCGGAACCGGTGCAGAAGAACCGACAACAAGCCACAACACATTAAATAAAGAAGATTTAACACAGCCTTCTACAAAGGAAGACGAAAGCACAAAAGCAACAGAAAGTACGAAAGCCACCGAAAGCACAAAGGCTACGGAAAGCACAAAAGCTACAGAAAGCACAAAGGCTACGGAAAGCACAAAGGCTACGGAGAGTACGAAAGCCACAGAGGCAACAAAAGCCACTGAGAGCACAACCGGTAGTACAACGCCGGGGGGAACAACAGGCGATACATCTTCTTATGATAAGACAAGCACTGCATTTTCAGGTGCATACACATCATTAAGCGGTGTAACGGATTCACAGTATTTAAAGAAGCTGTATGCGGCACCGGACGGAAGTGCATCTGCAGACGGTACAAAGGATTCACCGCTTGATTTAGAATCAGCAATTGCAAAGGCTGAAAGTGGAACAGCAGTTATTTTATTAGAAGGTACTTATGCATTTGATCATCAGGTTACGATTCCGGTATCCAACAGTGGTACGGCAGACTGCTATAAGGTATTAAAGGCAGCAGATGGTGCAAAAGTTACATTTGATTTTTCATCACAGTCCTATGACATTAAGGATACATCTGTGAATGCAAGAGGACTTCAGATTGAAGGCAACTACTGGTATGTATATGGTATTACTGTATACGGTGCAGCAGACAACGGTATTTTTGTTGCAGGAAGCCACAATGTTATTGAACGTTGTATTTTACAGGCAAACAGAGATACAGGTCTTCAGATCAGCAGACGTTCTTCTTCTGTAACCAATAAGGAAGACTGGCCGTCATGCAATTACATTATCAACTGTACATCATTTGATAACTGCGACCCGGCAACCGGTGAAAATGCAGATGGTTTTGCGGCAAAACTGACATGCGGCGAAGGTAATGTATTTGACGGCTGTATTTCATACTGCAACTGCGATGACGGCTGGGATTTATATGCAAAACCGGCAACCGGTTCAATCGGTGTTGTAACAATCAGAAACTGTATTGCATTTAATAACGGTACATTGACAAACGGTAATTCAGAAGCCAACGGCGATATGAACGGATTTAAGTTAGGCGGAAGCAACGGTAAAGTGCCGACACCGCATTTTGTGTTTAACTGTCTTGCATTTAACAATGGAAAAGACGGATTTACAGATAACGGCAACGGCGGCGCATTAACATTAATGAACTGTACTTCTTACAACAATGCAAAGACGAACTTTAACTTCTACCGTACAACGGCAGGCGGAACATTCTTTAACTTACTGTCCGCAGGCGGTAACAGTACAGATAAGTTTATCGGAAAAATCAGCAACAGTATTTCATTCAACAGTAAGAAATACTATCAGGTTCCGTTCTCTATTACAGGAACAGCCGTAACAAGCGGACAGAAGCTGGGTACGGTTGTATCAGACCCATATACATCAGGTGCATTTACATCTACAACCGCACCGGATGTTACGGTAGATATTGATACAATTTTAAGAAATGCAGACGGTTCACTGACAACAAACGGTTATCTGATGTCAACAGGTGATTATCAGTCAATGGGTGCAAAGTTTGGCGTAGAAAATCAGGTACTTGAAGTAAAGGCAAGCATTAAGAGCGAGCCGGAAACAAAACCGGAAGAACCGACAACAGCAGAAGACAAGACGGAGGCTGCAACCGAAGCCACGAAGCAGAAGACAAGACCGAAGCCGCAACCAGAAGCCAGCAGAACGCAGCA
>ENA-OQAZ01001540-OQAZ01001540.1-human-gut-metagenome-genome-assembly--contig:-NODE-1540-length-10797-cov-2.552109_pt1 | contig 10797 bp, 12 predicted proteins | sample MGYA00242737_ERZ504531 | MGnify/ENA primary metagenome ERZ504531 (study PRJEB26092, sample SAMD00036244) | human gut metagenome | host: Homo sapiens | study: EMG produced TPA metagenomics assembly of...
TTTAACGGAAACGAAGTTTTGGAATAAGGAAAGGCTTCAGAACTCTGCGGGCATGTCAGTGAAGTACGAGTGAGATTCTACAGGAAACGTGAATGATTCCAGAAATTACAAGGTTAAAAGTAGGTTAAGACAGGAATTCCTGTTTTGATAGAACATATTTCCCAAAATGTATATTGACGGAAGGTATGGACAGTGTTATGATGTGTAGCGGTAACAGTTAAATACGCTTTCTCTTATTCAGAGTGGTGGAGGTACAAAGGACCTGCGAAGCCACGGCAACCCCGGTAAGCCGGAAGGTGCAACCTGAGCGAGCAATCGAACAATAAGAGGATTGATGATGAGATATCAGGTCAGTCCTTTGGGGCTGACCTTTAAATTTGCATAGACAGAAGAGAAATTCTGTTTGTTGATTTTCATTATTCCAGAGATAAGAGAGGCAGATACAAAGAAGAAAAGAAAGGAAAAAAGATGGAGAGATTATTATTTACTTCTGAATCAGTAACTGAAGGACATCCGGATAAGATGTGCGACCAGATTTCCGATGCGATCCTGGATGCACTTATGGAACAGGATCCAATGAGCCGTGTAGCTTGCGAGACATGCGCGACTACAGGAATTGTTATGGTAATGGGAGAAATTACTACAAATGCATATGTAGATATTCAGAAAATCGTTCGTGATACTGTTCGCGAAATTGGTTATACAAGAGGAAAGTACGGATTTGATGCTGACACATGTGGCGTTCTGACAGCAATTGACGAACAGTCAAGCGATATTGCCATGGGTGTTGATAAAGCTCTTGAAGCAAAGGAACACAAGATGTCAGATGAAGAATTGGAAGCAATCGGTGCAGGAGACCAGGGAATGATGTTCGGATATGCATCTGATGAGACAGAAGAATATATGCCTTATCCGATCGCTCTTGCACACAAACTTGCAAGACGTCTTACAGAAGTAAGAAAGAACGGAACACTTCCATATCTTCGTCCGGATGGAAAAACACAGGTAACAGTAGAATATGATGAAAATGGAGTTCCGGCCCGCCTTGATGCAGTAGTACTTTCTACACAGCATGATCCGGATGTTTCACAGGAACAGATCCATGAAGACGTGAAAAAATACATTTTTGATGAAATCCTTCCGGCAGATATGGTAGATGAGAATACAAAATTCTTCATCAATCCGACCGGACGTTTTGTGATCGGTGGACCACATGGGGACAGCGGCCTTACCGGACGTAAGATCATCGTAGATACTTATGGGGGAATGGCGCGTCACGGCGGTGGAGCTTTCTCAGGAAAAGACTGTACAAAGGTAGACCGTTCAGCAGCTTATGCAGCACGTTATGTTGCTAAGAATATCGTAGCAGCAGGAATTGCCAAAAAAATGCGAGATCCAGCTTTCTTATGCAATCGGTGTTGCACAGCCGACATCTGTATGGTAGATACTTTCGGAACAGGAAAGATTGCAGATGATAAGCTTGTGGAAATCGTTCGAGAGAACTTTGACCTTCGTCCGGCTGGAATTATCAAGATGCTTGATCTGAGACGTCCGATCTACAAACAGACAGCAGCTTACGGACACTTTGGACGTAACGACCTGGATCTTCCATGGGAGAAGTTGGATAAAGTGGATACTTTGAAGAAATATCTTTAATAACAGGTTCTGAATTTGATCGTTTTAGAAAAAATTTAGAAAATTTTACGGGTGCTTTGATGTGAAGCACCCGTTTTTATGATATGCTATTAGTTATCAGGCAGACTTGCGTGAGCGCCATACGGACTCATAACCGGGCGTGCACGATGAATGGAGGATGAATATAGTATGAAACTAAGGACGAAACTGGTGATTTCTTTTGTGACGATGATCATGATACCGACTATCCTGACAACGGCATTTATATTTGGAATTGCGCGTTATCAGATCGGAGTCATCGAGCATACTTATGGAATTACCGGTGAGGAATATAAAGATTTTGCAAAATCCATCAGAGTGCTGGGAGATATGCCGGAGATCCAGCAGTTTATTATAAGCGCATGTATCGCAGTAGTCCTGATTCTGGCATTTACAGCGATGATCATGATGGTGTGGATTTATGGAAGTATCATCAGTCCGATTCACAAGTTGCAGGAAGCAGCGCAGAACGTAGAAGAAGGCAATCTGAATTTTGAGATCAAGCCGGAAAAAGATGATGAGATGGGACGGCTGATGCAGGCATTTGAAAAGATGCGGATCCGTCTGAGAGATAATGCAGAGGAGAAGCTGAAGAGTGACCGGGAAAGCAAAGAACTGATCAGCAATATTTCCCATGACTTGAAGACGCCGATCACAGCGATCAAGGCTATGTGGAAGGAATCCGTGACGGGGTTGCAGATACGCCGGAGAAGATGGAAAAATATATCGGAACCATTTATAATAAGGCGAATGAGATGGATACGCTGATCAACGAACTGACCTTATATGCGAAGATCGATACAAACCGGATCCCGTACAACTTTGCACCGCTTTCAGTCAACGATTATTTCAATGACTGTGCCGAAGATATTGAGATGGAGCTGGATTCAAAGAATGTAGAGTTTGGTTATTTCAATTATGTAGAGGGTGATCAGAAGATCATTGCAGATCCGGAACAGTTAAAGAGAGTGATCAACAACATTGTCAGCAATTCTTTGAAATACATGGAACGAGAGCACGGCTGATCAATCTGCGGGTAAAAGACGTAGGTGATTTTATTCAGGTAGAGCTTGAGGATAACGGAAAAGGAATCTCAGCGAAAGATCTGCCGAATATATTTGACCGGTTCTACCGGACGGATGCTTCAAGGAATTCATCCAAGGGCGGAAGCGGAATCGGTCTTTCGATCGTGAAGAAGATCATTGAAGATCACGGTGGCAAAATCTGGGCGACCAGCGGGAAGGTGTTGGCACAGTGATGTATTTTGTAATCAGAAAATATCAGGAGGTACCGATAAATGAGTAAGATTTTAATTGTAGAAGACGAAGAGAGTATTGCAGATCTGGAGAAAGATTATCTGGAGCTGAGTGGATTTGAGGTAGAGGTTGCAAATGATGGACAGACAGGGCTTGATAAGGCGCTTTTCGGTGATTTTGATCTGGTGATCCTGGATCTGATGCTTCCGGGCGTGGATGGCTTTGAGATTTGTCGTAAGGTTCGTGCGGAAAAGAATACACCGATCATCATGGTATCTGCGAAAAAAGATGATATCGACAAGATCAGAGGACTCGGACTTGGGGCTGATGACTATATGACCAAGCCGTTTAGTCCAAGCGAGCTGGTGGCAAGGGTAAAAGCACATCTGGCACGTTATGAGCGGCTGATCGGAAGTGCCGTGGAAGAGAATAAGGTGATTGAGATCCGTGGACTTAAGATTGATACCACTGCACGCCGAGTGTGGGTAAACGGAGTGGAGAAGAATTTTACAACAAAAGAGTTTGATCTTCTGACTTTCCTTGCCAGTCATCCGAACCATGTATATACCAAGGATGAACTTTTCAGTGAGATCTGGGATATGGAATCCATCGGAGATATCGCAACGGTAACTGTGCACATCAAGAAAATCCGTGAGAAAATTGAATATGATACCTCAAACCCACAGTATATTGAGACAATCTGGGGTGTGGGATATCGTTTCAAGATGTAATGAAAAAGAATAAAAGGAAAGAGATTACAGTATGATAACCAGTACAGGAAATGCCAGGGTAAAACAGCTTGTTACATGGCAGAAAAAGAGAAAGGCACGTGATGAAGAAGGGGTCTATATCGTAGAAGGGATCCGGATGTACCGGGAAGCTCCGCGTGCGCAGGTGAGAGAGGTTTATGTATCGGAGCAGTTTTACAGCCGATATGGAGAAGAGCTGGGACTTTCGGCATGGGGAAGACAGCTGGAAATCCTGTCAGATCATGTATTTTCCCACGTGTCAGATACAAAGACACCACAGGGGATCCTGCTTGTGATGAAGCAGAGGAGCTGTGAGATATGTGAGATGCTGGATCTGGACGCGCAGGGAAGGAAACCGCTTCTGATGGTGCTGGATAATCTGCAGGATCCGGGAAACCTGGGAACCATTCTCCGTGCAGGGGAAGCGGCAGGCGTAACCGGCGTGATCATGAGTCACGACTGTGTGGATATTTACAATCCCAAGGTGATCCGTTCAACGATGGGATCGGTTTACCGAATGCCGTTTGTGTATGTAGAGCATTTGCCAGAAACTCTGGAAGTACTTGCAGAAGCCGGGATTCATTCCTATGCGGCACATCTGAAAGGAAAGAACAGCTACGATCAGGAGGATTACACAAGAGGGACAGCATTTTTAATTGGAAATGAGGGTAACGGACTTCGGGATGAAGTGGCAGATGCAGCAGAGTGTTATATCAAGATTCCGATGTGTGGAGAGGTAGAATCGCTGAATGCGGCGGTTGCATCTTCGGTTCTGATGTTCGAGGCGGCAAGACAGCGACGGTAGTGATGAGGGGAAATCAAGCGCAAAGGAGAGTGTGATTTGATGAAACCGATAATCGATTTAAATAAAGAATATGGATTGGTATTCGATGGAGGAGGAGCCAGAGGTGCGTATCAGATCGGTGCGTGGCGGGCTCTTTCGGAAGCTGGTGTGAAGATCAGTGCAGTAGCGGGTACTTCTGTGGGCGCCCTGAATGGCGCCCTTGTTTGTATGGGAGATCTGGAGAAAGCAGGACATATCTGGAAAGAGATGGCATTTTCCCGTGTTATGGATGTGGATGATGAGTTGATGGAACAGTTCTTTGATGGAGAGGCATCCATAAGAGAGATTTTGAAAGGTCTCTGGAAGAAGCTTGCAGATGGTGGAATTGATATTACACCGCTTAAGGAATTGATCCATGAGGTTGTAGACGAAGAAAAGATCAGGAAATGCGGAAAAGAATTCTGCCTTTTGACATTTTCTGTATCGGATATGAAGGAACTTGATCTGAGTATTGAAGATATACCGGAAGGTCTTCTGGAGGATTTTCTTCTTGCCAGCGCATATCTGCTTGGATTTAAAAATGAACCGCTGCACGGCAAGACATATATTGATGGTGGTGCGGTCAATAATGTGCCGACCGCGTCTCTTCTAAAAAGGGGATATAAGGATCTGATCCAGGTAAGGATCTTTGGTCCGGGAAGAGTGCCGAAGACGACGATTCCGGAAGACGGCTCTCTGCTGGAGATCGAACCGAGAGTAGGACTTGGCAGTATTCTCGAATTTTCGGCAAAGCGGAGCAGACAGAATTTGAAAATTGGCTATTATGATGCAAAAAGAGCGCTTTACGGGCTCACTGGATCGATTTACTATATTGAAGAAACACGAGAAGAGTGTTATTATGTAGAAATAATGAAGCTTTTGAGCGAACTTGAAAAGACGGAATATCGTTTCAAACTCAAGTTGCCGATCGGCTGTTCAGACAGAGAGTTGTTCTATGGAATGCTGGAGGCAAGTGCGAAGCTCATGAGAATTCCAAAATATAATATTTATACAGCAGATGAACTGTGGAATGAGACGAGCAGAAAGTACGAGACTCGTACAGATGAGGGAAAAGAAAAACTGCCGAAATTCGTCCATGCGATTGCAAAGCTGAGAAAGGACTACAAGATGAATTTAAAAGGAAGAAGTTTTTTGAAACTGGAAGATTATACACCGGCAGAGATTGAATATCTCGTTGACCTGGCAGGTGAATTAAAGGCAAAGAAGAAAGCAGGAATTAAAGGACACAGCCTGGAAGGAAAGAACATTGCCCTTATTTTTGAAAAGCCATCTACAAGAACCAGATGTGCATTTACCGTAGGAGCACAGGATGAAGGTGGAATCCCGACATACCTTGCAGGTAATGAGATCCAGTTAGGCGATAAAGAGAGTATCGAAGATACAGCACGTGTACTTGGAAGAATGTTCGATGGAATCGAATTCCGTGGATTTGAACAGAGATACGCAGATGTACTTGCAGAGTACAGTGGAATTCCGGTATGGAATGGTCTGACAGATACTACACATCCGACACAATGTCTGGCTATGCTCCTTACCATGAAAGAAGAATTCGGACACCTGAAAGGTCTGAAGGTTGCATACCTTGGAGATGGACGTAACAACGTTGCGAACAGCCTTCTGGTAGGATGCGCCAAAATCGGAGTAGATGTAGCAATCGTTGCACCGAAGCCACTCTGGACTTCGGAATCTCTGTGGAAGAGATGTGACGAATATGCAAAAGAATCCGGAGCAACTATCGAGATCACCGATGACCTTGATGGTGTAAAGGGAGCAGATGTCATTTACACAGACGTATGGATTTCCATGGGTGAAGAAAAGAAAGAGCAGGAAAGAGAGCGTCTCGGAAAGCCATATCAGGTAAATGCAGCTCTGATGGAACGTACAGGAAAAGATACTACAATCTTCTCACACTGCTTGCCGGCGATCAAAGAAAAAGAAGTTACCGAAGAAGTATTTGAAGGACCACAGTCAAGAGTATTTGATGAAGCTGAGAACCGTCTGCATACAATCAAGGCAGTTATGGTTGCAACTTTAGGAGAGAACGAATAATAAGCATGAAAGCGGAGATATTAAAGATGCTCCGGCAGAGCGATGGGTATCTGTCGGGGCAGCAGCTCTGTGACCACTTTCAGGTGTCCAGGACTGCTGTGTGGAAAGCAATCAATCAGTTAAAAGAAGAAGGCTATGAGATTGAAGCCGTGAGAAACAAAGGTTATCGCATTGTGGATATTCCGGATCGGATTACCGCGGATGCGATAAAAAGCTGTCTGGAGACAAAATGGATGGCGAAAAATCTGGAGTATTATGACGAGATCGATTCGACTAATAACCGGGCCAAAGCACTTGGCGAGGCCGGAGGTGCAGATGGAACTCTTTTTGTTGCAGAGAGCAGACGGCGGGAAAAGGAAGACGCGGCAGATGCTGGCAATCACCGGCGGGCAGCAGTATTTCCATGTCGATTCTGTTAAGACCTGTGATGAATCCGTCAGATGCACCGATGTTGACACTTGTCATGGCATATGCGGCAACGAAAGCTTTGCGTGAAAAGACCGAGTTGGATATAGGAATCAAATGGCCGAATGATCTGGTCGTGAGTGGAAAGAAGATCAGTGGGATACTGACGGAGATGAGCGCAGAGATCGATTACATCAATCATGTAGTGATCGGAATCGGAATCAATGTCAATATGGAGTCCTTTCCGGAAGATATCGCGAAGACAGCGACTTCACTGCGGATCGAAGCGGGCAAAGAATTTCGCAGGTTTGAGCTGATCGCTGCGATCGTGGAGCATTTTGAAAAAGCCTACGAAGCGGTCTGCGAGGCGGGAAGTCTGGAGCCGATCATGGAAGATTATAACCGTCTGCTGGTAAACTGTGGGCGTCGGGTGCGTGTACTGGAACCGGAACATGAATATGATGCACTGGCACTGGGGATTGACAAGACCGGGGAATTGCAGGTAGAATGTGAAGACGGCAGCAGAAAGTCTGTCTTTGCCGGAGAAGTTTCGGTACGTGGAATTTATGGGTATGTATAGAAGGAGAATTTATGTATCAGGATAAGATCGTATTATGCGGAGCCAACTCTTACGAAGAAAAATTTTATATGAATCCGGATTTTGATAATCTGCCACAGCACATCAAAGATGAATTGAAGATCATGTGTGTGCTGTATGTACATGATGTCGGGGGAATCCTTACACTTGTATTTGAGGAGAATGGGGAGCTGGAATTTGAAGTGACTTCTGCAGAGGGAGATCCGATGTTTGACGAGATCGGAAGCCGTCTGAAGATCAAGGAGATTCAGACAGACGAGAAGAAGCAGGAGCTTCTGACACAGCTTCAGCTTTATTACAAAGTATTTTTTCTGGGGGAAGAGATTGAATGATAAAGACACTGACGATAGGAAATGTAGAGCTTCCGAACCGTTATGTGCTGGCACCGATGGCAGGGGTAACAGACCTGCCATTTCGTCTGTTATGCAAGGAACAGGGAGCAGGGCTTCTGTGCATGGAAATGATCAGTGCAAAGGCGCTCCAGTACAAGAATAAGAATACCAAGGCGCTGCTTGCGATCGATCCAAGAGAATACCCGGTATCACTTCAGCTTTTCGGGGAAGATCCGGACATCATTTCCGAGCAGGCAAAGCGGATCGAAGAACTTCCATTTCAGATCCTGGATATCAATATGGGCTGTCCGGTTCCAAAGGTCGTGCGCAATGGAGAAGGTTCGGCGTTGATGAAGGATCCGAAGCGAATCTATGATATTGTATATAAGACAGCGAAAGCGATCAAGAAACCGGTGACGATAAAGATCCGCAAAGGATTTGACGATACCTGTATCAATGCACCGGAGATTGCGAAGGTTGCAGAAGAAGCAGGTGCAGCGGCAATCGCAGTACATGGAAGGACCAGAGAACAGTATTACTCCGGAAATGCAGACTGGGAGATTATCCGTAAGGTGAAAGAAGCAGTGAAGATTCCTGTAATCGGAAATGGGGATGTGACAAGCGGACAGAAGGCACTGGATATGTTTGAGCAGACCGGCTGTGATGGTGTGATGATCGGAAGAGGCTGCCAGGGAAATCCATGGATCTTCAGGGAATTACTGGCATATGAAGAGACCGGATCCATTCCGGAAAGACCGGGCACAGACCAGATCCGGGAAACAATGCTGCGTCATGCAAGACTGCAGATCGAGTTCAAGGGAGATTATATCGGAATCCGTGAAATGCGCAAGCATTTTGCATGGTATACGGCAGGCATGAAACATTCTGCGGCACTGCGCGGCAGGGTCAATCAGGTGGAGCATTTTGAAGAACTGGAACAACTGGTGGATATGGTGCGCGGGGCGGACGAAACAAAGTGAAGTTTGAAAGCAGATTGACAGATGAATATGATTAGGCTATAATATTATGACTAGTTTTAAAATGTTATAAATGTAGAAAGGGATAGATTAAAATGGCAGAGAAACAGTTTCTTACAAAGAAAGGTTACGAAGAACGTGTTGCATTACTGGAGAACTTAAAGGTTGTCAAGGAAGAAAGGAAGTTGCCCAGAAAGTTAAAAGAAGCAAGAGAGCAGGGCGATTTATCTGAAAATGCAGAATACGATGCAGCCAAGGACGAACAGAGAGATATTGAAACACAGATTACAGAGCTTGAAGCAATTTTAAGCAATGCAGAAATCATTCAGGACAATGATAAGAGTACAGACCGTGTTAAAATGGAAAGTGTTGTAAAGCTGCATGACATTGAATACGATGAAGATATTGAATACGTTATTGTCGGTTCTTCCGAAGCAGACAGCTTAAATAATAAGATTTCTAACGAATCACCGCTGGGTGCCGCACTCATTGGCAAGAAGGTCGGAGAAATCGTAAAAGTAGAAGCACCGGCAGGCGAAATCGAGTATAAGATTGTAGAAATTGTAAATGAATAGTCGATAAGGAGAAAGAACAGTGGCAGAGAAGAATAATACACAGATGCCTGATGTCAACGAACAGATTAAGAACCGTATGGATAAGTTAAAGGCTTTGCAGGAAGAAGGCAGAGACCCATTCGAGATTACAAAGTACGATGTGACAAACCATACACAGGATATTAAAGAACATTTTGAAGATTTTGAAGGCAAGGAAGTATCCATTGCAGGACGATTAATGGCAAAGCGTGTCATGGGTAAAGCCTCTTTCTGCAATGTGGCAGATTTAAAGGGCAACATTCAGTTATATGTAGCAAGAGATTCTGTCGGAGAAGAACCGTATGCACGTTTTAAGAAATTTGACATCGGCGATATTGTCGGCGTAAAGGGTGAAGTTTTCAGAACACAGAAGGTGAAATGTCTGTTCATGTATCTGAAATCACACTTTTAACAAAGAGCTTACAGGTGCTTCCGGAAAAGTTCCATGGCTTAACAGATACAGAAGTGCGTTACAGACAAAGATACGTGGATTTAATTGTAAATCCGGAAGTCAGAACAACATTTATGAAGCGTTCACAGATTATTAAGGAAATCCGTAACTTCCTTGATGGCAGAAACTTCATGGAAGTAGAAACACCAATGCTCGTTTCCAATGCAGGCGGCGCGGCTGCCAGACCATTTGAAACACATTACAATGCACTGGACGAAGATGTAAAGCTTCGTATTTCACTGGAATTATACTTAAAGCGACTGATTGTCGGCGGCATGGAACGTGTTTACGAAATCGGCAGAGTATTCCGTAATGAAGGTGTGGACACCAGACACAATCCTGAATTTACATTAATGGAACTGTATCAGGCATATACCGATTACAACGGCATGATGGAACTTGCAGAAACCATGTACCGTACAGTATGTGAAAAGGTAAACGGTTCACCGGTTGTAAAATACGGTGATATTGAAATCGATTTTTCAAAGCCGTTTGAGAAGATTACAATGGTTGATGCTGTTAAGAAATATGCAAATGTGGATTTCTCAAAGATTGAAACACTTGAAGAAGCAAGAGCTGTTGCAAAGGAACACAATATTGAATTTGAGGAAAGACATAAGAAGGGTGACATCTTAAATTTATTCTTTGAAGAATATGTAGAAGAACATCTGATTCAGCCGACATTTGTTATGGATCACCCGGTAGATATTTCTCCGCTGACAAAGAAGAAGCCGGATGCACCGGAATATACAGAACGTTTCGAGTTGTTTATGAACGGCTGGGAAATGGCAAATGCGTACTCTGAATTAAATGATCCGATTGACCAGAGAGAACGTTTTGCGGCACAGGATGCGCTGGCAGCAGCCGGT
>ENA-OQAZ01001541-OQAZ01001541.1-human-gut-metagenome-genome-assembly--contig:-NODE-1541-length-10796-cov-7.259443_pt1 | contig 10796 bp, 6 predicted proteins | sample MGYA00242737_ERZ504531 | MGnify/ENA primary metagenome ERZ504531 (study PRJEB26092, sample SAMD00036244) | human gut metagenome | host: Homo sapiens | study: EMG produced TPA metagenomics assembly of...
CCCGGAAAAATCAGTAAGTAAGATAGAAAAATTGCAGTGTCTGCTATCAAACATCTTGATCAATCAAAAAAGAGAGAGAATACTTCTGATTGCAGTTGTTTCTTCTTTTTAAAGAAAATTGGCTTTATGAAAAAATTTAGCCTTTTTTATTTGGAAATTAGATACATAATATTTAAATATAGGTGGGATTAATATGTGTGATGTAAAAAAATATGAAAAAATATATGAAGAAATAAAGTGTCTGGAACCTGAAGATACATTGCAACTTACATTAGAAGCTGATTCAGAAGAGCAGAGGGAATTTTATCAGATGGTAGGTGATTTTTTACTTCAAAAAAGGCAAAAACAAGTAATTGCGAGGAATTTATTTTAAAAGAAAAAATATATCGTTCTGGGTGGAGTTAATGGAGCTGGTAAATCTAATTAGTGACAAACTGAGAAATCAGCAACACTTATACTTGCCAGATTAAGTTTTAGACAAAGAATATCTTTGTTTTAATAAAACATTTTTTCGCTGTTTTCGATGGTCAGACCCCTCCAGGCAAAATGCCAATGACACAAAACTTAGCAGATCTGTGACATGGGAGCAAATCTGATTAGTGACAAACTGAGAAATCAGCAACAGTAAATATCCTTGTTTTGAATTACAATAATTATTGTATAAAGTTTTCATCGCAAGTTAATTTTACCACAAAAATAGAACCATTCGCATGAACGAATGGTTCTATTTCTTTTAGGGACTTATTTCACAGACCCTTTCTTTTTAGGAATCTGTGAGTATGTAAATAAATTGTTTATTAACAATACCTGAAAGTTATCGATATGTGTGACTCTTAATAAATTATTTCTTTACATAGATTTCGATTTTTTTAGTTTTGACAGAGCAGGAACCTGTTGTTACCATTTTGTATCCTGCTGGTACCGGAACTTCACTGGCTTTAATAGATGTAGCTTTTTTATCGACAACGATTTCTCCAGTAGCAACAATTTTGTTTGTTTTTGCTAATCTATAAATAACTTTAATTGTTTTTCCTAATTTTTTAACCTCAACAGTTACTGTATTATTTTTGGAAATTTTTAATTTGGAACCAGTTGTTACAATCTGATATCTGTCTGGTGCTGTGATTCTGCTCATATTAACATATTTGGCAGTAGCTACTACAGAAAGTTTCTTACTGCTGACAACTTTACCAGATTCTTTAAAAATAACAGTTACAGATTTTTTATTCTGGTCTACAGTAATATAAACTTTGTTATTTTGGGAAATTTTAATGTCACCAACGATGCCAATTGTATATCCATCTGGTGCTGTTAATTTGCCAGTGTTAATATAAGTAGCATCTTTATCAACAGTCATAGGAGCTGTCTTGATGACATTTCCTTTTCTATCCTGATATACAACAGTAATTCCTTTTGTTGTAACTGCTTTACGAACAGCAGCGTATACATAACCATCATTGATTGCAAGATCACCAGCTAATACCAATTCATAGCCTTCTGGTGCTGTAAGTTTGCTGGTATTTACAGATGTAGCATCTTTATCAACAGTAAGCTCCACTTCTGCAATCTGTTTTTCTTCTTCTTCAGAATAGTAGTTGATTTTTACAGTTTTAGTAGTAGCTACTTTGCGAACAGCAGCGTATACATAACCATCATTGATTGCAAGATCGCCAGATAATACCAATTCATAACCTTCTGGTGCTGTAAGAGAACTTGCGTTTACAGATGTGGCATCTGCAGGAACTTGCATCGGTTCTTCTTTAACCTGTGTATTTGCCTCTTCATCATAGAAATTAATATATATAGTTTTTTGAGCTGCTACATTAGCACTATCAACATCAGCAGAATCAAAAGCTTCTGGTGAGGCATCAGTTCCATCAGAGAATACGCTGACGTCAGAAGCTGCTACAGGTACAACGCTGGTTCCTGCTACGCAGGCAGCGAGCATTAAAGCCATAATTTTTTTTCTACGTTCTTTTAATCCCATATTCTTTTTCTCCTTCATTATCTGGAAAACATATTTCTTTTGCATTGCAAGAATGGGGCATAATCATGAATTATGCCCGTCTTGCCTGTTGGAATCTTATATAAAATTACCCAAATGGATTATTTTACAGTGATCTTTTTAAGATTGGACCATGGGCTGAATACTTTCCTGCCGTTTTCGGAAGTTCTGTTGAATGCATGCATTCCTACTGTCCAGCTTCCTTTTGGTACATTCTTAAATGTAGCTGTTACTGTACCTTCTTTGAGGTTCAGGATCTTGTGATCGCCATAGTGGTATGGACGAGTCTCGCCGTTTTCTTTCTTGGAGGATGTTCCAAGTACTACGTCGTATCCTGTTGCATTAGCAGCTGCTTTATATGTTACTTTTACAGTTGTTCCGCTTACATTTACGCTTGTGATGATCGGAGCATCCGGTGTGATTGCAGATACAACGAATGGATATGCATTTGACCAGTCGCTGAATACTTTCTTACCGTTTTCATCACGTTTCCAAGCATGGCAGTATGCATAATATGTTTCCTGCTGTACATACTTAAATGTAGTAGATGTACTAACCTGATTCTTGTTTACAGAAGTATAATCTTTATTTGTGATGCAGTCACGATCTGTAGAGATTACATAATCGTAACCAGCAGCACCTTCAGAATCACCGGAAAGGATGACTGTTGCTTGGTTTCCAGTAACATTTACTTTAGTGATCATCGGAGCATCCGGTTTTTCATCTTCTGCTTTTCCGTCTGCAACTACTGTCTTGGATCCTGTGTAGTTTTTGGATGTGCTGTTTGCTTTTACTGTATATGTTCCGTCAGTGTTCTTTTCAGAAGTATATTCTGTAGCCGGAACTGGGAGATATCCATTTAATACAGTTGTAACGCCATCTTTTACAGTTACAGTACAATCGTTGATGTTCTTCTTATCAACGCCCCATGTTAAGTTTGCTCTGGAATAAGCTGTACTGTCAACATCGTCTGTATCGAATGTTGCAACGCCAGAGTCTGTGTATCCGTTGATACCTTTGATTTCTACTCCATAAATATCACCAACAGTTACATCGATAGGAGTTACAGTGTTGCCATTTTTGTCGATTAATCTAAGAGTATAATCTTTGCCTTCAACTAATGTGCTTCCACCAATCTGAATCAGTACTTCTGGTTTAACTGGAAGGCCGCCTGCATATGTAGCGTTCTTAACACTTACATTCTTAGCAACGAATTTAACAGATTTGATTGTGAATGGGATATAAGCAACAACACCGTTGATAATTGTTCCATCAGAAGTAACAATTGTCTTAGTTCCTGCAAATCCTGTTCCTTCTTTAGCTACTGCATAGATATAACCAATGTTTTCTTTTCCAGCAGTTACTTTCTTACCTGTGATATTGTCTGCATATTTGATTTCGAAATCGCTTTCTTTTGCAGTTGTCTTTACGCCATCATTTGTAACTTTTCTGATGTTGCTTAATAATGCCTTTGCAAAAGTATGCTCATTTCCGTCAAATGTGAATGCAACCTGGCTGTTATGAACTACACCATTTACATTTCCATCAGCATCTTTATCTACATCTGCTGTATAAGCGTCTGTTACGTCAAATCCTTTGCTGTCATAAACGTTAAGAGTAGCTTCTACTTTTTCTTTTACGATATTGAAGCTTGCTGTGATGTTAGAACCTGTGAAGTTCTTGTTTCCATCTAATGGTTTCAGAACAACTGTTCCGACTCCGGCTTCAACGTTTTCGCCATAAGAAACGATTTCAAACTGGTTGGATACATCGTTTCCGTTTAATGTTGCTGTAAATTTACGAGGTCTTACCTGTTTTCCAGTGTAATCCTGATCAGCGATGGATACTTTTACATCTGCTGTGTTTGCAGCTGTGATTGTAAATGTTCCAGTTGCTTTTCCTGAATAGAAGTAGTTGTATCCCTGTACAGTGATTGTTCCAGTACCAACATTTACAGCATTGCTGATGCTTACTTCCTCATATTCAGCATCTTTATCGTTAACTTCACCCTTCTTGTAAAGAGCAATAGCACCGTCAAGCACTGCATAAGTAGGCTGGATCTTTCCACCTGTGTAAGTATAAGTAGAAGGTGTTGCAACAACCATAGCGTCTGTTAATTTCTTAGGTACGATTTCTGTCTTACCGCTTGCTGTAACAGTTCTTGTTTTGCCGTTTGTTGTTTTTAAAATATAGTTTGTGTTTGTAACAGTAACTTCTGTAATGATGTTGTTAAACAAGCCATTAGCGATATCTTTGTTTTCATATTCATATTTAACTGTGAAATCGCTGTCTGTGAGAGTTTTTTCTACTTTTTTGCCTTTTGCTACAACTGTTACAGGAAGTTATATTCGCCTGCTTCTGTAAGTGCTTTATTAATAGAAACATCATCCGGTACAGTTACATAATCAGCTTCAACTACCAGTGGTTTGATTAAGAACGGAATAGATGCTGTCTGATCTTTGTATGTTCCGCTTGTAATCTTGATGTTAACGTAAGCGTTTGCTACTGGATTGTAATTTCCGTCATATACAGTTGTTGCATTTACGTTGTTTGTATATCCTGTGATTTCGTATCCGTCTGTTCCAAGATCTTCTGTTTTGGGGTTACCCTGTGCGTTGAAATACTGAATAACCAGTTCTCCTAAATCGCTCTTGGAAGGTTTGATCGCATCGCCTGTATAATCTGTTGTATACTGTGTTTTTGCAGATACAGCATTTAATGCAGCTGCAGTAGCAACAACAGTGAATGTCTGCTCACCTGTGCAGTTTCCACCGTCTTTAGCACGTACTGTAACAGTATATGTACTTCCGTTTTTAAACTGTTCAGCGTCTGTACCATCAGCATTTTTTACAATAAGTGTATATTCTTTGCTGGAGTTTTTAATTGCAGAAAGGTCTGAGCCTTCTACACCTGTAAATATCAGATAATCAGCTAATTTGCTTACAGCAATATCTGTTGGAATCTGTCCACTTAAAGTGTTAACAGTAATCTTTGTTCCTGCTGTAGAAAGGTCACGTTTTGCAACGTTAACAGTCTCATTTGTTGTGTAATATTCATCTGCATCTGTAAAATTCTTTAATTTTGTTTTGTCAACATATACAACAACGGGGTAATCACCTACTTTTGTATATTCAACCTGAGCAGTTGTAACTGCAGCAGATAAATCAGCACCGCTTAATTTTCCATCAGCGCCTTTATTACTGGAAGCAGATTCTTTTAATGTAATGTTATCTTTGGAAATCTTAATAGCCTTACCTGTATACTGATAGGACTGTCCTTTTGTTGCTGTTGCAAGGATATCTCCTTTTGCATATGCTTTTGCTGTAACGTTACCGATTACAAGTTCAGCACTGCCTGTGTAAGCAGAGTCTTCTTTTGCTGTTACAGTAAGTTTGAATTCTTCTTTATTATTAGTTGCATTAGTTACAGATGTTTCATAAGCATCAGCAGCTACATTTGCATTTTCAGAATCCAGAACAGTAAGTGCAACGCCGTCAGCTTCAGTAATAGTCTGAGCAAAACCGTTGTATGCTTTTGTTGTGGTTGCAGGTGTAGCAGTCACAGAATTTAAAGATCTCTTTTCTACAGCTACAGAAATACCTGTGTTAATGTCATAAAGAGTCTGCTGATTGCTGTCTACATCGTAAACATAAAGGGTTAATGTTTTTCCAGCCATGTCAGCTGTTGTATTTAAACTCATATCAGTTGCATCGTCTACTTTTCCGTTAGAAGATGCATATGCAATACCTTTTTCGTCAACCCAACGATACTGCCATCCACCTTCTACTTCTGATCCGTCAGTTTTAGTTACAGTACCACTGATAACAGATGCTCCTCCCCAAACAACTTTTTTGCTGTCTGCAGATAAGTTAAGAGTAATATCAGCTTCATTTACCATTACAGATGCTGAAGCTGCGTCTTCTGTATCGTCAACAACAGGAGCTTCTGCAGCGAACGCATCTGCTTCAGTAGCTACGGAAGCGTCAGTACCATCACTGAACTCAGCAGCCCAAACCGGCACATTAGAGGTTGCCAGCATTGCAACGACGAGAGACATACTTAAGGTTTTCTTAGCCATGCCTTTCTTCGTGTTTTTAATCTTTGTCATGATTATAGTTCCCCTTTCCTTAATATAACTATTTCTTTTTGGGTAAAGATTCCTAGACATAATCTGTCTGTTATGGTTAATAATAGTGCTTTCACCACTTTTTGTCAAGGGTAATGCTCAAGAATTTTACGATTTTTTTAAATTTCATACACTTCAAAAGCATTTATTTTCCTTGCTTTTTCAGGTTTAAAATCTATAACTTGTTACAAATGCAGTGAGTTTTTCCTGTTTATCACAAGATGATGTAGTATTCTCTTTTTTACCGATTCTAACAGTTAATCCTGATCTGTTCTGGAAGCTGGCTTACAATCTTTCGGAAATTTCCCGAGGTCAGATATGTATCTTTGAGCTTTTTCTTACTATATTCATATATTGTATTTCTTGTTTGTTCTATCAAATAAGCAGTGTAAAATTCTTCCCAACTGAAATATTGTCTGCTGTCAGCCAGTTCATAGGTCTTTTCTGTTACTTCAGAAGTTTTATCTATAATATTGGCTCTTAACAGCAAATACTCAAATGATTCCGGTGCGTATAATACGATTTTATTTCTGGTATCTCTCATATATTGCATTACATGCTGCATTTCCGGACCGAAGGCGGCTCCGTCTACAATTGCAAGGATTTCTTTTTCCCTGCTTTTCTGCAGATATGAAAGTATGTTGCTTTTTCCTTCTGCTGAGCAACATGTTTCTCCGAATAATTTATGATAGAATTCGTATCCTGAATTAGAGTCTTCTGTTATTACCAGCTCTGGTTGGATATCCTCTTTTGCCTGCAAATTATATAATTGATAAGTTTCATTATATATTCTTTTGGCATTTTGATATTTCTGACTGTCTCGCTCTTGTCTCATGCCGTAAATTTCTTCAATACTATATGGCAAATGTTCCAGGCTATCCCTTGTGACCAAAACGAAATAATTATCGCTACCTTTTACCATTCTGGTAAATTCTTTACTGCGTAAAAATGGTGCTCCTTCATCAATAAATATAATACATTGCTGCAGTGTGGCAAGTCTTTCTTTCCATGAAGCGTTTTCTATTACTACACATCGTTTTTCACATATTTTGGTAATTCCTGATGATATGCCATTGTTCTCATAATCAGAAATCATTCGAAGGAGTTCTGTTTTTCCTGTTGCAGAATCTCCCTGAATGACAGTGATATTTCTCTTTACTGTAAGATGATAATGAACTCGTTTGTTGTATATTTCAATATCATACTTTCCTGTCATGTTTTATCATCCTCTCAATAATCGGTTTACAATGATTTCGTCATCCAGTTCAAGCATGGAGTGAACCGTTTTTCCTGTGTTTACAATATAGATATCAAATGGCTGTTTTCCAAAGTCCATGATATAGCCCAGGCGAATTGTGATGTCTTTTTGTTCTGCCAGTTTTAAAATCCATTGTGCACAGTTGTTTCCGCAGGCAGATGCGTTAAATATATGATCTGGATCATTTTGCATCAATATCAGAGTTTTTACTCCTCCTGAGAGGCGTTCCGGTGGAATCGGGCCGAGAAATGGGCTGTCAATCATGCATGGACCTTTTACCTCTGATCCGTCTATATCTTTGATCATTTTTCTGGAAGTTTCTGATGTGATCCACTCATCTTCATATGTGTTATTGAAGAACACATCAGGATTAAAAATATAATTGTCTCCCGGATTGTCCCCAAAAAATATTTTCAGCATCTTGTATTCCTCCATTCTGTCAAAACTGATTATCTTTTCTTATTTTATCAAAAATATCTTCCTGTTTCCAGCATCACAAAAACAGCAGAGAACTTTTTTATCATTCTCTGCTGTTTCTCTACCATTTGCTTTAAGGTGTTAAAGCAAACATATTATTTCTTTCTGACAATAACCTTATCCAGATGCCAGATATCATCTACATATTCCTGGATAGTTCTGTCGGATGTGAACTTGCCGCTGCATGCTGTGTTGAGGAGCGCTTTCTTAGCCCAGCCTTTTTCATCTCTGTATGCTGCTTCTACGCGTTTCTGTGCGTCTGCATAGGAACGGAAGTCTGCGAGGATGAAGTAGCGGTCTGCTCTGTCTGTGTTCTTTGTGTTGAGAAGTGAATCGTACAGGTCACGGAAGAGCTCTGTATCGTTAGAGAAGGTTCCGTTGATGAGCTGCATCAGTACCTGACGGATTTCTTCGTCTGTGTTGTAGATTACGTTTGGATCGTATCCGCCGTTGTTTTCGTAGTTGATTACTTCGTCGGAGCTTAAACCGAAGATGAATGCGTTTTCTGCGCCAACTTCTTCTACGATCTCTACGTTAGCACCGTCCATTGTTCCAAGTGTAGGAGCACCGTTGAGCATGAACTTCATGTTACCTGTACCGGATGCTTCTTTACTTGCTGTGGAGATCTGCTCGGAAACGTCTGCTGCTGCGAAGATCCACTCAGCGTTAGATACTCTGTAGTTTTCGATGAATACAACTTTGATCTTGCCGTTGATGGAAGCGTCGTTGTTTACTACATCTGCTACGGAGTTGATGAGTTTGATGATCTTCTTGGCTGTTGCGTAACCTGCGGATGCTTTTGCACCGAAGATGAATGTTCTTGGATAGAATTCCATTTCCGGATGCATCTTGATCTGGTTGTACAGATAGATAACATGCAGGATGTTCAGGAGCTGACGTTTGTACTCGTGAAGTCTCTTAACCTGTACATCGAAGATGGAGTGCGGGTCTACTTCTACGCCATTGTGCTCAAGGATGTATTTAGCCAGACGCTCTTTGTTCTTGAACTTAATGTTCATGAATTCCTGGAGTGCTTTTTCATCATCTGCGTAAACTGCAAGTTTCTTTAACTGCGGAAGGTCTGTGATCCAGTCCGGTCCGATATGCTCTGTGATCCAGTCTGCAAGGAGTGGATTTGCGTGGAGCAGGAAACGTCTCTGAGTGATACCGTTTGTCTTGTTGTTGAATTTCTCAGGCATCATTTCATAGAAGTCTTTTAATTCCTGATTCTTCAGGATCTCTGTATGAAGGCGTGCAACACCGTTTACAGAGTAGCCTGCTGCGATTGCAAGGTGAGCCATCTTAACCTGTCCGTCATAGATGATTGCCATCTTTTTGATTTTCTCATAATTTCCCGGATATTTTGCCTGAATCTCAAGGATGAAACGACGGTTGATCTCTTCGATGATCTGGTATACACGCGGAAGCAGTCTGGAGAAGAGCTCGATCGGCCATTTCTCAAGTGCCTCGGACATGATTGTATGGTTTGTGTAAGCAACAGATTTTCTTGTTACTTCCCATGCTTCATCCCATCCAAGTCCTTCTTCATCCATAAGGATACGCATTAACTCTGCTACTGCTACAGTCGGATGTGTATCGTTCATCTGGAATGTTACTTTTTCATATAATTTATGGATATCGTCATGTTTCTTTTTGTATTTGGCAATTGCTGCCTGGAGGCTTGCAGATACAAAGAAGTACTGCTGTTTCAGTCTCAGCTCTTTACCTGCATAATGATTGTCATTCGGATAAAGAACTTCTACGATATTACGGGCAAGGTTCTCCTGCTCTACTGCTTTCTTGTAATCACCTTTGTCAAAGGAATCAAGCTCGAAGTCTACGATCGGCTCTGCATCCCAGATACGAAGTGTGTTTACTACATCATTGTCATATCCTGTGATCGGCATATCATAAGGAATGGCTTTTACAGCCTGATATCCTTCGTGGATAAATTTGTTTCCGCCCTTTTCAGGATCGTACTCTACTCTTACATATCCACCAAAGTGTACTTCCTTGGCATATTCCGGACGACGCAGTTCAAATGGGTAGCCGTTCTTTAACCAGTTATCCGGTACCTCGATCTGATAACCGTTCTGGATTTTCTGTTTGAACATTCCGTAGTGGTAACGGATTCCGCAGCCATATGCTGCGTAATTTAAAGTTGCGAGAGAATCAAGGAAGCATGCAGCCAGTCTTCCCAGACCACCGTTTCCAAGTGCCGGATCCGGTTCCTGATCTTCGATACAGTTAAGGTCAAATCCCAGCTCTTCGAGAGCTTCTTTTACTTCACCGTAAGCGCAAAGGTTGATCAGGTTGTTTCCGAGAGCACGTCCCATCAGGAATTCCATGGACATATAGTATACGATCTTCGGATCCTGTTCGTCATAAGCTTTCTGTGTTGCAAGCCAGTTATCAATGATAACGTCTTTTACAGAGTAGCTTACTGCCTGGAAAATCTGCTCCTGTGTAGCTTCTTCAATTGTTTTTCGATAGAGGAATTTTACGTTGTCTTTTACGCTTTTCTTGAATGCCTCTTTCTTGAACATTTCGTTTGTCATTTCATACCTCCCGTAATGGTTTCACTGTTCACTTTATTCTCAGCAATACACCTTGCGGATATTGCCGGTGAACCTCTTCATTCCGTCAACTCTTCTGTTTTCTCATATCAGAGAAATTGGGGGCAAAGAATCTCCGCCTCCAATTTCCTCTCTGAAATCAGACTGTCAAGGATAATGATACTCTTTTTTCGACAGTCTGTCATGTGTATAATTGCCGAATTTTATAACATTTTTTTGTTATCGTTACTGTTCACAGCAACACGCTTCGCGATGCACAGAATTTATGCTAATCGCATAAATTCGCGCGGTATGTCTCGGGTTTTCTGTGAAATACCTGTAACTTATCATTACCTTGTCAGTAATTGACCGAAT
>ENA-OQAZ01001542-OQAZ01001542.1-human-gut-metagenome-genome-assembly--contig:-NODE-1542-length-10796-cov-4.426094_pt1 | contig 10796 bp, 12 predicted proteins | sample MGYA00242737_ERZ504531 | MGnify/ENA primary metagenome ERZ504531 (study PRJEB26092, sample SAMD00036244) | human gut metagenome | host: Homo sapiens | study: EMG produced TPA metagenomics assembly of...
CGCAAACTCGGCCGCATCGTCGGGCAGGTCGTCCAGACCGTCATCACCGACGTCAATATTGACCGGCGGCCTGCGGTAGAACAGGTCATACAGCACAGGCACGACGAACAGCGTCATCAGCGTGGCGTAGCTCAGACCGCCGATGATGACAATGGCCATGCCAGTGCTCATCTCGCTGGCCATGTCGGTGCCGAACAGCATCGTGACCATCGCCAGCACCGTCGTCAGCGTCGTCATCAGGATCGGGCGCATACGGGTGCGGCCCGTCGCCACAAGGGCGTCGGTGCGCTCCAGCCCGCCGATGCGCAGCTGGTTGGCGTAGTCCACAAACACAATGCCGTTGTTGACGACGACGCCCATCAGGACCAGGAAGCCCATCAGCGAGATCAGCGACAGCTGCTCACCGGCAGCCATCAGGCCGAGCATACCGCCGGTGAAGGCCAGCGGGATCGTGAACAGAACAATGAACGGCGACAGCAGGCTCTGGAACTGCGCCACCATGACAAAATAGACAAAAGCCAATGCCAGTGCAAGCATTTTTGCCATCTGGCTCAGCATCTCGGTGACCTGGGTCGTCTCACCGGCCAGCTCGGCGGTCACGCCGTCGGGCAGGTCCAGTGCGGCCAGCTGCGGCTCCAGCTCGCGGGAGAGCAGCGTCGTGTTGTAGCCGTCGGCGGTCTCACTCGTCACGGCCAGCTTGCGGGAGCCGTTCTCGCGGGCAATCGTCGTATAGCCCGCCGTCGTGGTGCGGGTCGCGAACTCACCGAGGGTGTGCGTCTCCTTTACGCTGCTGCCGTTCTCATCGGTGGTCGTCGTCTCGAACTCCATATTGAAAATATCGTCCAGCGTCGGCGTGTCGGTCTTATCGACGATGACGACGCTGTAGCTGTCGCCGCCCGCCTTCAGCGTCGTGGCGGTGGTGTCCGTCGTCAGCTTGGCGGCGATCTGCTGGTAGACCTGCGCGACGGTCAGACCCATCCGCATAGCCTTGTCCTTGTCAATCGTGATGTTGATCTCGGTGTCGCCGGCGTCCTGGCCGTCGGTGACGTTTTGGATACCGTCGATGCCCTCCATCAGCGCCATGACCTGCTTGCCCGCGGCGGCCAGGTCATTGAGGTCGCTGCCGTAGAGGTCCACCTCGATGCCGGAGCCGGACAGCGCACTCATGTCCATCATGCCATTGGAGTTCACTTCAATTTCGCAGTTTAGATCTGCTGTTTTGCCGTAGATCTCCTGCTCCACGACCTTGGCCTTAGGTGCCTTGTCGCCCAGCAGGACGTAATAGGTAAACGTGGTGTTGTCGGTGGCGGCATTGCCGCGGCCATGGCGACCATGTTGTTGGAACCGCCCGACATCGCGCCGACGGTATCGACGCCGTCCACGCTCATGACCGCGTCCATGACGCTGTCCGCCGTGGCGAAGGCGTCCGCCTTAGCCGTATCGTCAGGCACATTGACCGTAATGGTCAGCTGGTTGCTGCTCATGTCGGGGATCATGACGATGCCCATGGTGGCGACGCGCCAGACCGACACCCCCAGCAGCGCAATGGCCAGCGCCAGCGGCACAGCCTTGCGGCGCAGGCAGAAGCGCAGCAGCTTTTCATAGCCGTTCAGCACCTTGTCGAACAGCGGGTGCTTGATGTCCTTCTGCTTTTTCAGCACGGTGGAGCCCGCGCAGGCACAACGGTCAGCGCCACAACAAGGGACGCCAGCAGACTGAAGGTGATGGTCCAGGCCATGTCGCTGAGAAGCTCGCGCACCATGCCGGTGGTGAACACCAGCGGCAGAAAAACGCAGATCGTCGTCAGGGTGGAGGATACGATGGACCCGGCCACCTGACGTGCGCCCTGCACCGACGCGCGGGCGCGGGCACGCCGCGGCCCGCAGACGGTAGATGTTTTCAATGACGACAACCGAGTTGTCGACCAGCATGCCGACGCCCAGCGCCAGGCCGGACAGCGACAGGATATTGAAGGTAATGCCGGTGAAATACATCAGCACAATGGCAAACAGCACGCTCAACGGCATACTGATGGCCACGACGATGGTCGGGCGCAGGTCCTTCAAAAACAGCGCCAGTACGATGATGGCCAGCGCTGCGCCCTCGATCAGGTTGGACAGCACACTATTGACGATGAGCTTGATATAGTCGCCTGGTCCATGATGGGCGTCAGGTGCAGGCCCTCGTTTTCGGCCATCATCGTTTCCATCGCCGCGCTGCTGGCGTTGGAGACCGTCGAGGTGGACGACGTCGAGCTCTTGTACAGCGACAGCAGCACGGCGCGGTTCTTGTCCACCTTGCGTAGGCGTCGTCGGCGTTGTCGGTCATTTCGACCTCGGCCACATCGGACAGACGCACGTCGCCGATGCCGTCGATATTGCAGAGCACCATGCTTTTCAGCTCGTCCGCGTCGGCAAAGGCATCACCGACCTTGACGATGTAGCGGTTGTCGTCGCCGTCGCCGCCCTCGATGTACCCGCGGGCATCGAGAAGTTCTGCGCATAAATGAGCTGCTGCAGCGTCGTCATGTTCAGCAGCTGGTCCAGATTCGCGCTTTTCAGCGCCTCCTCGCGGGCGGACTCGTATTCCTCCTGCGCGGCCTCGAGCTGGGTCTTGCCGGCCTCGAGCTGGGTCTTGCCGCTGGAGACCCGGAACTCGCCCAGCTGCAGCTGGGCCTCGGTGCCGCTCAGCAGCAGCTGGACGGCCATATCGGCCATGGCGGGGTCTACCGCCTCGTCGCCAAGGCTTGCCAGCATTTTTTGCAGCTTGTCGCGCTGTTCGTTCAGCTGGGTCAGCATTTCCTGCGCTTTGGTCAGCTGGTCGCGCAGGGCGGCGGCGGTGTCGTTCAGCGTCTGCTGCAGCGGCTGCATACCGTCGTTCAGCGCAGTCTCGGCCTCCTGCCGCGCAGTCAGCAGCGTCGTGGCGTTCTGCAGGGCGACCTTCGTCGTGGAGAGCGTTGACAGATTGCCGCTCAGCTCGCTGACGCGGGCGCGGCGGGCGGCGTTGCCGTCGATGACGGCCTGGTCCTGCGCCTGCTCGGCGCGCTTGGCGTCGATCTGCGCCTGTAAATCGGCCGTTCGGTCTCGTCCTCGGTGTTGTTGAGGGAGTCCTGCAGCGACGCGATCTCCACCTCCAGCGCCTGAATGCGGGCGCTCATGGCCGCATACTGGGCATCCAAGTAGGCCGCAGTCTGCTCCACCGTCATATTCTGCTCCAACAGCCCCTCGTCTGCGGCGCGCTGGCGGATGGCCGCATCCGCGCGGTCGATCGAGTTGATCATCGCGCCCATCTTGTTCAGGTCGCTCTTGGCTTCGGCCAGATTGGCCGGGAGCGCGTCGGCGTTATACTGTGGGTCGTAGGCGGCCAGCACCGTCTTGCAGCTGGCAAACAGTGCATCGTCGATGGGCAGCGTGACCTCGGGCAGGGTCGTGCTTGTATTTTTGGCATTCTCCAGCTTGCGGTTTGCCTCGTCCAGGTCGGTCTGCAGGCTGGCGATCTTCTTTTCCAGCTCGGGGATCTGCTTGTCCAGCTCGGTGATGGCATCCCGCAGCTGGGTCGTCACGTCGGCCTTCTGGCTGTTCAGCTGGGCCTTGCCTGCGTCCAGCTGGGCCTGGGCGGCGTCCAGTTCCTTCATGCCATCGTTAATTTTTTTCTTGTTGGCATCCAGCTCTTTTTTGGCATCGGCCAGGCGGTCACTGACCTTGACCAGCAGCTTGTCGTTGACAGCGTCGATTTTTTCCTGGTCGAGCGTGATCTGCACCGACTTTTCCACCAGGCCCGTCGTGGACACGCTGGCCACGCCGTCCACGCGCTCGAGCTGGGGCAGCACGTTTTCGCTGACATAGTCGGACAGCTCGTAAATATCCATGCCGTCGTAGTCCACGGCAATGTACTGCGTCGCCATCATGTCCGGGCTGATCTCCATCAGCGTCGGCGTGGACGCCATGTCGGGCAGCGCGTCGCCGAGCTGGTTCACGGCGGTGCTGGCCTTGACCATAGCGCTGTCCATATCGGTGTCGTCCTGGTATTCCAGAAAGAGCAGGCTGTAGTTTTCATTGCTCTGGCTCGTCACGTTCTTGACGCCGTTCAGCGTCGAAAGTGCATTTTCCAGCGGCTTGGTCACGTCGGCCTCGACCTGCTCGGGCTGGCGCCGGGGTAGGTCGTAATGACCATCAGGTAGGGCAGGTTCATGGCGGGCAGCAGGTCCGTCTGGATGCCGGTCAGGCTGACAAAGCCCAGCACCAGCACCAGAATGACCGCCACCAGAATGGTAAATGGCTTTTTAACGCTGTATTTTGGCATGGAAGTGTTCCCTTTCTTTTCCGACCGACCGGTCAGTCGGATTTATTATAGCACCCTGACCGCCGGTTGTAAAGGCTGCGCGTCCAGCGCGCCATGGAGCTGCCAAGAGCATCGGCATCCGCCCGATGGCCTACGGCCAGGCACTGGTGCGAAGGCCCTGCACTAAAATTTGCATCCTAAAAAAGAGCCGACAAAAGCTCGTTGAAACTTATCGTTTCAACGAGCTTTTGTTGAGTTTTGTAGTGTTGTGTGACAAGGCTCAGAACGGATTTTGTCCCATGCGTACAAAGGAATGCTGCATGGTACCGACCTGTTCTAAACTCTTTTGGGGCAGTTTAGTTTTTCTGCTGCTCCCCTTCCGGGAAGATGATTTTATAAATCGGGAAGTAAATCACCATCTGCACGCCGCCGTTGATGACGGTGATGAGCACGAACGCCGCCAGAAACAGCGTGATGGCAAGCGCTGCAAAGCAGCCCATTGCCTCCATAGCTCACATCACCCTTGCGCAGGCACAGTCAGCTCCGCGCTGTATTCGCCGTCGGAAGCAGCAATCGTCATGGCGTCGCCGTCCCCCATGCGGACGATGGCAAGAGCCTCGCCGTAGTAGGTATCGGTTTCGCTGTCCAGATAGCTGTGCTTGTTGAAGGGGCAGGCGCTGCCCAGCCCCACCAACGTGCCGCCGCGCACCTGTACCTGAATACTGCCGCGCGCCAGCGGCTTGATGATGCCGTTTTCATCGGTGTAGCGCAGACGGATGTAGCACAGGTGCCCCGGTTTTACAGTAGGTTCTTCGGCGTCCAGCGTCAGGCGGGTCGTGCCGCCGGCACTTTGCAGCTTGCAGCGACCAATTTCGTGATCGGCAGCGTCATAGCTGACGGCTTCCAGCGTGCCGCTCTCGTAGGGAATACTGAACCTCGCCAAGCAATCATTTTTCAGCGTTTTACTGCCCACCGTGTGACCATTCAGCACCAGCTCCACGCGGGCGGCGCGGGCGTAGACCTCCACGTTGGCCTTGCGCTCCTCGCAGCCGGTCCAGCTCCAGCTGGGCATGGCATTCGTCATCTTCCACGCACTGGGGCTGTGGCGGTCTCCGGTATGGTTGACCGGGCAGACGGCGATATAGGGGCCGTTGTCGGCCTCCAGCGCCACGCGGTATAGAGGGCTTCGCCCAGCGGCTTGCCGGTCAGGTCGATGCGTCCCGAACCCGCCGACACCCAGCCCGGACCGCCATCGAACGTTTCGGCGTAGTCGGCGTACTCCCATGAGCCGACCATGACTTCGCAAGGTAGTCCATGCCCGCCCAGACAAAGTCGCCCACCAAGCGTGGCTCCTGTTTGGCCAGCTCGCGGAATTTATAAGCATCGTTGCAGAAGGTCTCGCTGCCCAAAATCAACCGCTGCGGGTACTTTTTCAGGTCGTGCTTATAGCGGTAGATGCCGTAGTTGTAGCCCGCAATGTCCATGTTGGCAAAGGCGTCACGGGTCTTGACGTCGCAGCGTGCAGGGTCGCGCCGCGCTTCATGAACTCATCGCCCAGCAGCCCCGCCAGATTGTTGAAGAACTGACTGCCGACTGCCTTTTTCTTGGCGGCCTTCTCGCCGCGCTGTTTGGCTTTCTCGGCGCGCTCGGCTTCTTTTTTTGCCTTTTCGTCGCTGTACACGCCGAAGCCGATGGAGCTTAAAAAGTTGAAGAAGATGTTCACGCCGCAGGTCACCGGGCGGGAATCGTCCAGCCCGTGCAGGAAGTCGGTCATCTCCTTCGTCAGGCGATGCCGCGCTTCTGGGCAGTCTCGCTGACCTCGTTGCCGGTGGAGTAGAGCACGACGCAGGGGTGGTTGTAGTCTTTTTCCACCATGTCGGTCAGATCCTGACGCCACCACTCATTGAAATAATCCACGTAGTCATGCTCGGTTTTGTGGATGTACCAATGGTCGATGTACTCGTCCATGACAAGCATACCCTGCCGGTCACACTCTGCCAGCAGCGCCTTGGAGCAGGGATTGTGCGCTGAGCGAATGGCGTTGTAGCCGTTCTCTTTCAGCAGGCGTACCTTGCGCGCCACGGCGTCGGGGTCACAAACTGCGCCCAACAAACCATTATCGTGGTGGATGCACGCGCCCTGGATGATGTACCGCTTGCCGTTGAGCAGGAAACCGTCCGTACCCCACTCGACCTTGCGAACACCGAACGTCTCGGTCACCTCATCATCGGCAAAGCTGACGCGGCAGGTGTACAGGTTGGGCGTTTCAGGTGTCCAAAGGCGGGCGTTATCAAGGGTCAGGGTAAATACGGCCTCGCCGTCGCTCTCCTGCTGCACGGCGGGCAGGTCGTCCACCGTCATGCGTACCGTGCCGGGGGCGGTGGTCTTTACGCGCACCTCCACGACGGCGGGGTCAAGCGACAGGGTGCGGATTTTAACGCCGTTCAGCGCGATATGCGCGCCCCTTGCCGTCCAAAGCTGCACCGGGCGGTAGATGCCCGCGCCGGAATACCATCGGCTGTTGGGCTGGTCGGCGTTGCGGGCAATGACCCGCAGCTCGTTCTCCCCTGCGTGCAGATACGGCGCACAATCAACATAAAAGTTGGTGTAGCCGTAGGGGCGGAACGCTGCCTTTTGACCGTTGAGCCAGACCTCGGCATTATGGTAGACGCCCTCAAACTCCAGAATGTGGGTGTCTGCCAGCTCGTTTTCCGGCACAGTCAGGGTGCGCCGGTATTCGTAGTCATATCCCTCGTACCAGCCGGTGTTGGTGCCGCCCGCGCTCAGGGCGGTGCGGGGCTCGGCCAGCATGGCATCATGGGGCAGGGTCACCGGTTTGCCGGGTGCGGTATCGCCCAGATGGCGGCAGGTCCAGCCGGTGAGAAGGGATGTTGCTTTCATACAAGATCCTCGCTTTCAAGGTTATCCATAGCAAAAAACGCAGACGACTTTCCTTTTCTGTTGTCTGCACTATATCACAATGTACAGCAAAAAGGGGATTCACTACGTGAACGGTCGTTTTTCCCGCGCAAGCCGCCTGCGGCATTGGCAAAATAGACAATCGTATCATGTGCTTTATGTGCAAGTTGCTTAAACCAAAAAACAGCCCACCAAAATGGGCTGTTCGGGTTATTTCTGCTTGATGGGAAACAGCACCTTTAATGTGAACTGGTTCTCCTGTGTGGTGATCTCTGCCGTGCCGCCGTATTTTTCGGCGGTGTCGTAGATGCTCTTTAGACCGTAGCCGTGGCAGCGGCTGTCGGACTTGGTCGTTTTTGGCAGGTTGCCGTCCGCTTGGAAGGCACCGTCGTAGGTGTTTTCGACCCGAACCCACAAAAAGCTCTTTTGCCGTGCCACCACCAGATGGATGAGCCGCTGCTCGCTGTCGGGCAGCTTTTCTACACTCTCGATGGCGTTGTCCAGCGCATTGCCGAACAGCGAACACAGGTCCATCGTATCCATAAAATCCAGCGCCGCACCGTCTGCCACGCAGGTCAGCGTGATGCCGTGCTGCTGGCAGTACAGGCTTTTGCTGGTCAGGATCGTGTCCAACACCTCGTTGCCGGTCTTGTTCTGCGCCTCATAGCTGCGGATCTCCTGCTCCATCGCGTCGAGGTAGTGGGCCTTTTCCTCTGAGGTCTCGCTGCGCAGCACGGCGATCTGGTGCTTGAGATCGTGATATTTTTTATTGATAAGGTCAATGCTGTCCTGCGCCGAGCGGTACTGTGCGTACTGCGCCTGCAAGACGTTCTGCAAAGCGTCGCGCTCTTTTTTGCGGCGGTACTCCACCAGCTGCATGTGGTGCGCAAACAGAATGGCCATGCCGCCCAGGTCTACCAGCGTGCGGATGTTGTAAATTTCCGCCGTCATCTTGCCGGAAAACGGCGTGTCCGGGCTGACATAGCTCAGGTTGCTGGCGGCATAGACCGCCACACCGATGAACAGCGTGCTGAGGAATTCCTTTTTGTGGACGTGCAGAGGCGAGGCAATATCGTTATAATTGCGTTCCAGCGCGAACACCGCGCCATACACTGCGGCATAGACGACTGCCAAAATGCACACACGCACACCCGCGCCCGGCGTGCCATGCTGCCCGGCCATATAGTAGTAGAGCTGCCATTCCAGCGAGGCGGCCAGTTCTCCTAAAATAAACGCGCGGACACAATAATACCCCGCGCACCGGGCGGCACGTCGGTCTGCATTCGGATGTACAGATACATGATCAAGATGGATACCGCAATGCAGGGCAGAAACCAGAATTGCGGCACCTGCCCCGTTGCCTGCATAAAGACGCCGAGCAGCAGCAAAAACACCGCGTGGATCGTATACCGCCGCCAGCCTGCTGTACGCTTGGGCAGGAAGAACAGATACAAGAGGCAGGCCAGCCAGTCCGCCAGCGCGGTATACAGGCGGGGGATGTTGCCCAGAACTTCCGTTTCCATCAGATGGTTTCCCCCATGTAGTGGTTGAGCGCCGCCAAAAATGCCTTGCGCTTGGCGCGGCTGATCTGCACCCGCTCACCGTTGACGATGGCGTCCTCATCCTGGATGCCGTCCACATGTTCCAGATTGACAAGGTACGCCTTGCTGCTGCGGAAGAAATTCTCCGACGGCAGCTTCTGCTCCACATCGCGCATGGAGCCGGTGGAATGCACCTCGCCCTGCTTGGTGTGGAACAGCAGGTCGTGGTCGCAAATTTCTACATAATAAATATCGGAGGCGTCGAGCTTCTGCACGCCGCCCGCGCAGGGCACCGTGAGAAAGTGCTTCTGGCGGCGTCCCAGCAGCTCCCGCACATGGTTCATCCGCTGGCAGAAAGCGTAATAGCTCAGCGGCTTTAAGATATAGTCCAGCGCCTGCACCGCGTACCCCTTGATGGCATACTGCGGCGAGTTGGTGATGAAGATGATAAGCACCTCCGGTCGGCGCGGCGGATCTCCTCGGCTGCTGACATACCATCCATGAAGGTCATCTCGATGTCCATCAAAATCAGGTCATAGCCGCCCTTATAGCCCAGCGCGATCTCGTCGCCATCCGAAAAATGCGTGATTTGAAAATGGCAGTTTTTCTCCTGCTGGTATTTTTCCAGATACGAGTCCAGCACTGCCCGATCCTGCGCGCTGTCCTCGACTACTGCGATGTGGTTCACGATGTGTTCTCCTTTTGGGGGCAAACAAATGAGTTTATGTGCCGACGGTTAAACCGTTTGCTTTTCATGGGTATAGGCTTTATCTAATAAGTATTATACAGATTATTTTCCGAATTTTCAATAAATCATTGTGCTGCTTATCCGCCTTGTATACACTTGACAGGTAGAAGCATATACCTCTATCCCTAGGAGTGAATCAGAACGGATTCACTTTTTCGAGTCAAGATTTTTGGATGAATCAGACTGATTCACTCTGGAGCATATACGAATTTGTATGTGTATCCGACTTGATTGCCATGCTTTGGGCGGGAACGTGTTTTGCTAGCATAGCGTTTGGATATCCACAAACGCATTTCTGGGGTGTACCCCAGACCCCCGGCACATTTCTTGCGGTGACGATAGTGACGCAGATGACGCTCGTGACGCTGTTTTGAGGATATCCCTATACATATCCCGGATTCAGCGTCATTAGCGTCATCTGCGTCATTCTGATTTTGTTTTTCTCGTAGTATCATTGTTTTTGTTTCGAGCAGTAGTAACTGCAAGCGTCATTTCACTATAAGCGTGACGGTGGTGACGATGGTGACGGTCTTTCTTGCATACCCCTACCCATATCCCATAAACATCGTCATCATCGTCAGCATCGTCATTCTACAGGCAAGCCGTTTTAATCTGCGGCTTGCCTGTTTTATTTTGAGTAATGTGGCAAGTTTTTTGCCCCATTGCCTGTTAAAATGGATTTAGATATTTTGTAAAAGTGCAAGGGTTTTTAGCACAATGGGTGATATGCTGGTATTGAAGTGTATTTGGGCATTTAGTCAGATGCGAAATCTTTAAAATATTTTTTCTTTGCGACATATTTGACCGTTTCTCAGCGGCTATATAGTAGAGGTGCTTTTTCAAAAATTTTGAGGACAGTTGCAAAAGTTGCGACTGCCGGTCTGTATGATATGATTTGGAATCTTTCTAAAAATTTGAACTTTTTCTAAACAGTTTAAAAAACCTCGTAATTTTCGCCGTTCTCAGCGGCTATATAGTAAAGACCTTTTTATAAATTATTTACATAGGAGGAACCCATGAACACGGAATTTCAAAATTTACCCAATGTTGTAAGTCCCAAGGAGGTGCAAACTTACTTCGGCATTTCGCGCTCGACCACCTACCGCATATTTCACGACGCAACTTTCCCGGCGTTCCACATTGGAAACCGACTGCTGGTGCGGCGGGATGAGTTACTGGACTGGCTGGAACGGCAAAAGGTCAATAAAGCCCAAAACGAGAACCCGAAGATTGTCGGGTCTGATGAATAGCTTTGTGGTCGTACCTGTGGTAGTCTTTGTGTCACGAAAGGAGACGATGCAGCGTGA
>ENA-OQAZ01001543-OQAZ01001543.1-human-gut-metagenome-genome-assembly--contig:-NODE-1543-length-10789-cov-2.516789_pt1 | contig 10789 bp, 13 predicted proteins | sample MGYA00242737_ERZ504531 | MGnify/ENA primary metagenome ERZ504531 (study PRJEB26092, sample SAMD00036244) | human gut metagenome | host: Homo sapiens | study: EMG produced TPA metagenomics assembly of...
AGGTTCAGGTTGCCGCGCAGCTCGCCATACAGGCTGTTCTCCACGGCCACATCCACCACGATGCCGCCTGATCCACCACGGTGTACAGCTCGGTGCGCATCTCGTCCTCGGTGCTGTGCACGCAGGCCAGAATGGCGGTATAGCCTTTTTCCGCCGGGTGCAGCTGATAGCCCCGGGGCGTTGCATCGATCTGCGCACCGCCTGCCCGCAGCAGAGCCACATCCCCCACCACGATCTGGCGCGAGACCCCCAGCAAAGCCGCCAGTGCGCTGGCACTGACCGGTGCTTCGGCCCCGCTGAGCCGTTTCAGAATGGATTCTCTGCGCTGCGCTGCATTCATGGTCTTCAAAGCTTCCTTTCCGCTTTACGGTATTATGCTCTTATTGTAGCAAAAGACGGCGGATCATGCAAGAATGCGTTTACTTTTCCAGCTGCAGGATGGTAGCATAATTGGAGGGCAACTGCACTTTCATGCGGCCCCACTCCATGCTGGTCAAAACGGGCTGTGCGCCCACCGTGTCGGCCAACAGGTCCTTTGCAGAGGATGCCTCCACCGGCAGCTGGAATTCCAGCTGTGCGGGACTGTCGCCGTTGTTCAGCACCACGACGCAGGCCTTTCCATCCAGCACCCGGGCAAAGGCATAGCACTGGGTGGTGAGCTGCAGCTCTTTCACCTCGCCGTCGGTCAGCTCCGGCAGCTCCGCCTTCAGTCTGCCCAGTGCGGCATACACGCTGGTGACAGGGTTGGTGGTCTCAGCGTCCTTGAAGTCGGAAAGTTCCAGGCAGGGGCGCAGCGGCCAGTCGCTTCCCCACTCTTTTTTGCCTTCAATGCCAAATTCTGAGCCATAATAGATGGACGGAATGCCCCAAAGCGTATATACTAGAATTGCAATGTGGCGGATGTGCTCCCGGTTGCGCAGCTTGTTAGGCAGGCGCTCCACATCGTGGTTGTCCGAGAACAGATACAGCCGGGTATCGTGGCACAGGCCCTGCAGACGGCGCATGGTGTGGGCGATCTCGAAATAGTTGTGGTCGTTGTGGCCGCTCCACAGGCCTTGTGCAGCTCGTAGTTGGTCACCGAGTGCAGCATCTCCGGGTTTGCCCAGCGGCTGTAATCGCCGTGGATCACCTCGCCCATGAGCCAGAACTCTGGCTTTACCTCGTTGGCAAGGCGGCGCAGACCGCGCATAAAGTCAAAGTCCAGCACATCGGCTGCGTCCAGACGGATGCCGTCAATGTCAAATTCATCCACCCAGAAGCGGATGGTATCGTAGTGGTAGTTCTGCACCTCCGGGTTGCGCTGGTTCAGCTTGACCAGCAGATTGAAGCCGCCCCAGTTTCCGTAGGAAAAGCCGTCGTTGTACTCGTTGTTGCCCCAGAAATTCACATCGCAGAACCAGTCCTTATAGCGGGCGTTCTCGCGGTTTGCCTTCAGGTCCTGAAACGCAAAGAAATCGCGGCCCACATGGTTGAACACGCCGTCCACGATCACCTTCTGGCCCCGGGCATGGCACCGGGCCACAAAGTCCTTGAATTCTGCGTTCGTGCCAAGGCGGCGGTCTACCAGCCGGTAATCGATGGTGTCGTAGCCATGGGAACCGCTCTCGAACAGCGGGCCGATATAAATGGCCGTGCAGCCGATGTCCGCTGCGTGCTCAGCCCATGCGTTCAGTTTATTAAACGCGCCGGGCACCGCCTGCCCATCGTTCTCGTGTGCGCAGCCGCACAGCCCCAGAGGATAGATGTGATAAAATACCGCGTTGTCATACCAAGCCATTGTTCATACCGCTCCCATACAAAAAAATCAGCCTCCGCCCACTGCGGCGGCAGGAATAGTATAGCACAGAATCTGTAAAATATGTTAATTTTTGCCGATTTTTGTCAAGAATCTACAAGAATATCAGCCACTATGCCCCATTTCGTCTTGTTTTTATTGGATATATTGCCCAAACACCTGTGTCACATGCAGTGCCGCCGGGCGCTGCCTATCATAGAATGTAAGGAGATCTTTGCATGAATTACCCCGCCATTCCCCGTGAATTCTTCAATGGAGACTGCTTTGATGCCTACCGCATCCTTGGTGCGCATCCCTGCTCCGACAACGGCATCGAAGGGTGGCGCTTTGCAGTGTGGGCCCCCGGTGCCACGGCAGTGGAAGTCTGCGGCGGCTTCGACGGCTGGGAGGCAGGCGTGCCCATGGAAAAAGCCGATACCGGCGTGTGGAGCGCATTCGTCCCCGGCCTTGCAGAGGGCGACCTTTATAAATACCGGGTGCATGGCGCCGACGGCAGTGTGGTGATGCGCAGCGACCCCTACGCATTTTCCACCGAGCTGCGGCCGGGCACGGCCAGCCGTCTTGCAAAGCTGGACTTTCATTTTGATGACAGTGCATGGATGGAGCGCCGCGACAAATGCCGCAACCGCCCGCTGAACATCTACGAGATGCATGTTGGCAGCTGGCGGCACAAGCCCGGCAGCAAGCAGGAGGACGGCTCAGACGGCTGGTACAACTATGAGGAGCTGGCCAAGGAGCTGATCCCATGGCTGCTGGACCATCACTTTACCCATGTGGAGCTGCTGCCGCTGGCCGAACATCCCTTCGATGGCAGCTGGGGCTACCAGACCACCGGTTACTTTTCCGTTACCAGCCGCTACGGCACTCCCGCCCAGTTTGCCGGCTTCGTCAACGCCTGCCACCGCATGGGCATCGGCGTCATCATGGACTTTGTGCCGGTGCACTTTGCCGCCAACGCCGACGCTCTGGCAAAGTTTGACGGCACCCACCTCTACGAGTACGACAGCGATGTGGGCCACAGCGAGTGGGGCACCTGCAACTTCAACTACTACCGCCGCGAGGTGTGCAGCTTTTTGAACAGCGCTGCCGCCCTGTGGATGGACGTATACCACTGCGACGGTATCCGTATGGATGCCATCTCCCGCGCGCTGTACTGGCAGGGCGACCCGAACCGCGGCGTGAACGAGGGTGCCGTGAACTTTCTGCGCAGCCTGAACCACGGCCTGAACGAGCGCTGGCCCACCGGCATCTACACTGCCGAAGACTCCACCAACTTCCTCAAGGTGACAGCTCCCACCCGCTACGACGGCGTGGGCTTCGACTACAAGTGGGATATGGGCTGGATGCATGATACGCTGGACTATTTTGCCACCCCCTTCGGTGAGCGTCCGAATGCCTACGGCAAGATCGTTTTCAGCATGCACTACTTCTACAACGAGCTGTATCTGCTGGCGCTGAGCCACGACGAGGTGGTGCACGGCAAAAAGACCATCATCGATAAGCTGTGGGGCACCTATGCGGAAAAATGCGCCCAGCTGCGCACCCTCTATTTTTATATGTACATGCACCCGGGCAAGAAGCTGAACTTCATGGGCAACGAGATGGGACACTTCCGGGAGTGGGACGAAAAGCGGGAGCTGGACTGGGATCTGCTGAAATATCCCTTCCACGATGCCTTCCAGAAATACTTTGCCCACCTGAGCCGGGTCTACTCCACCGAGCCCGCCCTCTACGATGGCGAGTACAACCCCGACTGCTTTGAGTGGGTGGCCTGCGAGAGCCGCAACGAGGGCGTGTACGCATGGCTGCGCAAGGGCCGGGGCGAAAGCCTGCTGTGCATCATGAACACGCAGGACCACGCCCACAAAAAGTTCCCGCTGTATCTGCGCTTTCCCTGCAGTGCCGAGGAGGTGCTGAACACCGAATCCCCCGAGTGGGGCGGTGCACTGAAGGCCGCCGCAAGACAAAGCTTCACACCACCGATGGCGGTGTGTTTGGTCGGGACTATACCCTTACAGTAGACCTGCCTGCCATGGGCAGCTGCCTGCTGCGCCTTGCGCCGGAGGCCCCGAACCCCGATGCGGCCCGCATCAGCGCCAACAAGGCCCTGAACGCAAAGCGCCGCGCTGCCCGCAGCACAAAGGCCGCAGCCAATTCCAACAAGTAATATTCGTTTTAAAATGTCCCGTCTGCGTTCAAAGCGGCGGGACATTTTGTTGTTTTCCGTGCACAGCGGCTGGACAGTGCAGATTTTGCTTGCTATACTGTAGCTGTGATATTCTGCAGCTGAGAGGTTTTTTGGGATGAGTGGAATCATTTCCCGTCTGTCTGTCCTTGGCAAGGTCTGGCTGGGCCTTGCTGCCGGGGCACTGGCGCTTATTGTATTCGGCCTTGCCGCACCGGGCAGCAGCCTGTTTTTCCCGCTGGTGAGCCTGTGGTGTAATGCAGCACTGTTTGCACTGGCGCTGCTGGTGCTGCGCCGGGCCGGTATGGAGCTGGACCTGTTCCACAAGGCGGTGCTGGTGGGCCTGTGGGCAGCGGCCGTGCTTTACTTTTACTGGACCCTCGGCAGCCGCACCTTCCTCTACTACTGGGACTATGTGAACTACATTTTAAAGCAGTATCATGCCGAAGCCGCCTTTGCCCAGAACACAGGCGCAGGCTTCCGGTTTCTCCTCGATTCCATCACCGAGGACTATACGAATTTCATCACCTGTTCACCGAGTTCCCGTTCTGCCTGAGCGGCAAGACCGGCGATGACTACGCATTCTGTCAGGTATTCAGCGTACTGCCCAGCCTGCTGGTGCTGCTGGCGGGCCTGACGGTCAAGGTGGGCCGGATGCTACGGGTAAAGAACCGGTTCTGGTATTTCCTCATCGGCTTTTCGTGGTGCGCTACCTTCCCGTTCGTGCGCATGTCGGCGGTGCTGGGCCAGCCGGACTGGTTCGGCTGATCTTTGCTTCATGCTTATGCTGCTCACACTGGACTACCGCTTTGACGGCATCGACCTGCCCCGCTATCTGCTCATCTTCGCCGCCACGGCGGGCATCATCCTCACCCGGCGCTGGTACTTATATTTTGTGGTGGGCTACTGCTTTGCTACGTGCTGCTGCTGGCAGTTTCCAGCATCCGGCTGGCAAAAGATGGCCAACCCAGCCGCGCTGTGCACCGCATGGTACGGCTGGTGGTGTTCGGCCTGTGTGCGGCCGGGGCATGGTGCTGCTGCTTCTGCCCATGGTGCGCAAAATTTTAAGCTTTGACTACGCCGGGCGCTACTCTTACTACAACTTCGGCGGCATCACGCTGGAGCTGGCCGCACAGACCCTGCGCATCGGCCTGCTGAACTTCATCCTCATCGGAATGGGGCTGTGGTTTGCCCGCAAAACGCCGTCTGCCTGCCCTGCCCTGCCTTGCAGGGGCAGAGCTGCTGGTGAGCCTTGTGCTGTTTACCCGGGTACAGAACACCGGCTCCCACCAGATGCTGCTGTTCGTGCCTGGGTGGCTGCTGCTGTTCCTCGTTGGTTCCGCCGCACTGGCCGACGGCCTGAAAAAGCACACCGCCGTCAAGCTCTGCTACTGGGGCTTTACCATGGTGTTTGCGGTGTCCGTGCGCTGCTCGCCGCTGACCACCGTTGCTCTGCCGGGCTTTGTGGTGGATCATTTTCCCCTCAACGCCGTGTCGGAATTCGTCCGGCTGGACAAGCTCACCTACGACCGCACCGATGCCGCCCAGATCCAGCGCGTGGACGACTGGATCGATGCCCACTGCGATGCGGAAAAGGGCGAGTTCGCCTACATGATCCCCCACGATATGCTGTATAACTCAGACATATTCCAGTACGCCGCCCTGCCGGACATCCAGCTGCAGGGCAAGCTGGCCGCCGGCATCTCCATCCCGGGCACCCACGAGTTCCCGGTGCGGTTCTTTGAGGCGAAGTACGTGCTCACTGCAGAGCCGCTCCCCCAGACCTTTGTCAGCGGTGGCGAGCTCTCCGGCCGGTGGAATGCCCTCTTCTGCGCCGCGCGGGATGAGCACTTTACGCAGGCCGCCAGCTTTGACATGGGCAACGGCACCGTGTTCACCGTGTGGGAGCGCACCGAGCCTGCCGACCGGGCTGAGGTGGAGTATTATCTGGATGCCTTCGCGCAGGAGGATGTCCTCTACCCCGAAATGTTCTCGCAGGTGGCGGAAGCCTGGCTTGCCGGACATGGACTTTAAATTGCAAACGCTTTGGATATAAAAGGAGTATTTCCCATGGAACAGAATGCAAACGCCCTGCCCAAGGTCACGCTGGGCCAATACAAGGGGCTGGAATTCACCCGCCGGGTGCGCCCGGTATCGGAAAAGGCCGTGGAGCTGGAGGCGGCGAACCTCACCCGTACCCACGCCCCCTTTGCACCGGTGGAAAAGTCCGCCGCGCGCGGATGCGCGTCACGCTGGATTTTGAGGGCTTCATGGACGGCGCACCCATCCCGGAAAGCAAAATGGAAAATGTGACCGTGGTGCTGGGCACCGGTCAGCTGATGCCCGCCGCCGAAGATGCCGTGTACGGCCACAAAGCAGGCGAGAGCTTCCGGTTCGATTTTACCTATCCCGCCGAGTTCCGGGTGCCGGAGCTTTCCGGCAAGACGGCGCAATTCGCCATCACCCTGCACACCGTGGAGCAAAAGCAGCCTGTACCGCTGGACGATGCCTTTGCCAAGACACTGGCTTTGATACGGTGGATGCCCTGAAGGAGAGCATCCGCGAAAAGAAGCGCCGCTCCCACGAGCCAACGCCGACCGAATTGCCGGAGCCGCCCTGCTGGGCATGGCCGGTGCCAACCTGACGGCGGAGCTGGATAACGCCATTCTGGACCAGAATGCCGACCATGACATGAACGCCCTGCGCGAACGGCTGCGCCGCAGCAAGATGACCATGGAGCTGTACTGCAAGGCAGGCCAGACCACACCGGACGAGGTGCGCGCCGCCTTCCGCCGGGATGCCGAGCGCAAGATGCGCAGCATCCTTGCGGTGCAGGCCATCGCCAAGCCGAACAGATCACCGTGTCCAACGCAGAGGTGGATGCCGAGTACGTCCGCCTTTCCAAGCTGCACGATACCCCGGAAGCCGAGATCCGCAATGTGCTCAGCCGGGACGCTGTGGCCTCTGCCGTGATCACTCAGAAGGTGCAGCGTTTCCTGATCGACCACGCAAACATCACTTCGGTTGTGGAAAAGGAGTAAACTATGGGCTTTTTTACACGCACCGCGATGGATATGCTGATGAAAACTACCCATCCCGAGATCAACCGCCGCCAGTGCTGGAACCTGCATCCCCATCGCAAGCCCTGCACCGAGTGCAAGGATATCTGCCCCTATGGCGAACAGATCTTTACCCGCCCGAACCTTGTGAAGGACTGGGACCCCTGTACCGAGTGCGGCCTGTGCGTCTCTGCCTGCCGCAGCGGCTGCATCATCCTTCGCCGGAGCAGGTGCAGCGGGACACCTCTGCCGCCGATACCGACAATGACACCATCTGGATCGGCTGCGAAAAGTCCACCCGCAAAAATTCCATGGTGCGCACCTGCATCTCTGCCCTCACATGGGAGACACTGGCCTACCTTGCCCTGAACAAAAAGATCGTGCTGGACCTGACCCCCTGCGGTGAATGTGAGAACGACCTGTGCGCCGCCCAGCTGCGCAAGGAGCTGACAAGGCTTGTGGATTTCTTTGGCCAGCCCATGTTCGAGGCACGGTTCACTCTGCCTACGAGCCGGACGAAGCGCTCTACCACGTAAAGGAGCTGAGCCGCCGCGAAATGTTTGAGCAGGTGAGCCACGGCTCCAAAAGTGGCACCAAAAAGCTGCTGCAGATGCTGCCCGGCCTGCACAGCGAGGACGACGGCGGTGTGGATTTCCGCCTTTTGCTGCACCAGCGCACAAAGCAGCTGAAGGCATCCATGGAAACGCCGCTGAAGTACGGCTACTACCTGCCCAACTTTACCGATAAATGCTTTGGCTGCGGCAAGTGCGAAAAGGCCTGCCGCGCCGGTGCGCTGAAGCTGGAGGACCTGCCCGACGGCCAGACCCGCATCGTCATCACGCCGTGGAAGTGCAGCGAGTGCGGGGTGTGCGTGGCCTCCTGCTCCAACCATGGCATCGACGGCATGAAGCTGCGCCAGCTCACCACCCTTGGCCCGGTAAGTGTACACAAATGCACCAAGACCCTGTGCAAGGAATGCGGCAAACCCATTGCGCCGGGCAGTGTGGATGGTGTGTGCACCGTGTGCCGCATCAAGGCCCGCACCAAAAAGCGGCAGGAAGAAGCCGCTGCCAAGGCAAAGCAGCTGCGTGAGGAGCGCGAAGCCAAAAAGGCTGCAGAGGAAGCCGCCAAGGCAGCAGCCGAAGCCGGTGCCGACGCTGCTGAGACAGCTGTACAGACGGCTGCCGCCCCCGCAGAAACCGCTGCGGCCGGTTCCGTGATCACAGCACTGACCCCGGAAAAAGCAGCCCCCGCCGCGCTGGACGAAACCCCTGCTGCCGCACCGGAAAACACCGCAGAAAAGGATGTGCCCGACACACCGAAAAACGATTGACGGCGCACAGATTCAATGCTATACTGACCATAAGACCACGCACCGTGGCCACCGACTGTTACAAAGGGGTAACGGAGCTATTTCCGTTACCCCTTCTTATCCCAAAGCACGAAGCAAGCTTTTGCCAAGATCTTACGAAAGAAGGATTTTACTATGGCTCATTCCATCTCCCGCCGCCAGTTCCTGCAAGGCAGCGGTGCAGCCGCCCTTTCTGTAGCAGCGGCTGGTCTGCTGAGCAGCTGCGGCGGCTCTTCCGCTTCCAATGGCGGCAGCACCGGCGCTGCCGGCAGCAGCTCCACCTACACCGTGCTGTATTCCCGTCAGCCCGCCACCCTGAACTATCTGGTCTGCTCAGCTGACCCGGACCTTTACCACGGCACTCAGTGCATCGACACGCTGGTGGAGTACGACAACCGCGGCAAGATCCGGGAGGGCCTTGCCACTGCTTGGGAGTGGGATGCCGACAGCCTGACATGGACGTTCCACCTGCGGGATGAGAACTGGGTGGACTGCAACGGCGAGGTGCTTGGCCCTGTGACCGCGCAGGACTTTGTGGATGCGCTGGCCTATGTGCTGAACCCGGACTACGCTTCCTCACTGCAAGCCTTGTCACCCCCTATGTGGCCGGTGCGGACGACTACTATAACTACTGCGTTTACCGCAACAACGCCAATAACGGCACCGTGGCCGAGGACGGCACCACCTACGCCATTGATGCCAACGGCACCGTGACCGCCGCTGCCGCCGACGGCACCACCACCGAATACCCGGCTGTGGATTTTTCCACCGTGGGCGTGAAGGCTGTGGACGACCACACCCTGACCTACACGTTGAACTTCGACTTTCCCGCTTCCTCAGCCTGCTGAGCTATGCTCCTACGAGCCTGCCTACGGCCCGCTGCTGGAGGAGTTTGCCGACCAGTTCTGCACCAGTGCCGAGACCGCCTGCAGCTGCGGCGCGTTCTATCTGGCCGAGTACACCCCGCTGGAAAACTGGGTGATGAAGAAAAACCCCGAGAACTACGATGCCGACAGCGTTTACATCGACACGGTGCGCTACATCTACAATCAGGAAGAGCTGATCAGCGGCCCGGAGATGGTCAAGCGCGGCGAGATCGATCAGGCTACCATCAGCTCCGACATTCTGGACAGCTGGCTGGCCGACGACACCACCAAGGACATGGTTTCCATGGAGCGCCCGGAAACCGGCAAGAGCTACTTCTACATCTTCAATTTCCTGCCCTACCGCCATGAATTTTCCAACTGGACCGTGACCGGCGTGGATGCCCAGTACGAGCCGGACAATTGGGCCAAGGCCATCAACTCCACCAACTTCCGCAGGGCTTTCCTGTATGCCATCAATCCGTCTGTGACGCTGGCCGTCACCGCGCCGGAAGGCTACGATAACTACAAGCTGCACACCATCACTCCGCCGTCCTTCTGTGCCAACAGCAAAGGCGTGGATTATACTGAGTGCGGCGCCTTGCAAACCTCTCCGACTTCTTTGACGAAGCCAAGGCCAAAGAGTACCGTGATGCCGCCGTGGAAGAGCTGACCGCCGCCGGTGTCACCTTCCCCATCAAGATCCAGTATCCGTACAACCCCGCTGTGGTGGACTGGGACAAGCAGTGTCAGGTGTTCAAGCAGCAGGTGGAAGCCGTGCTGAACGACGGCTTCGACTTCATCAGCATCATCATCACGCAGGGTCCGTCCGACAACTTCCTGAATGCGGTGCGCCGGGTGGGTGCCTACCAGCTGATGTCCTACTACTGGGGTGCCGATTACTCCGACCCCGAGACCGAGGTGTACCCCTTCTATCAGGAAGCCGGCGACCGCGGCACCTGCTACAGCTTCCTGCGCACCGGCGTGGAGGACGGCATCGTGACCGGCGAGACCGCCGACCTCGTGATGCAGTACATGTCCATGGTGGAGAACGCCAAGACCATCACCGAGGATCTGGATGCCCGGTACGAAGCTTTTGCAGATGCAGAAGCTTTTCTGATCGAGAACGCACTGGTCATCCCGCTGGGGATGCCGGTGCCGCCCTACATTGCCACCCGCCTGAACCTGTGGGAGGGCCAGTACGCGCCCACAGGCCTTTCCACCAACCGTCTGAAGGGCGTGCACATCCTCGACCATTACGTTTCCATGGAGGAGTACAACCAGAACCGCGACGCCCGGTAAAAACTGAATCGGAAACTCCCCCAGTCTGCTGCGCAGACAGCCCCCTCTGGGATGGGGCCTCTGGCGAAACCGGAAACTTTCCCGTCATGCCAAGGGCTCCCTCCCCGAGGGAGCTGGCTTTGCGCAGCAAAGGCTGAGGGAGTTTTTGTTTGCTCCCCATTTTTCCCGCAAAAACTCACAAATCACTTTCCAAACGTAAGATTTTGCGTTATTCTATACTTATCTGTATTTATA
>ENA-OQAZ01001546-OQAZ01001546.1-human-gut-metagenome-genome-assembly--contig:-NODE-1546-length-10766-cov-4.410941_pt1 | contig 10766 bp, 11 predicted proteins | sample MGYA00242737_ERZ504531 | MGnify/ENA primary metagenome ERZ504531 (study PRJEB26092, sample SAMD00036244) | human gut metagenome | host: Homo sapiens | study: EMG produced TPA metagenomics assembly of...
GGCATTTTCCTTTTCACTATCCAAATAGGCCTCAGACTCCTCTTCCGAGAAACCTTCACGGATTTCATCCAGTTCACTGGAGATGTCTTCTACTCGCATCTGCAAATCGGCAATCGCTTTCAAATCGTCCTGAAATTTTTCTTGTTGTACCAATTCAAAAGGAATGATGCGGCCTTTCAAACCATCCGGCACTTCAATTTCTTCGTCGCCTTTCTTTACCAGTTTATAAGCAGGTTCTACCACTCTTACCGCTTCAATACCTTCCTGCTGTATGGTCTCAATGTCGTTGGTAATACCCTGCCAGTTGTCAGCCAATGCTTGATAGGCTGCATATCGGTCGATGAGAAGCATCCCATGCAAACGGGCAAAAATATCATCGGAAATAGCATCCAACTCTTTTTGGGGATTTGCAGTCGCTATCTGATCAATCAGCCGATGATGAACACTATCGGCAAAACCTTCAAAAGCCTGTGCAAACCTCTGCTGGAAAGCTCTTACGTCTGCATTCTGTTCTATAACCGATTGAGTATCTTCGGTCTTCAACTGAGAATAAGGTTTGTCTGCATCTGCTACAAACAACTCCTCGCGCAAAGAAGGAAATGTGTCCCAATATTTTTGAAGTTCGTTAATCTCACTGTGAGGAATGCCTCCGAATATGGTGGCATAGATGTCGAACTTCTCAACAGGGTCGCTGGAATCTACATAACGCGGTATATTCAGATTGTAACCGTTTTGACGGATTTCATCACGGGACACTATACGGGAATATCCGGGAATCGTTTTGCGGTCGCGTACCGTATCGGCAATACGTTTAATATCACATTCGCGCAACTTGTTGTTTTTTCCTTCCTTGACAAAACCTTTAGAGGCATCGATAATCAGCACGTCGTCATTGTCACGATGCTGTTTGAGCACCATAATGAGGGTAGGAATACCTGTACCAAAGAAAATATTGGCAGGCAGTCCGATAATGGCATCGATGTTGTTCTTCTCAATAAGGTTACGACGGATTTTGCCTTCTCCTTCACTATTTTCATCAGCATCACCACGGAAGAGAACCCCGTGAGGAAGCACAATCGTCAGGATTCCGTCCGGTTTAAGGTGATGGAGCTCATGAAGCAAAAAGGCGTAGTCAGCTTTGCTTTTAGGAGCTACACCATAATCCTTGAAACGTGCATCCAGTTCACGGTCGTTGGCATCCCACTGTTGCGAATAAGGAGGATTGCTGACAACAGCATCCACGTAAAGCGGTTTTCCGATGTCTCCACCGTCAGCCTGCAAAGGCCAGTCCTCTTCCAGAGAGTCGGCACAGCGGGTATTTATATTATCCGGTTTGATACCACGCATCACCAAGTTCATACGGGTCAGGTTGTAAGTGTTTTCCTTCAATTCCTGAGCATAATATTTCACCTTGTTCTTGTCTTCGATATGGCGTCCAATCGATTTACCGATAGTGATCAACAAAGAACCTGAACCGCTTGTAGGGTCATAAATTTCAATTTTGTCTTTGTCCTTATGGTGTTCAGCCACAATTTCAGACATCAGTATAGCCACCTCGTGAGGCGTATAGAACTCTCCGGCCTTTTTACCGGCATTGGCTGCAAAGTTACTGATAAGGTATTCATATACATACCCCAGCACGTCATAGTCCTGGCTTCCATCGGTAGGTATATCTTTTATCAGTTTGATCAAATTCTTCAGTGCACGTGTTTGAGATGCGGTATTTTCGCCCAATTTACTCAATCCGGCCTGTAATGTCTTGAAGATGTTTTCATAGACATGTTTGTAATTAGGACTAATCAGGCGGTCGAAGCTGTTAAGTGCTCCGCTCAGATCGGCCACACTAAATTCAGAATTGGGCTTCAGTCAGGTGCCAAACAGATTTTTGTATTCAATGAAGTAGCCGATGTTGTTTCTGCAATATTCCATCATCATAACTGCTTCCTGATTATCATGATCTTCTACAAGTGTCACTAAATCTTCGTCGGTCCATCCGATACTTTTCAGATAGTTCACTTCGTTGTCTGACAGGAATTTATAGAAAATCAAGCCAAGAATATATCCTTGTATTCGTTGGCTTCTATCTTGGAACGCATCTTGTTGGCAGATGCCCATATCTTATTGGCAAGTTGTTGTTTGTTCATAAAATCAATTTTGAATTTAGCTTACTCTATATGAGAATATCATAAGCAAAGGTTTAAATTAAGAATGCAGACATTCTGCATTTATTTGAGAATACTTAGTATATAGAAATCTTATTCATCAGACTCTCTGAGCAAGTCCTTAACCTCCACGTTAAGTACTTTAGCTATTTGAAGTAGCATTTCCAAACTAGGTTGTGCCGTATTGGTACACCATTTGGAGATGGTAGCAGGATCTTTCCCCACTTGCTCTGCCAGCCATTTATTGGTCTTTTCCTTCTCGGCTAGCATCACTTTGATTCGGTTTATTTTTTTATTGGACATATATCATCGTTTAATTAACAATTATACAAATATAATCCTTTTGCCTAAAAGAGCAATTGAGTTTTTATTAATAATTAGCTGTAGAAGGAATTTTTATTGCGTATAATTCAATTTTTACGGTATTATGGCCGAGAACAATGCATCTAAGAGATTTTGATTAAGACAAATTGTTTACTTTTGAAGTATAGACAATCTTAAAATTGATTTTTATGAATGATAATATTGAATATGAGAAATTTACTCAAGAAATTTATAATGAGATTTTGAAGAATTTGTATGTAAAGAATATAGAGGTTAGGCATAATGTGAAATTGATGGGAAAGTCAGGTCAGAAGCATCAAATAGATGTGTACTGGGAGTATCAATATGATAATACTACATTTAAGATTGTAATAGAATGTAAGAATTATAACCACACGGTATCTATTGGTAAAGTGAGAGACTTTTTTGGGGTCCTTTATGATTTGGAAGATGTAAAAGGCATAATGGTTACTAAGAAGGGATATCAAGAAGGTGCAAAGAAATTTGGTGCGCGTTACGGGATTGATTTAATGGAATTAAGGGAACCAGAAGAGGGAGAGGCTATTGTTGCTGAAACCACATTAACTATTGATAGTTCTGCTAGACATAGACTTTTTCTGGTTGATGAAGATTGGGCTAAAGCACATGATTTTAATATCCAATTATATAAGAAACGACTGGATTGTTTGAGTTTTTCGCCTAGTAGCAACAAATGGATTAATTCAACCCATATTCCTTTAACAACTAAAGAAAATAAGATTAGAAATGCAAAAGATGAGATTATTGCAGATATACAGAAATTAGAAGAAGAATTACCTGAAAATTGTCAACAAAATAAAGACTATATATTTCCATTTGACGATGCTTTTATAAAAACAGATTGCGGAAATATCAAGATTAAAGAAATCAAGTTTGAATACGAGAATCATACAGAAATGAAACAATTTAAAATTGATGCACAAAACATAACCAAGGCAATACTTAAAAATACGATCAGTAAGGAGGTACAGTTAATAGGGAAGACATATATGGACTATAAGTCCCAAATGAAGTAGTTTGTTCTTTACTTTATGTAAAATTCGGACTGGATAATATCGAATAACAAACGATATTTTATCCCTCTATTAACGATAAGTAAAGGTTTACAAAATAAAAGGAGAGGATTTCCCTCTCCTCCATAAAAAAATCAATATTACACCTCCAACTCCTTCAACGGCAACCCATAATTATATTGTCTGAAAAATCCTCTGTGGATAAGTTTCAGACCAAGAGTCTGATAATACTTGTAGTCGTCATCTTCGGTGCAGAGGTATTTGTAACCATAGCGTGGGGCGTACTCCTTGAAGAATCTGGCAAGGTCCTTCAGATTTTCCTGTTGGTTTCGTTTGAAATTGCTGCGTACAATGATAATACTCCAGTCGGGGATGCTGCCAACACCACAACTGTATTCCCAGAAACGGATGTATAAATCCATTTCGCCTACATGGACAGAAACACAAATTCCGTTGGCGTTGTGCATAACGGAACAACAGTTTCTGTAACCGAATCTCTCACACAAATAGAGATTGAAATCGTAAATAAAATCGGAATAGTTCATAATAATTTGAATTTTGATGGTTAATAAAAAATTGATTATAGACTGAAACCTCGCTTGCGTTTCGGTTTCTTTTTCTTCTTTTTAAGCCGGTTGGCCTGTATTGCTTCCTCCGTATCATAATCCGTAGGAGAGGGCGTGAACAACCCCAGACTAATACCGGAATGATTCTCCTGCTGATATTCATGCCGAGGTTCCTCGCGTATGGTTTCTGCCTGTGGCTGACGCTGGTTCATGGTAGCAGAAAGAGCGTTATATCTCAATTCCTGGTCGATGTTCAGGAACTGAACTGACGATCAATCTTGGAACCGCTAAAGGTCAGTTGGTTGCATGTGAACTTGACACCTTGCATCTCTCCGGTCGTGCGACTTAGCTTCCATTGCGTATCAATTCCATATCTCCGTAAAGCCAGTCGCAGTTCACTCCAGCTTCGGGCATTCGGAACTTTTCGTTTCAAGGCATGATAGATAAAGTACTTTACCTTGTCGTAACGACGCAACCGCATGAAATTGACATGCTCTTTTCCTTCGGCAAAATGCAAACGGTAACGGGCTGTCAGCATCTTGCAGACCTTTTCGTTCCGGTAACGGTCGTTCTTGTCGCTGATGGTGCGGCCGTCATTATCCACCCGGTTGTAAACGATGTGACAATGCGGATGGTCACGGTCGGTATGCCGGGCGATGATGAACTGCGTGTTCTCGATTCCCATCAGCTTCATATAGTCGTGGGCGATCTTCAGCATCAGCCATCATCGTCACGGATACGGTCTCCGTCTTCTGCGGAGAAGCTCAATGATATATGACCGACCGTGTTCTTGACCTTGTCGTTCAGTAAAGTCTGCAACTCGAATTGCTCCGCTATTTCTTCGGGCGAGCCGTAGACACCAACCGCTTTCAGCAGGCGCGATTTATCTTCTTTCAGCACATAGTTTACGCATCCGGAAAACGACGTGCCCTTTACAATTTTACCTATCATCCTTGAGCTGTTTTATGAGTTGCGAAATCTCTTGGGCGACTGTCCGGCATTCATCGGCCACACGATAAAAACCGTAAGCGTTGGCTCGTTTGGCAAGCTGGTTCAGGTTTGTGCTTTCTCCAATCAGTTTTCGGATGATGTCAAGATTTTCTCTCGTAATCCGTTCGCGCACCGTACCGTGTTCGATGAGTGAACGCACTACTTCGCTTTGACTGCGTTTACTGCGTCGGCTGAGTGCTCTGAGCCAGCCGAACTGCTCGTCTGTAAGACGGATTGTTACTGTATTTTTCTTGTCCATAATATTTGCTTTTGAGATTAATAATTGTGACCATCGGGAGCTGTCTCACCTTCTTTTGAAGTGAGCAAGTGGCCGGGAAATGTAATACATCGGCATAAACTTGCTCCAGTGAAAAAGAAGTGAATCAGACATCTGAAAGTCATCGTTTGAAAAGTCCTTCCCGTGCATGTTGAACCGTTGCTGAAAACGGTGCTTTCTTCACATCGACGAGCTGCAAATCGAAAGTTTCGACCAGCGTTTTTAGGGCCGGATTCAACGTGATAAGACGATTAAGAATAGCTTCCTTTGTCTCTTCTCTCAGCAGAAAATCGGCAATGTCATAACCTGCATCCCGTTCTTCTTTTGTTGCGTTTCTTTCCATAAAATCGAAGAGAGAAACCTCTATTCCCAAGCTTCGGATCATCTCCATTTTACTGTTCCAATAGTCGGTTGCACCCAGATCGGGGAAGAGCAGAACGCTCATGGCATCCCGATTGAACGCTCCGTTCTTTCCGCCCGAAGCAATCCATAGATATTGCGGCAGATAGAAGCTGGAAATCAAAGCGCTTTTCTCACTCTCCACAAGGGCAACCGGACGCTGCTGGTCGGAGGTCAAAAGATGCTCGCCAAACAAACATTGCCGGAGGTTGAAATTCTCTTTTTTCAAAAGGGAATGTACCCACGTGATGTAGTTGTGCGGCTCTTTAATCCGTCTCCCGTTTTCAGGATTGTAGAGCATCACTTTTCCGGTGCGTACCCGTCCGGAGATATCTACCTGCCAGAAGACCGTAGCTCCCGGCCAATGCTTCGATGTTCCCACATGGTAGCGCAACATCAGTTCTTCGGTAGCCTCCTGCCCGAAATGGAAACTCAGGAACTGAAACAGCTTGTTCGTGTGATACAGCTTCAGGGACTGCCTCATGATTTCCGGCTCAATGAAGGATGGTGCAGGAGGCAGACTGATGCGAGGCTTTGACACCGGCACAAACTCTTCGCTCAGTCGTTCCTTGGCCATCGGGTTCTCGTCAAAATACATTTTGGGCGTATAGTTGTAGCCGCACTTCTGTTCATGGTTGCATCGTCCTACATAATCGGGAAAGCTGATTTGCTTTTCCGTATCGATGTATTTGGCGAAACAACTTTTGCGGTGGCAGTTCGGGCATGTGTGCCGGGTGCTGACACCTTTGTATGGTTCTAATGTGAATCTGTAGTTCATTTTTCTTTCTGTTTGGATGTTACTATGCACATTTTCGCAACTTCACAAACCCCTCGGTTGCGAAAATGTGCATAGTAACAAGGTTATTTACTGTACTCTCCATGATTCTCTTTTCTGAATAATGTTCCGATGTGGCGTTTTAGAAACATCTTGAAGGATGCTCCTTCATCCCGTAACTTTCAGCAATGCCAATACCTTCTGCCGTTGTAAATCTCTGAGGCAGATTCAGGTAGATGTTGCGGTGCAATTCACTCAACTGTTCCTGACTGACGGCAGTCTGCACTTTTACAGCTGTTGTCCGAAAATACTCGGCCAGCAGGATGGCACGGTTCACGCTTTCAAGGTCAATCGTATGCTTATCGCACTCTCCGCAAGTCCATCGGGCAAGCTGGATAATCAGACAAAACCGGATAATGTAGATTTCCAGTTTGCAGTAAATACCTACCAACGCATCGTTGGTTTCCATATCACATTGACGGGCATTTTCATGCTGCCAACCGTAAAGCCGTTGCTTGGCGTCTTCATCAAATGGTAGGCATTGGGGCTGCAACTCATTCTTCTCATCGCGCGGACAATCCTGTGCGATGAGCTTGTCGATAATCTGTTGCCACTGGATTTCCAGTTCTTCAGGAGTTTCCCGGTCGTTCCATCTGCTTTTCAAGACAGATTCAGGCATCACGAAAAGAATACGGTCTATGAAACCGTTACTCGAACGCTCGCCCTTGACCAGTTCGCCCAGAATCTTCTTTTGGATGGTACCGATAACGGAGATGTAAGGACGTCTGATAAAAATGGAACTTTGCGTACTCTTGCGGTCGGAAATCGTGGGCTTGGCATTGAACACCGAAAGCCAGAACTGTTCTTCCGAACCATTATTATAGCGGTTGAAATTCTTGAACCAGGCAGACAGCTCGTCCGACCAAAGGCAGAGTCCTCTGGGATTCTGGCATGTATCAGGCTCAATCCTTCGGGGGTAATATCCGAAACAAGAAAGCGTCTGCGCACGGGAGCTTTTGGAAACTCATCCAAACCGGCTTCCATGCGTTCCTTTTTGCTCATGGACATAGTACGTTCATACTCGGCATACAGTTTCTGATATTCCTGATTCTGACAATAGTCGTGCTCAATAAACGGCTGGAAAGCGAAACTCAACGGATGACTCTTATTAGCTCCGGGGCGACCAATCAATGCCATGTACAGAATGGGACTTTCCAACCAGTTGCGTTTCACCTGCACTAGATGGGAGTTGCCAATCCCCACGGCAATGGCCGCAAGGATAGCCGCAGCAACATAATCCACGGGATAGCCCTGACAATCGTGCAAACTGCTGATGATACGCTGAATCCTGATAGGAAAGACTTCTATCGGGAACTCACCGCCGGACATCCTGGCTCCGATGCGCACAGCCTCGCCGATAATACCTTCTGCTGTTAATTGGGAGGTTTCCATAGCCGTGCAGATCAAAAGTTATAGCCTCCCTTTGGTTTGCGTTTCGCCCCATGTACTATCTCCGCAGCCTGTTCTTGAAGCGACATGGCCTGCATCTGCTTGCGACCGGACTCAATCCATTGCAGCAACTCATCTTCATAGAAGTAGAGCTTCTTACCCCGTTTGTAAGCCGGAATCAGTCCTTTACGCGCAAGCGTGTAAATGGTAGCTTTGCCTTTCGTGTGATTTTACAGGCTTCGTCAATTTCAACAAGACGATGCTTGTCAGAAGAAGTCTGCGGTTGCAGTGCCGCCACCATTTGACGGATTTGTTCCATCTGTTCTGTGAGATAACCTACCGCCTGCGGCAGCTTATCAAAAGTGATTTGTTCGTTTGCCATACGTACTCGTTTTTAATTGTTCGCTGGCAAAGGAAATTGGTGTTTTGATGGTGGAAAACATCACCGGAATATAACTGTGAGATAACTTTTGATGGTGGTTGAAGGTGAAAATATTTGACTTTATATATCTTTGCATAGTAATATCTTAACATATGTATTTGTCCAATACTTCAGTTAAATATTTCTATGTGTTTAGCAGTTTGTATGTGAATTTAATATGTTTTTATACTAAGATTTCGATATAATAATTTGTGACAGATACTCTACTTAATAAGATTTCAAAATCTTCAAACAATACAATTATCACCGACGCTGGAAAACAGGTCAGACTGGAGAAATCGTAGACATTAAAGGCGATTATGTTTTTCGATTCATTGACTTTATTGATAATGGAGAACTGCGTCATAAACATACGACAGAAGAGAGTAAACTCACTTGTCCTATTGTTGCTACTGGTTTAGTTGGTTTTTGGTTACATCGTAAAGATGATATTGGAATAAAAGACATATTTGAAGCTTATTTCAAATTTAGATTAGAACAATATGTGAGTGCACACAAAAATGATGATGATGCTTGGGAAAGGGATTTACAAAAAGAATTCATATGTCATCATCATATCCCTTCAGAAAAGAATTTGATTAAAGAGTCTAAAGCATTATTTGCATACATTACAGAAAGTGACCAGAAGAAATTAATGAGTGTTTCTTCTAACTATCTTAAGTTTGCACGTGCTAAGCGTAAGGAGCTATATCCTCCTAATCATCCTTCGAATAGAATCATTGAGGATACCTTTCTAGATGCATATCGTATGGGTGGTCCAGCATACGAGTGTATGGAATGGATGCGTATTGAGTACGACATGCCTAATATGGGACCGCATTGGCATAAAAGCGGTAAAACACGGAAGGAACTTCTAACTGGTAAATGGAAAAACCATCATGATAGTTTTATTCCTGAATATGTCGCAGAAGAATATGAGGACTTCAATGATGGAGTACTTATGTATACCGATGGTGGACTTATGGATGAAATTAATGAAAATCTTAAGAATTATTCGACTTATGACGATAGAGTTCGCTACATAATATCGCTACTTCAACCATTCAAGGAATTTGCTGCAGCATTTAATTCAAAAGAACAGACTGATGAAAGAAAACGTGCCATTGAGCGATGCAGAAATGAAATGAAATCATGGGAGAATGTTGCAGATGATGCTGTCAATGAACTTACTGGAGAACCATTAGAGGCATCTAAACAGATTGAAGCATGTAAAAGTTTCATAGATAAATACGAACAGGATATCAAATATTGGAAAACGGTTGAAGATGATTTCTTTTGGCTTGCGCAACATGGTCTTGGAGCTGGCAAATATAGGACTTTTAGATGCGAAGTAAATGACAAAAATGTGTAAATGCCTTGGTAGATGGTGGAGTCTGATGATAACTTTTTCACGTCGTTTGGCAGCTGTAATTCTAACCTACGGTATAAAACTAATGGATATACAAGAGCAATGTGGAATATATCTTAATTGGCATTTTATGATTACAGACTACGTAGATCATAAATTTATAACATCAATCGATCATGCAAAAAAACTACTTACTGATATTGAGAATAATAAAAGGAAAGAAATAGGAGAAAAACTATTCAAATCTAATGAAGAATTTGATGCATGGAATTATACCTGTAGTTTGATTAGAAATGCGCAGAAACGAATTGTTCTTGTTGATGGATATATCGATGAACGTATTTTATCGCTCTTAACAAAAAGGGAAGCCAATGTCACTGCAACGATTTATTCTAGATATAATGAAACAATAAAACAGATATTGAAAAGTATAATAAACAATATTCTCCTATCGAATATATTCAATTCTCGAAAGCGTTCATGATCGTTTTCTAATTATTGATGATGTTGTTTATCATATGGGAGCAAGTGTGAAAGATATGGGAAAAAGCTTATGTGCAGTGACAAAGATGAATATAACACCCCAAGAAATCATAGATAATGTAACCAAGTAAAATCTATTTTCAAAATTAATTATATAATACTCCCTATTTCACCATTCAACTTAATCCTGCACTCGGATTCGGTATGTGACATTTTACGCTCAATAGTTGAAATTTCCAAGTTACGGAGGGCATGGGCAAAAACATTCTTGATGAATGTGGCTGTGTGAATACGCTTTTTGCCGAACGCTTTACCAATATTCCATCCAAAGTGCATAATATCAATGCTTTTAAGTTGTGAATCCACTTTTACGGAAGGTGTGTCAAAATGCGCACCTTCTTTTTTTATGCACAAAGCCCCGACTTTCACAAGCAGGGGCTTTGTTATTACCTAAAGATTTTGTATCTTTAAGCATAACATTTTATACTATGACAAAGAT
>ENA-OQAZ01001547-OQAZ01001547.1-human-gut-metagenome-genome-assembly--contig:-NODE-1547-length-10763-cov-2.176382_pt1 | contig 10763 bp, 14 predicted proteins | sample MGYA00242737_ERZ504531 | MGnify/ENA primary metagenome ERZ504531 (study PRJEB26092, sample SAMD00036244) | human gut metagenome | host: Homo sapiens | study: EMG produced TPA metagenomics assembly of...
GAAATTACACAAAAAGCATCTAATATAGAAGCCTTTATCGTCGATGAATCAAGAGTTTTAACATTAGGTGCAAAGGAATACGCAATCATTAAAATTTATGTTGGAATTAGAAGTAATAATATTTCCATTAAATTGGATGGTAATTATTACAATGCTGAAGAAACTGCTGAACCTTATATATACAGCATAGAATTGAAAAATTACAGCAAAAAAAGGCAAGTTTTCTATTGATATCCTTGATGGTGGCAGTGTTCTCGCATCTGGACAGCAGTTTGAAATTGAGAAAAAGGGAATGTCACAGAATAATATGTTCGATTTTTAGAGGTAAAAATAAATGACTGATAAACTTAGAGACTATTTTGATGAAATGGTTGTTTATAAAGATTTAAAAAATAATAATTTCTTTTCTTCTCTTGGACTTCCTGCATTTTTAAGAGATTATCTTTTGAAAATGTTCAGCGATGATTTTGGGAATTTTGATGTGGATGAAGTATCTGCATTTGTTAAGAAGTTCATACCCAAAAAAGAGGATTGGATGAGTATAAAAAATAAAATCATCTATGAGAATGAAAGTGTTCAAATCCTGACAAAAATTTCCGTAGATATCAATATAAAGACCGGAGAAATATCATTTGCTATTCCTGATTTTGGAGTTACTGAAAAGGAAACTTTGATTGAACCGGCTATTTGGGATGTCTATAAAGAAGATTTGATAAATACAGGAGAAACTTGGGGAATTATAAAATTAGGATATCGTCAACCTGATGATACAGTAAAGCCAAAGATTCCGGGAAAAATAAAGTTGACTGGTTTCAAGAATTTTCGCCCTTATACGGTAGATGTTGAGTATTTTAAAGAAATGAGGTCAAACTTTGAAACGGATGAATGGATAGATATCTTATTAGGAGCTATCGACTATAATGCTGACGGATATGAAACGAAACTTCAAAAGCTGACAATGCTTACTAGACTATTGCCGTTTGTAGAGAAAAGAATAAACCTTATTGAACTAGCTCCTAAGGGAACTGGAAAAAGTTATGTTTTTGGTCATATCAGTAAAAACGGCTTGCTGACAGACGGTGGAAAAGTTACCCGTTCAAAAATGTTTTATGATGCTAACAGAAGAAAACCGGGTTATATTTGTGGTCCGGACTATGTAGCGATTGATGAGGTAAAGCTTGTAAATTTCGGCGACGAAAATGAAATGCGTTCCATACTTCAAGGATATCTTGAGTACGGTACATTTAATTCCAATGGCTATAATGGAGAATCGGATGCTGGTGTAGTATTCCTTGGTAATATAAAAGAAGAAAACATGGATGAGTATGGTTATATGTTAGGAGAATTACCTACGTTGTTTCAGGAAACGGCACTTCTTGACCGTATTCACGGATTCGTTAAAGGGTGGGATATACCTAGAATGAATGATGGTCTTAAACTAACCGGATGGGCACTTAACTCTGAATATTTCTGCTCTATTCTTCATGAACTCAGAAATGATATGAGTTATCGTGCCATTGTGGAAAAGATTGTAGAAGTTCCCGAGCATGCGGATACTCGTGATACAGAGGCAATTAAAAGGTTGGCAACTGCATATTTAAAGCTGCTGTTTCCAAATGTTAGAAATGAGTTTGATGTTGACAAGATGGAATTTAGAGACTACTGTTTAACGCCAGCTATGAAAATGCGAAGAATTATCAAACTTCAGCAAGGCATGATTGACAGTGAATATAAAAATAAAGATATTCCATGTTTAATGGTGAGAGAATAATGAGTAAAGAGTGTATTGCTTGTGGAAAAAAGCAATTGGATAAAGATACTGTAGGCATAAACAAAAAGCTTCTTGGAAAAGACATTGCCAATTTTTATTGTATGGACTGTTTGGCTGATTTTTTAGGATGTACTGTTGATGATTTGCTGGACAAAATAGAAGAATTTAAGGATGAAGGGTGTACACTTTTTAAGTGAGGAATAGCTATGAAGCATTTTATATACGCTGATAATGCAGCAACAACAAAATTGGATAAAGATGCATTTAATGCAATGCTTCCATGGCTTCAAGAAGAATATGGCAATGCGTCGCAACCATATTCATTTGCACGTAAACCGAAAAAAGCCTTGATGGAAGCTAGAACTTTAATTGCAGAATGCATCGGTGCTCAACCAGATGAAATTTATTTTACATCAGGAGGCACGGAAAGTGATAACTGGGCAATAAAGGGGATTGCTGAGAAGGGGAAAAAACATCATAACAATTGCAACGCAGATTGAACATCATGCAATCCTGAATGCCTGTAGAAGATTAGAACACTTTGGATTTCAAGTGGATTATCTTCCAGTTGACAAACAAGGTGTTGTATCATGCGAAGATTTAGTGAAATTTATAAAAGGTAATACTGAGCTGATTTCTGTAATGATGGTTAATAATGAAATTGGAACGATTGAACCAATAAAAGAGTTAGCAACCGTAGCTCATGATAACGGTATTTTATTTCATACAGATGCAGTTCAGGCAGTTGGGCATATTCCAATTGATGTCAGTGACTTATGTGTGGATATGCTTTCTGCCTCGGCACACAAATTTAACGGACCAAAGGGAATTGGTTTTTTGTACATTAAGAGAGGTACAAAATATCTTCATTTGCAGATGGTGGTGCTCAGGAATTCCATAAGCGTGCAGGAACTGAAAATATTGCTTCGATTGTAGGAATGTCCATTGCATTGAAAAAAAGTTGCGATGAAATGGAAAAAGTGAATAAAAAACTACTTGCTTTAGATGAAGCATTTAACGATGTTCTTTTGAAGTCTAAGATAGATTTTATTAGAAATGGTTCTAATAATCATGTTCCGGGGAATATAAATTTGTCTATCCGCAGAACGAGTGGGGAAATGTTACTGCATCGTTTGGATTTGATGGGAATTTGTATATCAACGGGTTCGGCTTGTGATTCTGTAAATACAGAAGTCTCGCATGTTATTAAGGCAATCGGAGTACCATCTGAGTATTCAGAAGGCACTATTCGTATTTCGTTTGGTAGAGACAATACAGAAGAAGACGCAATTATGATTGCAAAGGCTCTAGTTAAAGTCATTAAAGGATAAGATGGATTCATAAGGAAAGTAATTGGTAAATTACACGGACATATCATTACTTTAATTAACCACATTTTGGAATATAAGCCTGACACAATGAAACTGGTCAAAACATATAAGGCGGAAAAGAACAGTGCAAGCTTCGGACAGGTGCTTTACTGCCCTTATGATTATGATAAAGTAAGGATTGATTGTAAAAGAAAAGTGACTGACTAGATGAGTTCTGGGTTTGAATGATAAGAGAATTTGACAATGACAGATGGAACGGTTATCCCTATATGACGAATGAGAGAGTTAGGGAGAAGTGTTTGGAGATATGTAGGAGTAGTTCAGAAAGGAAATCAATGGAATCAAAACCAAGGATTTTATATTTACAAAAGATACTGCTTGAGAGAACAGATGAGGAAAATATGCTTTCCACAACGCAGTTAATCAATATATTAAATGATGAATATGGGATATCTGCTCATAGGACTACCATAACAAAGGATATTGCGGCTCTTCAGGAGTTTGGAATGGATATTGTTGTTATTCATTCCACTCAAAGTAAATACTTTGTGGCAAGCCGTAAGTTTGAGCTACCTGAGCTGAAACTGTTGATTGACGCAGTAGAATCATCCAAATTTATTACGAGTAAGAAAAGCGACGCACTGATTGAGAAGATACATACAATGACAAGTGCAGGGCAGGTGGCAAAACTCAGGAGAAACAACTATGTTGTTAATCGAATAAAGCCGGACAACGAGCAGATTTATTATATTATTGACACGATAAATGAAGCCATAAATAGCGGCAAGCAGATTTCATTTCAGTATTATGACTATACAGGACTAAAGAAGAAAGTTCTTAAGAATAAAGGCGAGGTGTATAAGCTCAGTCCGTATAAACTTATCTGGTGTGGGGACTATTATTATGTTCTCGGATATTCTGAAAAGCAGAGAAAAGTTATAAATTTTAGAGTAGACCGCATTGCATTGAGACCAGATATACTTGCTAAGGATATTATTCCTATGCCCGATGATTTTGATATTGAGAATTTTACAAAAGAAGTGTTCTTTATGTTCTCAGGAGAGAAAGTTCTTGTGGATTTGCGGTGTGATAACAGCCTGATGAAAACAATGGTTGACCGTTTCGGAGAAGATGTGACAACCCTTGCGTATGATATGACTTCTTTCAGAGTACAGACCGAAGTATCAGCCAGTCCTACCTTTTTCGGTTGGGTGTTTGGCTTTAATGGAAAAGTACAGATACTTGCACCGGAAAGTGTGAAAGAACAGTACAGACAGATGATTGCAAAAGCCGATGAGGATATGCAAGAGAGTGAGTAGTGATTCGTAAATGATTTAGAATTTGTGTGAAAAATCAATTATTATGAATATGGAAATGATATGTTTTTAAATTGTGCAGACGGTCTGCACAATTAGGAAGGAGTCAATATGCTTACACCGTCAAATCAATATTTGCAGGCAGTAGAAGAAATAAATGATTATGTCAATCAGGCTAAATGCAGAGCTTCTGTCAGTGTAAATAGTGAGATAATGAAAACAAATATATTTATTGGAAATGTTATTATCCGCAATTCTGAGTGGGGAAATAAATTTGTGGAAAATCTGTCTAAGGATATGAAGATGAGATTTCCAAGTGCAAAAGGTTATTCTGTCAGAAATTTAAAATATATGAAGAAATTTGCACAGATTTTTACGGAAGATGATGTAGATGAGTACGGATTGGGAAGAATTACTTGGAGTCATCATCAGATATTGATGAGTAAAGTGTCAAATCGAGAAGAATATATATGGTATCTGGAAAAAACTTTGGAACATAAGTGGTCAGTTGATGATTTGATTCCCAAGTTAAGAGTCAATTATATGAGCGACAGGCGGTTGCTAACAAAATATCAAATTTTGAAAGACGATTACCGACTGAACAAAAGGATATGGTAGTAAGCACAATGAAAGACCCATATATGTTTGATTTCATCAATTATACGGAAGAAATGTTGGAAACAGATATAGAAAATGAACTTGTAAAAAATGTTACTTCTCTACTGATGGAATTAGGCACTGGTTTTGCTTTTATGGGACAGCAGTATCATCTTGAAGTTGGAGGAAAAGATTTTTATATAGACCTTCTGTTTTATAACACAAAGCTTAGATGTTATGTAGCAATAGACCTTAAAACTGGCGAGTTTAAGCCAGAACAGGCAGGAAAGATGAATTTTTATTTATCTGCTTTAGACGATTTAGTGAAAGCTCCAGAGGATAATCCATCAGTGGGACTTATTTTGTGCAGAGATGAAAATAGAACAATTGCAGAGTATGCATTGAGAGATATGTCAAAACCGATTGGTGTCAGTGAATATCACTTATGCACGGATTTACCGTTAGATTTGAAAAATGCATTACCTGCCGTAGAAGATATTAGAAGTAGAATTGATATGAAAAAGTAATTTGTGCAGACGGTCTGCACAAATTGCAAATTTAAATTGCATTGAACAAAAAGCCTTTATGGGCGGAACTTTTCAATGGAAATAAAAATGACAGATATGTTGTATCAGTGTTATGGAGTGAAGGATAATACATAGTAAAAGAGTTCTTAAAGATTTTGGACTCAGTGAATCCAAAATAAATGCGGCTATTACTAAAGATTTATATATTTCTTAGATTGTTGTCCCAGTGTGGCAACAATCTAATTGTGCAGACGGTCTGCACAAATTGCAGGATAAAAGTTCATTGAACAAAAAAACCTTTATAGGCTGTAATTTTCAATGAAAACAAAAACTTTACTTTTAACATTGTTGAGTTAAAAGGTGCAGAGGTGTTAGCAAATTGCGACACCTCTTTTCTTTTGCGAAAAACCTACTTGAAAAATTTTTCGTATCAGGTATAATAAAACTATCGAAAGCAGAGTGCTTCCGATAGAAAAGAAAGTGAGGTGCAGGTATGAGAAGCAAGAGTCCTGAACTTATGAGTGAGATAAAAAAGTATATCGAGGATTATTACCTGCAAAACAGACAATCCCCATCGACTACAAAAATTGCTGAAGCTGTTGGCATTGCCAGAGGTACAGCATACAAATACTTGGTAGAGATGGCTGAGAAGAATATGATTGAGTACGACGGGCAGGAGATTAGTACCAATGTGACCCGTAAGTACAGTGGCGAACAGACACAGACACCGATTGTAGGTTCTATTCCTTGTGGTAGTCCTCAGTATGAGGAAGAAAATATTGAAGAATATGTATCACTTCCTACTGCCATTTTCGGCAAAGGAGATTTCTTCATATTAAGAGCAAGCGTCAGTCTATGATTGAAGCAGGGATTGATGACGGCGACCTTGTGGTTGTTAAAAAGCAGGTAGAAGCCAATGATGGCGATATAGTAGTTGCCCTTGTGGATAATCAGAATACATTGAAACGCTACTTCCGAGATGATGAGAATAAGAAAATCATTCTCCACCCGGAAAATAAGAAGATGAAAGACATCATTGTAGATGAGTGCTGCATTCAGGGTGTGGCTTGTCACATCATCAAAGAACTATAACAGAGGACAGACGAATGAAAACACTTGAAGGAATTCGCTATCTAATCAATTTGGATAGTGCGGAAATACAACAGAACTTTGCCGGAGGAGTTGCACCGCCGGACAAGGTGGAGTCGGAGGTGGACACAACTTGAGTATTTATATGTCAAGAGCCGAGTTGGAAGAAATCAGCGAAGGCTTGATAGCAGCTTATGCTAATAAGTTTAGCAATCGAGTGATTCAATCCATCGACATAGAACATTTCATTACAGAATTTCTTATGTTACGAATTGAATACGCTTCTTTCGCAGAAGATGATGCAGGCAGGATTGGCTTTCTGGCAGATGGAGCAACACCACTGCTGGTACATCAGGACGGAAAAATTATTCCCTTTGTTTTCCCGAAAGATACCATCGTACTTGATAAATTTCTTCTTGCTGAAAAGGAGCAGGGACGTCGCAGATTTACAATGGCACACGAAGCGTCACATCATATCTTGAGTAAGATGTATGCAATGCCGAGTGAAGGACGCTTTCATGCAGAGTATGACAGTGAGCGTAGTTATTCTAAAGAGGAACTGGCTCAGATGTTTGCGTCTGTTGAGTGGCAGGCAGATACAATGGGAGCTTCGCTTCTTATGCCGAGAAGAGTTATTGAAAATGCCTTGGCGAAATATAATCAGTCAAATCCGATAAGAGTTTATGGCGATAATACCATTACTTCAAAGGATAAAGCAGTTATCCGCAGAATGGCAGCTTATATCGGAGTATCTTATACAGCTTGGTTATCAGATTGAGAGATATGGGGCTATTTGAGTATCACAATATCCTTGAGTACATTTCCAATGAGTTAAATTTGGGAGGTGTTTCACAATGAGGTTACAGACTCAGGTAGCACCTGAAATACAAAAGAGATTGCTTCTGTCAAGAGTAGAAGCAGAAGTCTGAAAGAGCGTGATATTCTCTGCCCGACTTGCGGGTTCAGGATACAAAGAGTTTTTTCAGACGCAACCGGACATTTGAGTGTGAAGTGTCAGAAATGCAAGAATGTCCACATTTTAAATCTTGCTTACTTCCGCAGAATCCGTAGGAACGGATATGGCAGGAATTGCAGGCGATGAAGATTACAAGTAAATATCGAAACGATTTCTAATCGAGTAAGCGGAGATAAGCAATTTATTTGCTAAACTACCAAGCACCGTACGAAGCCGGATAAGTGAAGAATAGAAGTATTCTTTGCTGTCCAGATTCGACGGTGCCTTTTTTGTTGCTGTTTTATTCGATTATGCTTCGTGCGGTATTAGGTCTTTTCCCTTACTTGGGAAAGGGCTTTTATGTTTTATAACGCTTGGCAGTGCCAGATAGCTGAGTACCCATAATCTCCGAATTTTGAAACTTATCAATTTTTCAAAATTCAAAGGAGATTACGGAAATGAAAAACAAACTTACATTAACAGAACAAGAAGAATTATTTGTAAAGGATTGTAAACTGATAAATCTTAAATACGAATATAACGGTTATACCGGAGCTGAGAGATGGGCGATTATTACGGAATTATCGGTAAAAGAGCTTTGGGAGAAGTATCCCCTTGTTATAGAAAGATATTCTCCGTTTGTTCATCTTTCCATTGCACAGGGAGAAGTGATTGACGATGCAAACCGAAATGAGGATAAGTATGCAAAGAGAAGCAGTCGCACACTTGACTGCTATGGATATGACGATGAAATGTCCTCACAGTTCCATAAAGAACTTGCCATTATGTTTGACGACCCGTTTGAAAGAGCAGAGGAAGAAAGACTTGAACTGGAAAGAGAAGAATTACGCCAGTGTGAAATTAGGAAAGCAAGAATAGCACTTTCAATGTTGCAGCCACTTCAAAGGGAACGCCTTATGAAGAATGTGTGCTGCGGTCTGAGTTCCAGAGTGATTGCAAAGCAGGAGGGCGTATATTACAGCTCCGTAGATAAGTCTATTGCAGCGGCAAAGAAAAACTTTATCAAATTTTATGAAAATCTCTGATTTTGGGTGTGCATTTCAGCACCCTTTGTCCAAATGAGTGAAGGGGTTATTTCATTCCGGATACGAATGACACTTTAAAAATTAGATTCTTGTGAGGTTATGTATATGAAAGAAAAAATGATTTGTCGTGGGGATTTATTCTACTATGACTTTGGAGATAACAGTGGTTCAGTACAAAGCGGAGAGCGTCCGGTGCTTGTCGTTCAGGCGGATGATTATAACCAGAATGCTCCAACGATTATTGTTGCAGCGGTTACAAGTGTAATCAAGAAAAGATATTTGCCATCGCACATTATTCTTGGCGAGGAGTTTGGACTGAAGAAACCGTCAATGGTTCTTCTGGAGCAGATACAGACAGTCAATAGAGAGGATTTGCGTAAATACATAGGTACAGTAGATGACGATAAAATTTTCAGGCAGATAAACGCAACTTTGAAAAAGACTTTTGGACTTTGGGTTTACAAGCCGGAGGGGAAAGAAAATATTCGTTGTCTATGCCCGAAGTGCCTGAATGATTACATCCACAATCCGGACTATATTGTAAGGCGACTTGACCCATTTGCAAAGCGAAAAGACAGATGTGATAAGTGTGATGGAGATGGTTGGGATTATGTTGTTACCGACAGATATTCATCAAAGAAAGAAAAGAGGGGAAGCAATGACAGAAAATAAAATCATTATCCTATCTGGAAGAAGTCCAATCTTACAGTAGAAGAAGCCGCAGCTTATTGTGGTATTGGCTCAAGAAAATTAAGAGAAATGTCCGACTCGGAGTTTTGCCCTTTTGTTCTTTGGAATGGAAGTAAGCGACTGATTAAAAGAAGAAAACTGGACGAATATCTTGATAATGCGTATTCGATATAGCTGATTTGTAAAATGTGCGATGGGTCGGTTCGCATAATAGCTCATCGCCATTTTTAATTATCATAAGGGTAGAAAAAAAACAAGGAGGTGCTTCCGTAATGGCAGATACAGAAAAGAATTATCCGAAAAAAATATGATGTGCCGATATGGCATAAGTCTAATTTGACGATTGATGAAGCAGTTGAATATTCTGGCATAGGCAGAGAAAGACTGAGAAAACTAACAAGCCAAGAAGAATGCCCATTTGTTCTTCATATAGGAAATCGTCGAATGATTAAGAGGAGGATTTTTGATGAATACATTGAAAAACTTACTTTCCTTGAATGATGATGAACGCTTACTTGCCGAAGTAAGAACATATCAGGAAAAACTCATAAGCAATGCTGAAGAACCGATATGGGAAAGAAAGTGGCTGACAATCGAAGAAGCCGCAGCATATTCCGGTATAGGAAGAACGAAGTTGCGTGAGTTGTCTAATCAAGCAGGTTGTCCCTTTGCAATATGGATAGGCAATAAAATTCATATTGTGAGGGAACGACTGGACAAATATATAGATAAGCAGTTTAGGATTTAGGAGGATACAATGGCGGCAAAAAGAAAAGATAAATCAAGGGTTGTTCTGAAAACCGGAGAGGTTCAGAGAAAAGACGGTACTTATCAATTTAGCTGGCAGGACAGCCAGATGAAAAGAAGATTTGTTTACGCAAGAACTTTAGATGACCTGAGAGAAAAAGAGAAGCGTATTCAGAAAGATAAATGTGATGGTATTAAGACCGAAGCACGATACACAACCATTGATGAATTATTTGACCTTTGGGCAAATATGAAAAGAGGGCTGAAGAATAATACCTTTGAAAATTACAAATATATGTACAATACCTTTGTGCGACCAGTGATTGGAAGTAAAAGAATATCAACGCTGAAGAAATCAGATATTAAGAAATACTACAATTATCTTGTTGATGAAAGAAATTTGAAGCCTTCAACGATTGATAATATACATACGGTTCTTCATCAGGTTTTACAGATTGCTGTCGATGATGACTTCATCAGAAATAACCCGTCAGATAATGTATTGAGAGAATTGAAAAAAGCACATTGTTTTCAGTCAGAAAAGCGTAGAGCGTTGACGAAACTTGAGCAGGAGCTATTTCTGAATTTCCTGAAAACCCACCCTGTATATGAGCACTGGTATCCGGTCTTTGCAGTAATGATAGGAACTGGACTTCGTGTGGGGGAAGTAACTGGATTGAGATGGTGTGATATT
>ENA-OQAZ01001548-OQAZ01001548.1-human-gut-metagenome-genome-assembly--contig:-NODE-1548-length-10762-cov-5.345839_pt1 | contig 10762 bp, 11 predicted proteins | sample MGYA00242737_ERZ504531 | MGnify/ENA primary metagenome ERZ504531 (study PRJEB26092, sample SAMD00036244) | human gut metagenome | host: Homo sapiens | study: EMG produced TPA metagenomics assembly of...
ACCTGCACACTGGGAAATGTCGGAGTTCTTCGATATATTTCTGGAGATCATCGATTTTTTCATTAAAGCTGGAAGGTTTTCAGATTGGTATCCGTTTTTTCGGCATTCCTGTTCGATGCCGTCGGTAAGTTCTGAAAAATAGGTGTGTAATTTAAGATCGCGTTGTGTGCCCGGCAGATGATGCAGTAGATATCTCCGGACGCATTTTTTTTCATGGAAAGTCGGCTGAAGTCATAGCCGGCTTTTTTCTGCTTCCCGGATGACCATGGCTCTGGTTTCTGTGCTGACGCCAGGTTTTCCGTTCAGTGCCATGGAGACAGCTGTGCTGAGAGGTTCAGTCTGGCGGCCAGTTCTTTTGCTGTGATTCCCATAATATAGTTCTCCTTTATCCACGGTAGTGTGTCCTTGAAATTGTTTCAATTATAATCTTTTCCACATGTATTTACAATAATAAAGTGGAAAATAAAGCATAAATAACTTTATTATGTATATAAATAAAGTGGATTTCAAGATATCATGCAGATAACAAAAGAGAACAGAGCAAATGGATCATATAAGAATAAACGCAAACCAGTAAACCTGGATTCACGAAAGGAGTTCAAAAATGGACAAGATCAAAATTGGTTACGCACCAACCAGAAGAAGTATTTTCAGTGCACCGGATGCAGTAAAATATCGCGGACTTACTGCTAAGAGACTTGAGGAGCTTGGCGTTGATTTCGTAGATATCACAGACATTAATGATGAGGCCTTCTTTACAATGATGAGGTCTTGAGAAGATCATCGCCAAATTTAAAAAAGAGAAGGTTGACGGACTTTTCCTTCCGCACTGCAACTTCGGTACAGAGTATGAGTGTGCAAGACTTGCAAAAGCGCTTGATGTTCCGGTCCTTCTGTGGGGACCTCTGGATGAGAGACCTGAGCCGGACGGAACAAGACTTCGTGATACACAGTGCGGACTTTTTGCAACAGGTAAAGTTTTAAGAAGATTCCGTGTTCCATTTACATACATGACAAACTGCAGACTGAATGACCCGGTATTCGAAAGAGGGATCAAAGATTTCCTTGCTGTCTGTAATGTAGTAAAAACATTCAAAAATATCCGTATCCTTCAGATTTCCACAAGACCGTTCGATTTCTGGACAACCATGTGCAACGAGGGTGAGCTTCTTGAGAAATTCAATATTCAGCTTGCACCGATCCCGATGCCGGAGCTTACTGATGAAGTAAAGAAAGCAAAAGCAGAGCAGACAGAGGTTCAGGAGGTTATGCAGTATTGCCGCGACAACATGGAGATCTGCGTCAAAGAGAATGAACTTGAGAATGTAGCTGCTCTCAAGGTTGCCATGAAGCATCTGGCAGAGAAATACGGCTGCAAAGCAATTGCGATCCAGTGCTGGAATCAGCTTCAGAGCGAGCTTGGAATCATGCCATGTGCAGCAAACTCCCTGTTAAATGACGAGGGTATCCCGACTGTATGTGAGACAGATATCCACGGTGCGATCACAGCTCTTATGGTAGAGGCAGCAGGTATGGGTGAAACAAGAAGCTTCTTCGCTGACTGGACCATCCGCCATCCTGATGTAGAAAACGGCGAGCTTCTTCAGCATTGCGGACCATGGCCGATCTCCATTGCAAAAGAGACACCGAAGCTTACTTACCCGCTGGCATTCGAGCATCCGGGAAGCATCACAGCGGAGGCAAAACACGGCGACGTTTCCCTGGTTCGCTTTGACGGAGACAACGGAGAGTATTCTCTTCTTCTTGGAAACGCAAAAGGTATCGACGGACCGAAAGGTATGGGAACTTACCTCTGGGTTGAGGTTGAGAATATCAAACGTCTTGAGGCTAAACTGGTTGAGGGACCATACATCCATCACTGTGTCGGTATCCACAAGAACGTTGTTCCGGTACTTTACGAGGCATGCAAATATATCGGCGTAACACCGGATCTGTATGACCCGATCGAGGAAGATGTAAAAGCTTATCTTCGCGGAGAATGATATAAATAAAAAACAGCAGCATATTTTTCCGGACAGGGAAAATCCCCGGTATAAAGGAAAAATATGCGTAAAGCTGTGAGACATATAAACTGAAAAAAGAAAGGACAGGAATCAGCATGGATTTTAGAGAATTAAGCAAACTTGCGTATGATCTCAGAAAAGACACCGTAGATATGATCGTTGCCGGTAAAGGCGGACATATCGGTGGTGATATGAGTGTTATGGAGACTCTGGTCACACTGTATTTTGATCAGATGAATATTTCCCCGGAGAATATGAATGATCCGGACAGAGATCTTTTTGTTATGAGTAAAGGGCATTCCGTAGAAGCTTACTATGCAGTACTTGCAAAGAAAGGATTCCTTGATATCAAAGAAGTAAACGAGAAATTCAGTAAATTCGGAACACAGTATATCGGACATCCAAACAACAAGCTTCCGGGAATCGAGATGAACTCCGGTTCTCTGGGACATGGACTTCCGGTTTGCGTAGGTATGGCACTTGCAGGAAAAATGAACAAGAAAGACTACCGTGTATACACAGTAATGGGTGATGGTGAGCTTGCAGAGGGTTCTGTATGGGAAGCAGCTATGGCAGGACATCAGTATAAACTGGATAACCTCTGCGCGATCGTTGACCGCAACAGACTCCAGATCTCCGGAAATACAGAGGATGTTATGGGACATGACGATCTTCATGAGAGATTCAGGAGCTTTGGATGGCATGTGATCGATGTTGCTGACGGAAACAGCATTGAGCAGCTTCATGCAGCATTTGAGGAAGCGAAACAGACAAAGGGCCAGCCCACAGTTCTGATCGCAAACACTGTTAAAGGTAAAGGCTCCGCAGTTATGGAAGACAAAGCATCCTGGCATCATCATGTACCGAGTCAGGAAGAGTATGAGCAGATCATGAAGGATTTTGAAGAGAGAAAGGAGCAGCTGTAATTATGAATAAGATCCCAAACCGTAAAGCAATTTGTGACGTACTTTTGAAAGAAGCGGAAACAGATAAAGATATCGTTGTTCTCTGCAGTGACTCTAGAGGATCTGCATCCTTAGCACCTTTTGCAGAGGCGTATCCGGAGCAGTTCGTTGAGATGGGAATCGCTGAGCAGGACCTTGTCAGCGTGTCCGCCGGTCTTGCACACTGCGGCAAAAAAGCTTTTGCAGCTTCTCCTGCATGCTTCCTTTCCACAAGAAGCTATGAGCAGTGCAAGATCGATGTTGCATACTCCAACACAAATGTAAAACTGATCGGAATCAGTGGTGGAATCAGCTATGGTGCCCTTGGAATGAGCCATCATTCCGCACAGGATATCGCAGCTATGTCCGCAATCCCGAACATGAGAGTTTACCTTCCAAGTGACCGTTTCCAGACTGCAAAGCTGATCAAGGCGCTTCTGAAGGATGAGAAACCGGCATATATCCGTGTAGGAAGAAATCCGGTTGAGGATATCTATACAGAGGACAACTGCCCGTTCGAAATGGATAAGGCAACTGTTCTTGCAGAAGGAACAGACGCAGCGATCATCGCATGCGGCGAAATGGTATGCCCGGCTTACGAGGCTGCCAAACTTCTTGAGAAAGACGGCATCCACGCAACAGTTCTTGATATGTATTGTGTAAAACCTCTGGATAAAGAAGCAATCGTAAAAGCGGCATCCAATGCAAAGGTTGTTGTAACTGCTGAGGAGCATGCGCCGTTTGGCGGACTTGGTTCTATGGTAAGTCAGGTTGTTGGTGCTGAGTGCCCACGCAAAGTCCTGAATATCGCACTTCCGGATGCTCCGGTTGTAAGCGGAACCTCCCAGGAAGTATTTGACTACTACGGAATGAACGCAGAAGGAATCGCAAAAACTGTAAAAGACGCGCTGAAATAAGGTGAAAATTATGGAAAAAAAATATGTTCTTGCGGTTGATCAGAGTACCCAGGGAACAAAAGCGATCCTGTTCGATGTGAACGGTGATCTGGTCTGCAGAACAGACCTTCCTCACAGACAGCTGATCAACGAAAAAGGATGGGTTTCCCATGATCTTTCCGAGATCTACAGCAATACGATCCAGGTTGTAAAAAATCTCGTAGAGAAGGCCGGAATCCAGAAAGAAGAGATCGCGTGTCTTGGAATCAGTAATCAGAGAGAGACATCCGCAGCGTGGAGCCGCAGCACAGGTGAGCCTCTGGCACCTGCCATTGTATGGCAGTGCTCCAGAGCTTCCGAGATCTGTGAGCGGATCAAAACAAATGTGATGATCGATCCGGACCGTGAGCAGAAGAAAAACGGCGGTGTGGCAGAAATCATCCGTCAGAAGACAGGAATGCACCTTTCCCCATATTTCCCGGCAGCGAAGTTTGCATGGCTTCAGGAGAACGTAGAAGAGGTAAAACAGGCAAAAAGAGATAACGATCTCTGTCTGGGAACCATCGACACCTGGCTTCTGTTTAAACTGACAAAAGGCGAGGTTTATGCAACGGATTATTCCAATGCATCCAGAACCCAGCTTTTCAATATCCACAACCTGAAATGGGATAAAGAGATCTGTACCTGGTTTGGCATTAATGCAGATATGCTTCCGGAAGTATGCGATTCCAGCATGCAGTACGGAACAACTGATTTTGAGGGATATTTCCAGACACCGATCCCAATCTGTGGTGTGATCGGAGATTCCCAGGGTGCACTGTTCGGACAGGGCTGCATCGAAAAAGGAATGGTCAAAGCTACATACGGAACCGGTTCCTCTGTTATGATGAACGCAGGAACAGAACCGATCATGTCAGATCTTGGTCTTGTGACTTCTCTTGCATGGGGACTTAACGGCAAAGTTACCTATGTACTGGAAGGAAATATCAACTACACAGGTGCAGTGATCACATGGCTGAAGGATGACATGGGACTGATCACGTCTCCGGGAGAAACTCAGGAAATGTCAGAGCAGGCAAATAAGAACGATACTACCTATCTGGTTCCTGCATTTTCCGGTCTGGGAGCACCTTACTGGAAATCCGATGCAAAAGCCATTATCTATGGAATGAGCAGAACAACCGGAAAGAAAGAGATTGTAAAAGCAGCCCTGGAATCTATTGCTTATCAGATCACAGATATCGTTGAGATGATGAAGGCAGAAGATGGAATGACTGTAAAAGAACTCTGTGTAGATGGTGGCCCTACAAGAAATCAATACCTGATGAAGTTCCAGAGTGACATCTTAGGAACAACAGTAAGCCTTCCAAGATGTGAGGAGTCTTCCGCATTGGGAGCTGGTCTGATGGCTGGCTTAAGCTGTGGACTTTATAAGATGGAAAGCATCTTTGAGGTGAAGAACCGCAATCAGTTCATCCCTTCCATGAATCTGCAGGAAAGAAACCGGAAATACATCGGATGGAAAAACGCAGTAGAAAAAGTTCTTGTATAAGCATAAAAATTTCTCAATATAAAAATGTGTTGCTGATCGTGGAGTGAGCAGCAACAAAACGGGAGCTTCAGGCAGCGGCAATTGCTTGACCCCATGTGTATGTCAGATTATAATAAAATAACAGGCATTTCCGGATGCACTCCAGATGTATCGGAAATGACGGAAAGCCGGTCTTTGCCAGTATCATGTGCAGAGGCCGGCAAAAGTTATATTCAGAGATAAATGATTATCCATTTGCAGTAGCCGTGCAGTGGCATCCGGAGATGATGTATGATTCTTCAGAGCAGCTGAAGCTTCTCCGGGCATTTGCGGAGGCAGCAGGGAAGGAGACAGGATTATGAATATTTGTATATATGGAGCGTCCAGTGCAGAACTGAAAAAGATCTATTATGAGAAAACGGAAGAACTGGGACGGCTGATGGGAAAGCGAGGACACGGCCTTGTTTTCGGAGGTGGAAAAGAGGGGCTGATGGGTGCGGCAGCCCGGGGTGTTGACAGAGAAAAAGGCTATATCCTGGGTATCGCGCCGAGATTTTTTGACCAGCCGGGAGTGTTGTATGAGCATTGTACAGAGTTTATTTTTACTGAAAATATGCGTGAGAGGAAGCACCTGCTGGAAAGCCGTTCGGATGCGACTATCGTGGTACCCGGGGGAATTGGTACTTATGAGGAGTTTTTTGAGATCCTGACATTGAAGAGTCTGGGGCGAATCGACCGGCCCATTGTTCTTTATAATATTCAGGGATATTATGACAGCATGAGGCACTTCTGGAGTATACAGCCGGGGAAAAATTTATGGCCAGAGATGTTGTGGATATGTGTCGGTTTATGAAAGATCCGGAGGAGATTCTGGATTATATTGAGAATTACCGGAATTATGGGGGAAAGTTATAAAAAGGGTTGTAAGAACAGTGAAAACAAAGTCTGAATTATAGGACAGATTGTAAAGAATACAATAGTCCTATATATGGGACTGCATAAAAATAGGGTTTTTACAGGAGAAGGTATATTTTATGAGGAAGATCATGTTAAATGGCCGGTGGGAACTGGCGGAAGCGGGGAAAGATACATTATGTGAGGTGCAGGTTCCGGGATCTGTGCTTTCCGGACTTTACGGGGCCGGAAAGATCGAAGATCCTTTTTACCGCACCAATGAAGATGCTACGAGGGAACTGTTCTGGAAGGACTATGAATTTGGCAGAACGTTTGTGGTTGCGGAGGATGCTCTGAAAGAAGAGAAAGTGGTTCTGGTCTGTGAGGGACTGGATACACTGACGGATATTTATATCAATGGAAAAAAAGCCGGGTCTACAGACAATATGCACCGTATCTGGAAACTGGATGTAAAAGAATTTCTTCATGCCGGGGAGAATCAGATCAGGATCGTATTCCGTTCCGTATTCAAATATATCGAAGATTATGAGTATGAAGAAAATAAAGAGATCCACTATGTTCCTGCGGTGGAATGAAAGGAAACCAGCTGATCCGGAAGGCGCACTGTATGTTTGGATGGGACTGGGGTCCTCAGACCATTGATGCCGGAATTTTCCGGGATATTTATCTGGAAGCGTACAGTCATCCAAGGATTGAGGATGTGAAGATTACACAGGTGCATGGGGATGATGCTGTGGATGTGTGTACAACGGTGACTGTAAGCGGAGATGATGTGGATAAGTGTCGGGTGAGAGTGAGTGTCCTGGAGGATGCGGAGAGTGTCTGTGGATGTGATCGTGCAGATTACAAGCCGGAAGCAGGAGGGAAAATAACTCTGACATCCACGATCCATAACCCGAAACTCTGGTGGCCAAATGGTTACGGCGATCAGCCGCTATATAAAGTTCAGGTGGAGCTTCTGGACGAGGGCGGCGCAGTTCTGGAAACCATAACGAAACGCATCGGTCTCCGTACCCTTACCATCAGCCAGGAAAAAGATCTCTGGGGAAAAGAGTTCGCGTTCTGTGTCAATGGCGTGAAGATTTTTGCCATGGGCGGAAACTATATTCCGGAGGACTGTATCTATTCCAGGATCACGCCGGAGCTTCAGGAGTATCTTCTGGAATCCTGCAAACGTGCCAATTTTAACTGTGTCCGTGTGTGGGGCGGCGGTTATTATCCTTCGGATCATTTTTATGATCTCTGTGATGAGATGGGACTGATCGTATGGCAGGATCTGATGTTTGCATGTAATGTTTATGATCTCACGGAAGGATTTGAAGAGAATATCACGAAGGAGATCACGGAGAATGTAAAACGCCTCCGTCATTATGCATCCCTTGGACTGTGGTGCGGAAATAACGAGATGGAGTCGGCCTGGGATCACTGGCCGGAGGTGCAGAGTGAGTCGAAATATCTCCGTGCAGACTACATAAAAATGTTTGAGCATGTGGTTCCGAAAGCTGTGAAAGCAGCAGACAGCGAGACCTTTTTCTGGCAGTCTTCCCCAAGCTCCGGAGGCTGTTTTGATGACCCGGATGATGAGAACCGGGGCGACTGTCATTACTGGGATGTATGGCATGGTCAGAAGCCTTTTACCGATTATCAGAAGCATTATTTCCGTTTCTGTTCGGAGTTTGGCTTCCAGTCATTTCCGTGCCTGAAAACTGTGGAGAGTTTTACGGAAGAGAAAGACCGGAATATTTTTTCCAGGGTGATGGAGAACCACCAGAAAAATCCTGCAGCCAACGGAAAGATCCTGTATTACCTTTCCGAGAATTTCCGTTATCCGGAGAATTTCCGCAAGCTTCTCTATGTGAGCCAGATCCTCCAGGGAATGGCCATGAAGTATGGAGTGGACCACTGGAGACGCCACAGAGGCCGCTGTATGGGTACTCTTTACTGGCAGATCAACGATAACTGGCCGGTGGCATCCTGGGCAAGCATCGACTATTTTGGCCGCTGGAAGGCGCTTCACTATATGGCGAAAAAATTCTATGCGCCACAGGCTGTGAGCATGTGCCGGGATGAGGATACCATGCAGGTATATCTGGAAAATGAAAGTATGGAAGCGCAGCCATATCAGGTTGTCTTTTATGTGAAAAATATGGAATGCGAGATCCTTGAGAAGATTACCGGAAAGGGCACTGTGGGTGTGCAGGAGTCCGGGCAGATCCTGGCGGTGGATGTTTCCAGATGGGAAGACAGGAAGTATAAGATTTTCCTTGAGGCAGAAGTGACACTTGCTGATGGAAAAGTGCTCCGTGATGTGGAGACTCTTGTTCCATATAAATATCTGGAACTGGATAAACCGGAGATCGCCGCTGAGGTGGAGGAGCAGGAGGATGCGTTTGTGATCCATTTGAAGAACAGCTGCTTCAGCCCGTTTACAGCTATTGAATTTACTGATGCGGATGTAATTCTTGAGGATAATTTTTTCCATATGACAGGTGGAGAGGAAATGTGTATCCGGCTTGAGAAAAAAGATATACGAAGTGATGTGTCTCTGGATGCGGCAGAGCTTACACATCAGATGGAAATCCTGACGTTGGCGTAGGAGTTTTATAATGAAAAAGACGCGGCCTTTTATCGGATGATAAAGAGGTACGCGTCTTTTTTGTATGATATTAGGGGGGATTTTTATGGGTTTGTGCGTGTTTGCAGTTTCTTATTCGTAATTTTTATGTCTTTTGAAGAAATCTTTAGTTTCCTTTACGACCACACCGCTCAGGGCAAGAAGAGCGATCAGGTTCGGGAATGCCATCAGGGCATTGAAGATATCTGCGATGTTCCATACAGCTGCTACAGTCATATATGGTCCGATGAATACGCAGATGATGTACAGCCAGCGGTATGTTGTAACTGCGGCTTTGTTTCTGTTGAACAGGTATTCCAGACATCTTTCACCGTAGTAATCCCATCCGAGGATTGTTGTGAATGCGAAGAATACCAGGCACAGCATCAGTGAGAAGGATGCTATAAACGGCGGGAAAGGAAGACCTTTCTGGAAAGCGGCTGTTGTGATGGCAACACCCTCAAGGCCTGTGTTCCATGTTTCTGTGATGACGATGGAAAGACCTGTCATGGTACAGATCACGATGGTATCGATGAATGTACCTGTCATGGATACAAGACCCTGACGTACCGGCTCCTTTGTCTGAGCTGCAGCGGCTGCGATCGGGGCACTACCAAGACCGGACTCATTGGAGAAGATACCGCGGGCGATACCCTTCTGCATAGCTACGACCATGGTTCCCATTGCGCCACCTGCAAGTGCACTTCCTGTGAAAGCAGATTTTACGATAGTTACGATCGCTGCAGGTACTGCAGAGATGTTTGTGATCACGATGATCAGTGCCAGTGCAACATAGAGAACTGCCATAAACGGTACAACGACCTGGGATACCTTTGCGATTCTCTGGATTCCGCCGAGAACGACAAGTCCTACACATACGGTAAGGATCAGACATGCGACTACAGTTGCCCAGGAATATGTATTTCCGAAAAGTGCTACTGTGTGTGCTTTATCCGGGTCAAAGAAATTGGTAACTGCAGATGCGATACCGTTTACCTGTGTAAAGGTTCCGATACCGAAAAGTCCAACACCTGCTCCGAAAAATGCGAAGATTTTGGCAAGCCATCTCCACTGTTTTCCCATACCGTTTTCGATGTAGTAGAATGGTCCGCCGAGAACGTGGCCTTCTTTGTCAATGGTACGATACTTGATCGCCAGAAGTCCTTCCGCGTATTTGGTTGCCATTCCGAAGAATGCAGCTACGATCATCCAGAAAAGTGCTCCTGGTCCGCCGGCTGCGATAGCAGTTGCGACACCTACGATATTTCCGGTTCCGATGGTTGCTGAAAGCGCAGTACACAGAGCTCCGAAGCTTGTGACCTCACCATCGCCGTCTTCTTCATTTTTTACCATGAATTTCAGTGCCTTTCCGAGGTGCCTTACCTGTAAAAGACCTAACCGAGCGGTTAACAGAATTCCTGTGAACAGGATCAGAATGATCAGCGGAAGTCCCCAAACGACTCCGTCAAACCATGTGATAAAGTTGTTGATTTGTGTAAACATTACTCTTTCCTCCATCCTTTTGCCTGAGAGATTTACAGCATTTTGTGTGCTGCGTACACCTTCGGCGCTCTTCCCTTTTGATTTGAAGAGACTCTCCTGAGTTTTTTATTTTTGAATGATGCCAGGACCTTTTTTGTGTGCGGTGGTGGCGGTCATTCGTTCTGTGTAGAAAAACACTGTAACACAGAGTATCACATGAATTGATGGATTTCAATGGGTTTTTTAAAAAAAATGCATTTATTAGAAAAATTTAATCGACATATAATTGGGGGGGTGGGATTTTTATGGCCTGGTCCTGATCTGCCAGTTGTTTTTTGTTGTTTTTGTAGGTTTTG
>ENA-OQAZ01001549-OQAZ01001549.1-human-gut-metagenome-genome-assembly--contig:-NODE-1549-length-10762-cov-1.564457_pt1 | contig 10762 bp, 20 predicted proteins | sample MGYA00242737_ERZ504531 | MGnify/ENA primary metagenome ERZ504531 (study PRJEB26092, sample SAMD00036244) | human gut metagenome | host: Homo sapiens | study: EMG produced TPA metagenomics assembly of...
CGAAGTTCGCAAAGATTTCTTTAGTGGAAAGTGAAAGAAAAAATGAATATCCAATCATTTTAAAACCATATGCCGGATATGCTGGAAACAAAGGAGATATATCAATTTGTTATACTGAAATGAATATAGGAATGCAGTTCGTGTATTAAAAAAACAAGGATATAAGGAAGTGTTGCTTCAGCAACTGTTGGATGATCCAGAACAAGAAGAAATAGGTCTTATGGGAATGGCTTTAAATAATGGACAAGTTGTTATTCCTGGCGTTATCCATAAAATACGTTCATATCCAACTGGAAAGGGAAGTACGTCATATGCAAAATTTTCTCCAGTTATGTCTGAAATGAATGAACAAAAAATTAAACAATTTGTTTCAGCTACGGGGTATGTGGGTATTTTTGATATAGAAATGATAAAAGCATATGGGAAATATTGGTTTATAGAAATCAATTATAGAAACGGACAGTATGGATATACTCCAACAGCTGCGGGATATAATCTCCCTGCTAATTGGGTGCATGGAATGAAAAATGAGAAAGTTGAGAAATGTAATAATCTTCAGAAAATTTATTATATTAATGAACGTGAAGATTATCGGCATGTAAAAGAGGGAACGATAAATCGAAAAGAATGGTTGAAAGAATTTCATACTGCATCTGCATATGGAATGTATTGTCCAGGAGATCAAAGACCATTTATTAGACAATATGTAAAAGTTCCGGATAGAGTAATTATAAAAGGTAGAAAATTGAAATCACATATCAAGGATTTGCTAATAAAAGAAGAGTGGAATATTGCAATAAGAAAAAGAGGAGATAAATCTTTATGGGAAAAAGGTGGAGAGTCTAGAAAATTTACTGTTTTACCGAATAGTATAAGATATTGGGCAGCAGATCCATTTATCATATCTGTTGGAGAAAAAGATTATTTATTTTTTGAAATGTTTGATCGGCTAAAAAGTAAGGGACTCATTGGATATAGAGAAATAAGTGGCAATAAAATAGGAAAAATGAAAATAGCATATGAAGCAGAACATCATTTATCCTTCCCTTATGTTTTTGAATACAAAAATGAATATTATATGATGCCGGAATACTCTGAAGGAAAAGAGCTGTTTGTATTGAAAGCAACTCATTTTCCGGATAAGTGGGAAAAGATTGAAAGTTGGATGCAAGGGAAACGTTTCGTAGATTCTGCATTATTGAGCCATGAAGGAGAAAATTATTTATTAACACAAGACCTTAAATCAGGATATTCATCTGAAAAATTCTCAATATTCATCCGACAAGGAAAAGAATGGGTATCTCATAAACAAAGTCCAGTAACAAAAGCTTAGCTAATGCTAGACTGGCTGGTAAAAATATTTTTTTGAAAAAGATCACTTTGATTCGTGTTGCACAAGATTGTCAGGATGGATATGGGACTAAATTTACATTTTAATCATAATTTTGAAATTGAGTAAAGAGGAATATGAAGAAGAAATGTTTCGCACGATAAGTGTGGAAGATATTATCGTGGATTTCAAAAGATTGTTTCTCTGGAATACATACATATAATTCTGATGAGTGTTATGAAGTTATTGATCTAAAAAATTATGGTAAGATTAGGATAGGGAATATCTTAAATATTATGTGGAGAATTATTGATAAAATAAAAAAATAGGATGAAAACTTATGGAACAGAGGAAAGAAATAGAAATTTTAGATGTAGCAAAATTTGTAATGGCGATTATGGTTGTAGGAATACATACATTGGGAAAATATGGGATTTATCCATTGTTTAGGATTGCCGTACCGCTATTTTTTATGATTAGCAGTTATTTGTTCTTTTCTGATCCAGATAAATGTGGGAATGTTATATGTCTTAAGAAATTTTGTCTAAGAAATATCAAACTTTATACTTTTTGGTTCATAGCTTTAATGCCTGTTTTTCTTCCGATGGGGGGGTATTTAACTGGTAATTTACTATTTAATATTTTTAAACTTATTATTAAAGTGTTTTTTGGATCAACCTTTGCAGCATCATGGTATATATCTGCATTGGTGATAGGAATGTGTTTTGTTTTTATCTGTGATAAGCTAAAAATAAATCGTGGAATAATTGTAGGGCTTACATTTGGTATATATGTGGTTTGTTGTCTCAACAGTAATTATCGAAATTTAATGGCAGATAATTCGATTATTGTTATGATTAACAGAATATATCCAGGAACAATATACAATGGATTTTTTAGTGGGTTTATTTTGGATCTTATTAGGTTATATATTTGCCTGTAAAGGAACAATATGTGATAGAAAAAGAAGTCAGATTGGTTTTAATAATTTCATGTTTATTATTATTAGGTGAATATTTCATTGTTACAAAGCTCGTTTGACTGTAGATAATGATTGTTATTTTATGCTTATACCATGTTTGCTGTTTTGCATTTGATAATTTGATAAGCTGTGAATGGAATTGTAAAAGAATAGATGTAAAAGTATTAAGGAAATATAGTACAATTATATATTGTGTTCATGCTTCATTAGCAGGAGTTATTGAGCATTATTGGATATCAGATTCGAATTTTACAGATTGTGTTTTAAAAATTTATTCTTGTATTGGCTATGAGTTTGATGGTGGCTAATACAGTATGTGTATTAGAAAAAAAGAAAGCATTTAAATGGCTTCATAATGCGTATTAAAATATGGAGAAAAGGTGTATGAGAGAAAAATGGATTGATAATATTAAATTTATGGCAGCAGGGGGGTATTCCTCTGCCATTATACAGAGAGCTTTGCAGTGGCAGGAGCAGGAATACCAAAATGGCTGCAATACGTAAATAAATTTCCCCTGGGAATGATTATCAATGGAGAATTTTGGGTCTGTGTATTTGCAATTTTGAGTGGCTATTTACTTAATAAAAAAGATATAAGAAATGGTGCAGACTTGATAAAAATATGCATAAACAGATATTTTAGATTTGTAATTCCATTTTTCTTTGCTAATTTTTTTGTCTATCTTTTATACAATTTTGTTGGATTTTCTGCACAAAAATGCGGTATGATTGTAAATAATCAATGGTTATTGAATCAGTATACAAATGCAATTGATTTTATTAGTGTTGTGAAGAATAGTCTTATGCTAGGAAACGAGTTAAATAATAATTTTTGGATAATCAAACATATGTTGTTAGGCTCTTGGTTAATTTACATTTCAAATTATGTGTGCTATAAGTTTAATAATCAAAAAATAAAAATTGTTGTAGCAATAGGATTGTTACTATTTCCATATACATTTTTTATTGGTGTAACATATGCAGGAAGTTTACTGGCAGAAGTACCTAAAAACTCAAATTTATATATACAAAGGGAAAAAATCACGATGATTTACTTTGTAGCAATGCTTGGGCTGATGTCGGGAATACAAAACATTGTGGCAGAAATTTTAAAAATACAATGGTTGCATATCAATCAATATTGGGAAGCGTTTTATGCAATGTGTATGTTAGGATGTATTTGTTCAGAAAATCGGGTATTAGAGAAGTTTGAAAAGTGGCGTATAGATACTTTTTCTAATCAATCTATGACAATATATTTATTGCATTGGCCAATTATTTGTTCCTTTAGTACCTGGTGTTTTATTAAGCTGATTGAAATGAGAAAATACAATAATTTTTTAATATATTACTTTGGAACGTTAATAATTACAAGTATTGTCTTGTTAATATCAGTGTATTTATATGGTAAAGTGTTTGGAAGGATTAGCAATGCATTTTTAAGGAGACTTACTTTTAGATAAACATGGAAGGAAATTGGGATAATTATGAAAAAAGAAAGGAATATCCAAATTGAAGTTGTTCGTATTCTTGCAATGTTTATGATTATTCTCGGTCACGCAGTCCTCTATGGACATGCAGCTGAAAGTATCAAAATAATGGGGGGGTATGGACAACTGCACTTGAAACATTTGCTACTCCAGGGACAGATGTTTTTGTTTTAATTAGTGGATATTTTTTAGTGAAGTCAAAGATAAATGTAAAAAAAATAATTGTAGTATGGCTACAAATTCTTTTTTATTCTGTGTCATTAAGTTTGTTTATGGTTGCATTGGGAATAAGCAAATTTTCATATGTTGGTTTATTAAAAGCGTGTTTCCCAATAGCTTTCAATGAGTATTGGTTTATGCGAGTTTATTTTTATTTGATTTTATGTGTACCATTCCTTAACAAATTGATAAATTCATTACAGAAGAAGGAATACAAACAGTTAATTTTATTAGGAATAGTTTTGATGGTGATTCCAGCAAGCATTCCAGGAATTGCTTTATTTAATAGTGATTCTGGAAATGGTATACTTTGGTTTATAATGCTTTATTTGACAGGTGCTTATTTGCAAAAATATCCACCTAATTTTCAGCAAAATTCTATATGCTGATGGCATTTGGATTTTTTATGATAGCGTTTCTTTCGAGAATAGGTCTTTCTTGGTTATCTGCATTGCTTGGCTTTTCAGGAATGGGAGAAAATAGGTTTTGCACTTTTGATGCATTTCCTATTTATGCAGAGGCTTGTTGTATTGTATGTGCTGGGATAAAGATGAATTTGAAAAGCGGACATAATGTTTTGGGTAAAAAAGCGATATTATTTTTATCAGAAAGTACAGCAGGTGTTTATATGATTCACGAACATCCACTTATTAGAAGTGTCATGTGGAAATGGGTGAATTTAGAGAATCATATGATTTTATATACAATTTTTATAGTGATATCAATTTTTGTAATATGTGCAACTTTGGATCAACTAGTATGGAAAAAAAATTGAAAAGTATTTAAAAAAGAAAATATAAAACTTGTTTGAGTGAATGGGCAGATCTGAACGGAAAAACGTAAAACGAAAAATAGGTTTATAGAAAAACTTCCGGTAGAGATAGGAAAAGCTTAAATATAGGTGGCTGCAAAGCAGCACCTGAAAATATCAAAGCATTTGCTGTTTACGTGTACATTATGAAGGTGATAAAATATGAGATTAATTATTATTGGTGCAGGTGGTCATGGGCAAGCAGTCCGGGAAGTTGCTGGTGCATTACGAAAATATCTTACTGCAGATGGAAGTGAAAATATAATATTTTTAGATGACCGATATAGAGAAGTGCTTAATAAAGAACAGAGATATGGAACGGTTGTTTATAAAATAGCAGGTATGTGTAATGAGTATTGGAAGTATATAAATCAAGATACAGAATTCTATCCAGCATTTGGAGATAACAAGAGAAGATTAGAATGGGAAGAAAAAATTGTTCAGGCAGGTGGTAAACTTGCAACAATTATTCATCCTACAGCATATATTGCAAAAAGTGTAGTTATTAAATCTGGTACAGTAATTTTCCCTAAGGCAATAATTAATGTGGGATGTATGATTGGGAAGGCATGTATCATTAATATAGGAGCAATTGTAGAGCATGGATGTACCTTGGATGATGCATGTCATATTAATTCAGGGGCTATAGTTATGGCAGAAAATAATGTACCTAAATATACAAAAGTAGATAGTGGTGAGGTAATCGAAGTTCGAAAATGGAATAATTAAGTACAATTATAAAAAAAAGATTATTGTAGAAGTGTTTGTTGAAACAATATTAGCAGTAAGCGGTAAAAGATGGTAAAAAGTTCATTAAGGAAGAAATAGAAAGTAAAATATTGTTTACAATGATATGGAGAAGAAAAATTGGAAAAACCATTAGTCAGCATTATAATGGGGGTATATAATGCTGAAAAAACAATTAAAAGATGTATAGATTCAATTTTAAATCAGACTTACGAAAACTGGGAATTCATTATATGTAATGATGGATCAAGTGATGGGACATTAAATATTTTGCATGAGTATCAAAAGACAGATTCCAGGATTAAAGTGATTTCGAACAAAAGTAATAAAAAACTTGCTGCATCTTTAAACAGGTGTTTGAAATATGCAAAAGGGAAGTATATAGCAAGAATGGATGCCGATGATGAAGTCTGCCTCAGAGGTTGGAGGTAGAAGTGGATTTTCTTGAAAGGCATGAACAGGTCGATCTCGTTGGGTGTAATAGAATTTATTTTTGATGAACAGGGAGAATATGTATAAGAAAAGTAAAGGAATATCCAACCAGGGATATCTTAATCAGGGATACACCATTTGCTCATCCAACAATAATGATGCGGAAAAAAGTATATGATGCGTTGGGCGGATATAGAGTTGGTCATAAAAATATGAGAGCAGAAGACCTTGATTTATGGATTCGATTTTTTGAAGCAGGGTATAAAGGCTATAATATACAGGAAGTTTTATATCGTTATCATGAAAGCAGAGAAGATTTATATAAAAGAAGTGTTAAAGTTAGCAATTCATACGATGGCGGCTTTTTGGTATGGATATAGAGTACTGAATGTTCCAATTCTACAAGAGAATATGGGTGTTGAAACCACTGATAGCTGCATTGATTCCAAAATGGATTATGGAAAAGTATCACAGGATAAGGCTGGATAAGGTGCAGTGATTGTAGCGGAACTTAAAAAGATAGAGCTGATCCGGCAAAGTGACCGTGGATACCGTAAGGATTACGCATCAGTTTTCGGAAAAGAGAATAATTATCACTATTATATCTTTTCAAAAGGAAGTTTTACGGATGGACTTCTTCAGGCACAGGAGCACGGTGAAGTCCGGCTGGTAACGCTGGAGGATCTCTACAGATAGAGGGAGATTTTTGAAAAATTTTTTTGAGTTATTATGGAAAAGAGAAACATAAGGATTGTCTGAAGTGTTTGATTTTTGATAAGAGCATATTTCAAATCATTTTATTCAGAAAAAGTGGAGGAATACATTATGTGTGGAATTGTTGGTTTTACAGGAGAACATCAGGCAGCACCGATTTTATTGGATGGTTTGTCAAAACTGGAGTACCGGGGATATGATTCGGCGGGATTGGCTGTTCGAGACGGAGAGAATCTGGCACAGGTTGTGAAGGCAAAGGGACGCTTGAGCAATCTGGCGGAGAAAACGGACGATGGTCATACCTTAAAAGGGACTTGCGGGATCGGTCATACTCGCTGGGCAACGCATGGGGAACCGAGTCAGACAAATGCACATCCGCATGTGTCGGGGAAACTGCAGCGGTTCTGGCTCAGGTATGGTAGAATCCGAGGTTGTTGGTGTGCATAATGGCATTATTGAGAATTATACGGAGCTGAAGGAAAAGTTATTAAAACATGGCTATACTTTTTACAGTCAGACAGATACAGAAGTTGTGATCAAGCTGGTGGACTACTATTATAAGAAATATAATCTGGGTCCGATCGATGCGATCGCGAAAACGATGGTGCGTGTACGCGGTTCGTATGCTCTGGAACTGATGTTTAAGGATTATCCGGGGGAGATCTGGGTGGCACGAAAAGACAGTCCGATGATCATTGGTATTGCAGACGGCGAAACTTATGTTGCTTCTGATGTTCCGGCAATTCTCAAATATACCAGAAATGTTTATTATATTGGAAATCTGGAGTTCGCAAAACTGACTCCGGGAGAGGCACATTTTTATATCTTGACGGCGATGAGATTGAAAAAGAAACAACCGAGATCAAGTGGGATGCTGAAGCAGCAGAGAAAGCCGGTTTTGAGCATTTTATGATGAAGGAGATCCATGAGCAGCCAAAAGCAATCCAGGATACGCTCAATTCGGTCATCAAAGAGGATAAAATTGACCTTTCAACAGTAGAGATCACGGACGAAGAGATTCAGAATTTTGATCAGATATATATTGTTGCCTGCGGATCGGCATGGCATGTGGGTATGGCAGCACAGTATGTATTTGAAGATCTGGCAGATATTCCGGTGAGGGTAGAGCTGGCATCCGAATTCCGTTATCGAAAAATGCCATTAAACCAGAAAGCACTGGTGATCGTAGTCAGCCAGTCCGGTGAAACAGCCGATACACTGGCGGCTCTTAGAATGGCAAAAGAAAAGAATATTACCACAATGGCGATCGTCAATGTAGTTGGAAGCAGCATTGCACGAGAAGCGATAAGGTATTCTATACACTTGCAGGACCGGAAATCTCAGTTGCGACAACGAAAGCCTACAGTGCACAGTTAGCCGCAATGTACTGCCTGGCAGTGCAGTTCGCAAAAGTCAGAGGAAAGATTTCAGAAGAACAGTACAGCTATTACATTTCTGAGATGCTTACCATCCCGGATAAAATGCAGAAAGTCCTGGAAGATAAAGAACGGATCCAGTGGTTTGCTTCCAAATATGCAAACGCACATGATGTATTCTTCGTGGGCCGCGGCATTGATTATGCAGTTTGCCTGGAAGGAAGCTTAAAACTCAAAGAAATTTCCTATATTCATTCTGAAGCCTACGCGGCAGGAGACTGAAGCATGGAACCATCAGCCTGATCGAACAGGGAACCCTAGTGATCGGAGTCCTGACACAGAGCGAACTCTATGAGAAAACCATCAGCAATATGCTCGAATGTAAGAGCCGCGGAGCTTACCTGATGGGACTGACTACCTATGGAAAATACGAAATCGAAGATCAGGTGAACTTTACCGTTTATGTACCAAAAGTAGATGAGCATTTTGTCGGAAGTCTGGCCGTGGTTCCACTGCAACTGATCGGATACTATGTCAGCGTGGCAAAAGGACTGGATGTGGATAAACCGAGAAATCTGGCGAAGAGCGTGACGGTAGAGTGATATCAGAGTGACATCAGGTGCGGTATGACCTGCAAAGAAGACGCAGCAGCGGTGAAAGACTTCAGAGAACGTAAACAATACTATATATCAAGGAGGTGCAGCATTGCATGAGTAATGTATTACCTGTTGAGGATTTAAGTAAAACTTACCTGGAACACGCTATGGTTATCAACAATTTTGTTATCAAAATCGGCAGTCAGATTAAAGACAGTCTGTGTCGTGTCTTTGGTGATGGTGTGCAGTATGAATGGCGTGAGAACGATGATAAAGTAATGATTCCGGATGTATCCATTATCTGCAACTTGAGAGATCGAAAGAATATTTCTTTTACAGGTATTCCTCGTTTTGTGATGGAGGTCTTATCCAATGCTACAGAGAAATACGACAGGCACGAAAAAATGAATATTTACTGCAAAGTCGGAGTTTCTGAATACTGGATCGTTGATTGGAGAAAAAAGTCCGTAGAAATCTATCTTTTTGACTTCGAAGAGGATGGAACAGGATATCCGTATCTTTATAAAACAGTTACTGCACAGAATAAAGAGGAGTTACAACTGGTGATGTTCCCGAATTTGAAAATAACCTTTGAGGAATTGTTTGATCTTGGAGAATATTGATTTTACATGACTCTCCGGTGCAGTCAGGGAATGATTTCAGCTTTTCGGTTTGACTTAGTAAATGCTATGAGTTATGATACTTAAAAGAAGTAACTTGTGAGCCAGTCGCTCATGAGCATAATTAGTGGAGGAAACAGCATGAAATTTTTTGTAACAGGTGTCGGCGGACAGCTTGGACATGATGTAATGAACGAACTGATCAGGAGAGGGCACGAAGGTGTCGGTTCTGATATTCAGGAGCAGTACAGCGGTGTGGAAGATGGTTCTGAGGTGACAAAAGCACCTTATCTTTCACTGGATATCACAGATAAAGAAGCAGTAAAGCGTGTCATTGAGAGCGTAAAACCGGATGCGGTGATCCACTGCGCGGCATGGACTGCGGTTGATATGGCGGAAGATGATGACAAGGTTGCAAAGGTTCGTGCGATCAATGCGGGCGGCACGCAGAACATTGCGGATGTCTGCAAGAAGCTGGACTGCAAGATGACTTACATCAGCACGGACTATGTATTTGACGGTCAGGGCACAGATCCATGGAAACCGGACTGCAAGGATTATAAGCCGATGAATGTCTATGGACAGACGAAGCTGGAAGGGGAACTGGCAGTAAGCCAGACACTGGAGAAATATTTTATCGTCCGCATTGCGTGGGTCTTTGGCTTAAATGGCAAGAATTTTTATCAAGACGATGCTGAATGTCGGCAAGACGCATGACACGGTTCGTGTGGTCAATGATCAGATCGGTACACCAACTTACACTTATGATCTGGCACGTCTGCTGGTTGATATGAATGAAACAGAAAAATATGGTTATTATCATGCGACGAACGAGGGCGGATACATCAGCTGGTATGATTTTACGAGGGAAATCTACCGTCAGGCAGGTTATACGACCAGAGTTCTGCCGGTAACCACAGCAGAATATGGCTTAAGCAAAGCGGCAAGACCGTTTAACAGCCGTCTGGATAAGAGCAAGCTGGTGGAAAATGGATTTACCCCGCTTCCGACCTGGCAGGACGCACTGAGCCGTTATTTGAAAGAAATCAAAGCGTGATTTCGGATACATTTTAAAGATAAGTACAAAAAATAAGAAGTAGGAGTCTTCACCGACTAAGATAAAAAGATACTGAACAGTTGCAGAAGGAGATAAAGAAAATGGGACAGATCAAAGTTGAGAAAAACGTAGGCGGCATCGAAGGCCTTTGTATCGTAGAACCGGCCGTTCATGGTGACGAACGTGGTTATTTCATGGAAACCTACAACAAAAGAGATATGAAAGAGGCAGGCATTGATATTCATTTCGTACAGGATAACCAGTCCATGTCCACAAAAGGAGTATTGAGAGCCTGCATTTCCAGTAACAGTAATTCCGCAAGTCGTAAGCCTGGTCGGTCGAGCCGGTTACGGTTGGAACGGTATTTGACTGGTTGCCGTGGATCTTG
>ENA-OQAZ01001550-OQAZ01001550.1-human-gut-metagenome-genome-assembly--contig:-NODE-1550-length-10761-cov-6.034700_pt1 | contig 10761 bp, 12 predicted proteins | sample MGYA00242737_ERZ504531 | MGnify/ENA primary metagenome ERZ504531 (study PRJEB26092, sample SAMD00036244) | human gut metagenome | host: Homo sapiens | study: EMG produced TPA metagenomics assembly of...
GGCTCTTCGGCCAACGCACTGATGTACACCCCCCGTGGATCAGATCCCTTCCTCTGCCCGCAGCGCCATCCGCAGGCAGTCTCTGAGGTCAAAGAGAGGTGCTGACCTGCAACGGCAGCGTCATCGATGCAGTGTGGTCGGCCAGTGCGGGGTACAACACCCAGACCGGCGTGTACGGCACCTGCTCCGGTCTGGATGCCTGGGGCACCGATGTGCCCTATCTGCAGAGCGTGGAAAGCCCCTACGAGGAGCAGTATCACAACCTGATGCGCCGGGTCATCGGCAAGGATTACCGCTACACCGAGTACAACGACAGCAGGACCGGCCAGCCCTACGAGAGCGCCGACACCACCCATAAGGATCTGGGCGGCTTTGTCCAGTACAATACCTTTGTCTCGAACGGAAAGAGCTACCGCTACATCGGCCAGTTCGTTTCCTCCCGCTACTGCTTTGATTTCAGCGCGGACGAGAACGGAACTCCCTGCATGAACTACTATGCTTCGGCCACGGTGTGGGCATGAGCCAGTGCGGCATGGTGGGCTATGCGCAGGAGCAGGGCATGGGCTACCGGGACATCCTGCGCCACTACTATACCGGCGTGTCCTTTGGCACGGTAGGCAGCGGCAGCTCGAACGGAGGCCTGTTCGGCTGGCTGTGGAGCCTGCTGGGGCTGTAATAAATTTTGCACCGGAAAGCGCAGGAAATGCGGAAAAGCGCTTCTCAAACGGGACGAAATCTGGTATACTATTATAGTTTGTAAAAATGCGTCTGGGCGGTGGAATGGCCCAGTGAAGTGGAGAAGTCGGAATGCAGTTGGAGAAAGCAAAGGAAACAAAGCAGGACATGGAGCGCTGCCGCCTGCTGGCACAGCGCATTGCGGAGGAGCTGGCCCCGGCAACAGCTGCGGTGCTGAACGCCGAGACCCCGGCACTGGAAAAGGCCCTGCATCGGGCGGGCGTGGATGCCAACCCCTTTACAGTGGCTGCCCGGCAGGCAGACCTGCTGGTGGTGGAGGACCCCGCCTGGGTGGAGATGCCCGCGCAGCTGCCCGGGCAGGTGCTGCTGGTGTTTACCGGCAGCAACGTGGCTGAGGCTGGGCCGAGGAACTGGCCCGCCGGGGATACTACCGGGATTTCCGCTGGCGCAGCCGGGGCCGTGCCCAGCAGTCGGCTCTGTACTGCACGGTCCAGCCTGCCACCGCCGAGATGATCGCGGGCTATGAGAAGGAGTTGGATCTCCTGCGTGACCGGATGGTGCGTGCCGAGCGCACCTGCAACGAGGAAGCCGCCCTCATTGAGCGGCTCCGCAGCGATCTTTCCCTGAGCCGCAGCCATGCCAAGAACCTGGAAAAGACCCTGAACGAGGTGACCAGCTCTACCTTCTGGAAGCTGACCTGGCCCATGCGGTATGTTGTCAGCAAGAGCCGCCAGATCTGGCACACCTTCCCGCTTTTCGTCCTGCTGGGTGAGCTGCGCCGGGACGGCATCTCGGGAGTGCGGGAGCACGCCCGCGCCAGGCGGGAGTATGGCCGCCCTCTTCCCGGGAAACCTCCTGCGGGCCGACCGCTTTGCCCCGGTGGAGCTGCTGGTCAGGCAGGCAAACGATCAGCCTGCCGGGCCCAAGATCAGCATCGTGGTGCCCCTGTACAACACCCCGCTGGATTTCCTGGACGAGATGCTGGATTCCGTGGTGAACCAGACCTACAAGAACTGGGAGCTCTGCTGCGTGGATGCCGGTAAGGACGAAGCCGTAGGCCAGCATGTGCAGGCCCGTGCGAAGGCCGATGCACGCATCCGGTATCAGAAGCTGGAAAAGAATGAGCTGATCCCCGGCAACACCAACAAGGGCTTTGAGATGGCCACCGGTGAGTATATCGCCCTGCTGGATCACGATGACCTGCTGCATCCCTGCGCCCTGTGGTACACGGCCAGGGCCATTGCCGAGCAGAAGGCCGACTTTGTCTACACCGACGAGGCGACCTTTGAGGGGAAGCCGGAGCATGTGGTACTTTACCACTTCAAGCCCGACTTCATGCTGGACAACCTCCGCTCCAACAACTACATCTGCCACCTGACCGTGTTCAGCCGCGCCCTGATGGAGCGGGCCGGCGGCGGCGAGCGGATGGAGTATAACGGCAGCCAGGATTACGAGCTGTTCCTCCGCCTGACGGAGCAGGCTGAGAAGATCGTTCACATTCCCCATGCCCTGTATTACTGGCGCTCCAGCCCCGGCAGCACGGCGGCGGATATCTCCGCCAAGACCTACTGCATCGACGCAGGCATTGCGGCCCTCAAGGCCCACTATGCCCGCTGCGGGATCGCTGTGGACGATGTTACCCTCATCCCCGGCACCCCGGGCTATTACAAGACCGATTACACCATCCAGCACCCGGGCCGGGTGAGCATCCTCATCCCAACCTGCGACCACATCCGGGATCTGGAGCTCTGCGTGGATTCCATCTATGCCCGCACCACCTACCCGGATTTTGAACTCATCCTCATTGAGAACAACAGCAAGCAGCCCGAGACCTTCCGCGCCTATGAGCGGATGCAGAAGGAACACCCGGACAACCTCAAGGTCGTGACCTGGGAGGGCAAGGGCTTCAATTACAGCGCCCTGAACAACTTTGGCGAGCAGTATGCCACCGGCGAATACCTGCTGCTGCTCAACAACGATACCGAGGTCATCACCCCCAACTGGCTGGAGGAAATGGTCATGTACGCCCAGCAGAAGCGGGTGGGCTGTGTGGGTGCAAAGCTGCTCTACCCCGATGACACCATCCAGCACGCCGGCATCGGCTTTGGCATCGGCGGCGTGGCGGGCCACCTGCACAAGTATTTCCCGGCGGCATCCGATGGCTACATGGGGCGGCTGAACTATGTGCAGGATGTTTACGGCGATACCGCCGCCTGTCTGCTCATCCGCAGGGAGATCTATGATGAGATGAACGGTCTGGACGAGAGCTATGCCGTGGCCTTCAACGATGTGGATTTCTGTGTCCGTGTGCGGGAGGCGGGCTACACCAATGTGTTTACCCCCTTTGCCCAGCTCTACCACTACGAGAGCAAGAGCCGCGGCACCGAGGACAACCCCGAAAAGCAGAAGCGCTTCCAGGGCGAGGTGCTCCGCTTCCAGGCCCGCTGGGGAGACCTGCTGGCCGCGGGCGATCCCTGCACCAACCCCAACTTTGATATCCAGCGTGAGGACTTCACGCTGAAGATCCTGCCTTTGGAGTGAATTGATGAAACTATCAGCCTGTATCGTTGTTTACAACGGCTATGACGAGGCGCTGAAGGCGGCGCAGACGGTGCTGCACTGCACACGCCGCTACCCGGTGACCCTGTATCTGGTGGACAATGCCAGCCCGGACGGCAGTGGCAAAAAGCTGGAGCAGGCCGTGGCGGACGGCCTGCTGACAGCAGGCCCGGGCCAGCAGGTGGTGGTGCACTGCCGCACCGAGAATGGCGGCTTTGGCACCGGCCACAATATGATCCTGCCCGAGCTGGACAGCGATTTCCACTTTATCCTCAACCCGGATATCCAGCTGACCGCTGATACCCTGAGTGATCTGGCCGCACTGGATTGGCCGCCCACCCGGATGCGTGATGGCCGGCCCTCGCTGGTGTTCCCGGACGGTAAGCCCCAGCAGCTGCCCCTGCGCCGGTGCGCCCTGCGGCCCATGCTCTACCGCCAGCTGCCCCGGCTCAGCTTCTGGAAAGGCCAGAACGACCACTACCTGATGCTGGATGAGGACCTGACCAGGCCCATCGAGATCGAGTTCTGCACCGGCAGCTTTTCCGGTGTGCGCACCAGCACCTTCAAGGCGGTAGGCGGCTTTGACGAGAGCTATTTCATGTATGTGGAGGATGCGGATCTCACCCAGAAGATGCGCACCCGGGGCAAGGTGTATCTGGTGCCCCAGTATACCGCCATCCACGCCTGGCACCGCGCTGCCCACCGGGATCTCAAGCCCGCCCTCTGGCAGACGGGAAACCTGCTGAAGTATTTCCATAAGTGGGGCTTCAAGTGGTAAGAAACGCTCCACCATCGCGATGTGCTGCCGCCGTGGGCGGCTGAACGGTTCTGTTTGACGGCCTGTTCCGGAAAAAATTCTGGAACAGGCCGTTTTTTCTTGCTTTTTTTTTGATTTGAGAGTAGAATAAGGTGTAAAACTATCTGATGCCGCCCCGCGCGGCCAGAACTTTTACCCTGTAACTTTGTTGACAGCGGACGCAGCTCCGCTTTGAATATTACGAGGTGAGCGTTTCACCCCGTATAGCTGCACAACTTTTTCAATACAAATAAAGGAGTGCACAAATTATGAAAGGCATTATTCTGGCCGGCGGTGCCGGCACCCGGCTTTATCCGCTGACGATGGTCACCAGCAAGCAGCTGCTGCCTGTCTACGATAAGCCCATGATCTACTATCCTCTGTCTACCCTCATGCTGGCGGGCATCCAGGATATCCTGATCATCTCCACCCCCACTGATACGCCGCGCTTTGAGGCGCTGCTGGGCGATGGCAGCCAGTACGGCATCCATCTGCAATATAAGGTCCAGCCCTCTCCCGATGGTCTGGCACAGGCCTTTATTCTGGGCGAAGAGTTCATCGGCGACGACTGCTGCGCCATGATCCTGGGCGACAACATCTTCTACGGCAACGGCTTCTCCAAGATCCTCAAGACTGCCGCCGCCAATGCAGAGACCAAGGGCCGCTGCACCGTGTTCGGCTACTATGTGCAGGACCCCGAGCGTTTCGGCATCGTGGAATTTGACCAGAACGGCAAGGTGCTGAGCGTGGAAGAAAAGCCCGAGCACCCGAAGAGCAATTACGCCATCACCGGCCTGTACTTCTACAACAAGGAAGTGGTCCAGATGGCAAAGCAGGTCAAGCCCTCTGCCCGCGGTGAGCTGGAGATCACGACCCTGAACGATATGTACCTGAAGAAGGACGAGCTGGATGTTCAGCTGCTGGGCCGCGGCTTTGCATGGCTGGATACCGGCACGATGGAGAGCCTGGTGGATGCCGCCGACTTTGTCCGCATGGTCGAGAAGCGTCAGGGCATCAAGATCAGCGCCCCCGAAGAGATCGCCTTCAAGTATGGCTGGATCGACCGCGAGACCCTGCTGGAGAGCGCTTCCCGCTATGGTAAGAGCCCCTACGGCCAGCACCTCAAGAACGTGGCCGATGGAAAACTGAGATATTGATGCAGGAGGGGAATCACCCATGAAAATCATCGTCACCGGCTGCAAGGGCCAGCTTGGCACCGAGATCATCAAGCAGTTGCGGGAGGGCCGCAGCGAGATCGGCCCCATCCCCGAAAAGCTGATGAATGCCACCGTGATCCCGGTGGATCTGCCGGAGCTGGACATCTCCAACTATAAGATGGTGGATGACTTCATCCGCCGCCAGCGCCCGGATGTCATCATCAACTGCGCCGCCTACACCAACGTGGACGGCTGCGAGGTGAACCACGACGCAGCCTTCAAGGCAAATGCTCTGGGCCCCCGCAATCTGGCACAGGCCGCCGAAAAGACCGGTGCCCGCCTGGTGCATGTCTCCACGGACTATGTGTTCTCCGGCCGTGAGAACGGCGGCATTGCACAGGACGAGGCCACCATCCCCGGCCCCATCAGCGCCTACGGCTCCACCAAGCTCATGGGCGAAAAGTATGTGGAGCAGTTCTGCCACCGCCACTTCATCGTCCGCACGGCATGGCTGTACAGCTACTACGGCAAGAACTTCGTCAAGACCATTGTCAACGCTGGCCGGAAATTCGGCAAGCTGGAGGTGGTCAACGACCAGTGCGGCAACCCCACCAACGCGGTTGACCTGGCCCATGAGCTGCTGCAGCTCTGCGTGACCCATGAGTACGGCCTGTATCACTGCACCGGTGAGGGCATCTGCTCCTGGTACGATTTTGCTTCCGAGATCATCCGCCTGTCTGGCGTAGATGCCTCTGTGGCCCCCTGCACCAGCGAGGAGTACAAGGCCAAGCACCCCGAAAGCGCCGACCGCCCCAAGTGGAGCGCACTGGACAACCGGATGCTCCGCTGCACCGTGGGCAACGATGTGCGGGACTGGAAAGAGGCCCTGGCCTGCTTCTTTGAGCACTGGGACGGCGAGAATGGAATGAAGTAAAGGTCAATTAAACCCCTCAGTCTCGCTTCGCTCGACAGCTCCCCTAATAGGGGAGCCTCTGGCGAAACCGGGAACTTTGCGAGGACTGCCAAGGCTCCCCTACTAGGCAACAACAATGACCACCGCCAGTGGCGGATGCAGGGAATTGTTGTTGGGGCCGTGGCCAGCAAATCACAAATGCAATTTTGCATGAAGTGATTGCTGGGAGCCACAACCCGGCAAGGGCAATGCGAAGCATTGACGGAGAGGTTGTACAGAGGAAAAAGTCTGAAATACAGGAGAGTAGTATGAAAAAATATCTGATCACCGGCTGCGCCGGTTTTATCGGCTCCAACTTTGTCCACTATATGCTCAAGAAGTACCCCGAGATCCTGCTGGTCAACCTGGATAAGCTGACCTATGCCGGCAATCTGGAGAACCTGAAGGATGTGGAGGGCGACCCCCGCCATGTGTTCGTGCAGGGCGACATCTGCGACAAGGAGCTGGTGGAAAGCCTGTTTGCAAAGTACGATTTCGATTATGTCATCAACTTTGCCGCTGAGAGCCATGTGGACCGTTCCATCAAGAACCCCGAGATCTTTGTCCAGAGCAACGTCATGGGCACCGTGAACCTGCTGCAGCGTGCCAAGGAAGCCTGGTACGATGCTGATGCCAAGACCTGGAAGGAAGGCAAGAAGTACCTGCAGGTCTCCACCGATGAGTCTACGGCGCTCTGGGTGCCGAGGGCTACTTCATGGAGACCACCCCGCTGTGCCCCCACAGCCCCTATTCCTCCTCCAAGGCCAGCGCTGATATGTTCGTTATGGCATTCCACGATCCTACGGTATGCCCATCAACATTACCCGCTGCTCCAACAACTACGGCCCCTATCAGTTCCCTGAGAAGCTGATCCCCCTGATGATCAACAACGTCAAGCACCACAAGCAGCTGCCTGTCTACGGTGACGGTATGCAGATCCGTGACTGGCTGTACGTTGAGGATCACTGCAAGGCCATCGATATGGTCTGCAACGGCGGCAAGATCGGCGAGGTCTACAATGTGGGCGGCCACAATGAGCGCCCCAACATCTTCATCGTCAAGACCATCATCGCGCAGCTGCACGACCGCCTGAAGGACGACGGCATCAGCGAGGATCTGATCAAGCACGTTGCCGACCGTCTGGGCCACGACCGCCGCTACGGCATCGACCCCACCAAGATCAAGAACGATCTGGGCTGGTACCCCGAGACCCCGTTCGAGAAGGGCATCGTCCTGACCATCGACTGGTATCTCGAGCACGAGGAGTGGATGGAGCACATCACCAGCGGCAACTACCAGAAATACTACGAGGAAATGTACAAGAATAAGTAAGTTCTTGTTCGGTATATTGAAAAAGAGGGAACGTCCATCCGCAGACTGTTCGTAAAACAGTATTCAACAAATGACACGGCAACTGGATGTCAGGATTGGTTACTGTTCGCTCCGCTGGGTCTAAAAAGCAAAAAGTCCCATGCCCGCACCGCCAAAGTGCTGGGCATGGGACTTTTTGCGTCTGGGAACGGTACACCTCTATCGAGGTGTACCATACTAGACTTTGTACCAAAATCGTGTGCCAAAGGAGATTGTGCTCCTTTGGAATTTCCGTCATCATAGAGGAAAGAAACAATCTATTAACTTTCCCATGCAGCAACAATGCTTCTTTCTGGGTTTTGAGGATCAATAGTCACCTTTATAGGTGTTCCCTTGCTCACGAGAGGATTGAACCAAAACCAATGGGACTGTCCATAATAAGTGTCTTTTCCAATCTTATATTGGTACCGGATCACCCAAGGATAAATTACATCTTCATCAGCAAGGTGATAGGTACTCATGTGGAATTTTATGTGAACCCTTTTTACTGCAGTAACTTTTCCGGAAACAATCTTTCCGTTTTTCAGCAGGTCTGCTTTGCGGATGTCTGTAATCCATGCTACCCCGATAATTGCGATAGCAATAAGCCACGCAGCTATGAGTGCCCCGATTCCAACTTGCTTATAGGCGATAGAAATCAGAAAAGCAACAAAAATCCCAACAGCACCAAGAATATGGAGCAAATCTTTAGAAAAGAATTTATGGATTTTTTTCATGGAGAGACACTTCCTTCCACGAGGTTTTGTTACACTTGGAATACGGATAAACCGGGAAGAAGATTGCGGTCATGTCGGAAAGATTTCTCAGCCAGGCTGATGCCCATGCGTTTTGCCACGGTGAGGAGCTCGCAGCCCTCGGGGATATTGCGGGTCTTACCGGCGATATCCTCCAGACGGTTGGAGATGACGTGGTTGTTCACGAGAGCCACCGTAACGCCGTACTGCTCGATCTCCACCAGCTTGGCGGCGTAGCTGCCGAACTGGGTGGCCAGCACACGGTCGTAGGCGCTGGGACTGCCGCCGCGCTGCATGTGGCCCGGGATGCAGACCCGGGTCTCCATGCCGGTCTTTTTCTGGACGGCGGCGGCGATGCGGTTGGTGGCAGTGACGCCGTAACCGGCTTCGGCGCGCTTTGCCATCCACTCTTTCCGCTTCATCTTGGCCTCTTCGGTGTTGATGGCACCCTCGGCCACGGCGATGATGGAGAAGTTGGAGCCGCGCTTTGCCCGGCGCTCCACGGCCTCGCAGACGCGGTCGATGTCGTAGGGCTGCTCGGGCAGCAGGATGATATCTGCGCCGCCTGCAATGCCGGAGTAGAGGGTCAGCCAGCCGGCCTTGTTGCCCATGATCTCGATGCACATCACGCGGCTGTGGCTGCCGGCGGTGGTGTGGATGCGGTCGATGACCTCGGTGGCAATGTCCACAGCGGTGTGGAAGCCAAAAGTCACATCGGTGCCGTAGATATCATTGTCGATGGTCTTGGGCAGGCCGATGATGTTCAGGCCTTCCTGCGAGAGCAGGTTGGCGGTTTTATGGGTGCCGTTGCCGCCCAGGCAGAGCAGGCAGTCCAGCTTTGCGTCCTTGTAGGTCTTTTTCATGGCCGCGACCTTATCGATCTTGTCGTCCTCGACCACGCGCATCAGTTTGAAGGGGGTGCGCTTGGTGCCCAGAATGGTGCCGCCCAGTGTCAGGATGCCGCGGAAGTCATCCTCGCACATCTCCTTGTATTCGCCGTTGATCAGGCCGTGGTAGCCGTTCAGGATGCCCACGATCTCCACATTATCACCCATCCGGGCATACAGTGCCTTTGCCACGCCGCGAATGGTTGCGTTCAGGCCCGGGCAGTCGCCGCCGGAGGTCAGGATGCCAACACGTTTTTTCATCTCACAAATCCCTCGTTTCCTCTTGATCTTTCCCGCCGCAGAGCAGGGGATGTCTGGTACTATAAGAGTATTCCCAAAGGGGAAATGTGTCAAGAAAAAATTTTGTAAAAAGAAAAAAGAGACACACCGAAGTATGTCTCTTTTTCGATCGGAGCAGCGGGATTTGAACCCACGGCCTCCTCGTCCCGAACGAGGCGCGCTACCAACTGCGCTATGCCCCGAAAATACCGCAGCCGGAAGGCGACTGCGGTTTTCTGGTTGGGGATGAGAGAATCGAACTCCCACAAGTAGAGTCAGAGTCTACCGCACTACCACTATGCAAATCCCCATCATTCTGTTGTCGTCAGCTTTGAACCTCGCCGCTGACAAGGGATATTATACTATACGGCCCGGGTCTTGTCAACACTTTTTTTTGAGATTTTTCGCCTGAGCAGAAAATGCCAAAAACTTTCTCTTTCCGGCAAAGTATGTTAGAATAGAGTCACTAAGATTCAGGAGGATATTTTTATGCTGAAACGTCTGCGCGCAAAGCATCCCGTCGGCTTCTGCGTTTTATCCGAGGTGCTGTTTCTGGGCAGCCTGCTACTGGCATCCTATCTCGTTGTTTTTGCACTGGTGCTCTTTGGGGTGGACCTGGAACGGGTGGACTCCTACTTCCTCAGCGCCGTGCAGGAGACGGTGGGTATGGTGGTGGCGTTGGTTATTCTGGGCCGCACCGGTAAGATGTACCTGCTCCGCCGCCGGGGCAGCGGCTTTTTCAATGGAAGGAACGATCACGACGGTCGATGCCGGTACATTTCCGGTGCAGGCACCTCGATCACAGTGCCGATAGGCACGTTATTCGGGTCCGTTATGACAGCTCTGTTATATTCATACAGATATACCCAGAACAATTTGCTTCCGTAATATTTCAACGAGATCAGCGTCAGGCGGCTTCCCGGCTCGATCTTGACACGGGCAATGACTTTAGGCGAAACGGCTTCGGGTTCAACTTCCGGATTTTCCACCGTTGTTTCACCCACAGTCTGGGAGGAATCTTCATTGGCAAAAACGATTGTCGTATCCGGAACGGCTTCGGTCGCAACAGTCTCTCCTTTGGGAAAGACCGTATCAATCCTCAAGGGCTCTTTTTCCTTTTCGAAAAAGTACGTGCGATTCAGGTAAAGCCCGATATTGAATAGCATAAGAAGGAATACAAACATAGAAACAACGGCAATCCGCTTCGTGCGGGGCTTCTTTCTTTCCGCATCCGGACCAGTTTCTACCTCTTCGCTCGGACTGTCAGGTCCGGAACTATCTGAACGTTCGTCCACAACCGGTTCAAGGGTATCCATCCCTTCATCTTCGG
>ENA-OQAZ01001551-OQAZ01001551.1-human-gut-metagenome-genome-assembly--contig:-NODE-1551-length-10752-cov-3.990776_pt1 | contig 10752 bp, 17 predicted proteins | sample MGYA00242737_ERZ504531 | MGnify/ENA primary metagenome ERZ504531 (study PRJEB26092, sample SAMD00036244) | human gut metagenome | host: Homo sapiens | study: EMG produced TPA metagenomics assembly of...
AAGAAATTGCAGGAGAAGATGAAGCACCTCCACGAGGGCGGCTGCCCCGGCTCCCGGATGCGGATGCTGGAACAGCCGGAGGCTGCCGAAAGCGCAGCTGCTGCCTCTGTGCAGCCAGTCTCCCGCCTGCGCAACTGGCCGGTGCAGATCAAGCTGGCACCCATCCATGCGCCCTACTTTGAGGGCGCAAAGCTGCTGATTGCAGCGGACTGCACGGCCTATGCCTACGCCAATTTCCATCAGGAATTTATGCGCGGCAAGGTGACCCTCATCGGCTGCCCGAAGCTGGACGCTGTGGATTACAGCGAAAAGCTCACCGAGATCCTGCGCAGCAACGACATCCAGAGCGTGACCATCCTCCGCATGGAGGTGCCCTGCTGCGGCGGCTTGGAGATGGCAGCGAAAAAGGCACTTCAAGCCAGCGGAAAGTTCATTCCGTGGCAGGTGGTCACCATTTCCATCGACGGTAAAATTCTGGACTAAATGCGGCAACACAGATCGACCGAGTGTCTTTGACTTTGGGTTATTCCAAGGCGGTGCGGGCCGTGCGCACAAGATACTCCATGGCCTCCACCGGGTACTGCCCGGCGGCGGTCTCCCCGGTGAGCATCACGCTGGAAGCGCCGTCTGCTACGGCGTTGTAGATGTCGCTGACCTCGGCGCGGGTGGGAACCGCCCGGCTGCACATACTGTCCAGCATCTGGGTCACCACCATAAAGGGCACCCCGGCAGACCGGCAGACCGCCGAAAGCTGTTTCTGGCACCGGGGCAGCTCCCACAGGGGCATGGCGTTGCCAAGGTCCCCGCGGGCAATGACCACTTCATCCACAAGGGGTAGGAACTCCGGCAGGGCCTGTACCCCCGCAAGGCTCTCGATCTTGGCAAAAATGCGGATCTGCCCGGCCCCGGCCTGTTCCAGCGCCCGGCGCAGGGTGCGGATGTCCTCAGCCCCCGCCACAAAGGGCAGCATCACCCCGGTAACGCCGCAGGCTCCCGCCAGCTGCAGGTTTTGCAGGTCCTCCTCCGTCAACGTGGGGGAGGCCACCGTCAGCCCCGGTGCCGCAAGGCTTTTGCGGCTTTGCAGGGTGCCGCCCCGCACCACAGTACACTGCAGGGCAGCGCCATCGGCTTCGGCCACCTGCACAAGGAGCCTGCCGTCGTCCAGCAGGAGGTTCTGGCCCGGCCGGGCTGCATGCACCAGCGCCGTCGGGCAGGGGACACCCCCTTGCCCCAGCCGGAGGCTCTGGCCTGGTTTCAGCACAAGGGGCTGGGGCAGCGTGCCAATGCGCAGCTCCGGCCCCTGCAGGTCGATGAGCAGCTGGGGGATGCCCACGGCGTGGATGATATCCAGCCAGTCTTTGTGGGCCGAAAGGGGCCCGTGGGAAAGGTTCATGCGGATGCCCGTCATGCCAGCTTCCACCATGCGCTGCAAGGTCTCCAGCTGGGCACAGGCGGGGCCGATGGTACCATAAAATTCCAAAAAATCACCCGGTTTCGTTTTTTCCTATTGTAACACGGAACGGGACCGTTGAAAAGTGCCAAACCGGGCGGCAGCGAAAAAAAGGCGTGGCAGCCCGCAGCCACAGCAATGACGAAAAGGATAAGAATGGCCGCTATCTGCGGCGCGAATCCTTCTCCGGCACCTGCGCACGCAGTTTCTACGTGGGCGATGTGAAGAAGGAGGACATCCACGCAAAGTTCGAGGATGGTGTCCTGCACGTCGAGCTGCCTGCTCCTCAGCAGACGAAGCTTTGCCTGAGAACCCGAATCTGATCGAGATCGAGTAAAACGCCGGTCGTGTGCGCCAAGTCACACACGCACATAAGATGCCCCGGAGAGCTGTAACAAGCCTCCGGGGCCACTTTTGTTTCCTGGTATCTTTTCCGCAGAGAGAAATCATGGTATACTGAGAACGACAACTCGGAATTTCAGGATGTGCTGGAGGCTGCACTGCCCTGCTGGAAGAACTGCGCTGATAGGAGAATTACATGACGGAACGTTATTGTGAAGGGGAACGGTTTACTGGCCTGTCGTTTGCCAGGGAAATTTTTGAGAGCTGCGATTTTGCAGACTGCGTATTTGTGGACTGCTCCTTTACGAAATGTGAGCTGGACCATACCATGCTGAACGAGTCCTCTGCCACGGTAGCCGGTCACCCTCTCCATTGACGGGAAAATTCTGAATTGAGGAAAGCGCTTTAACGCGGGATTTTTATAAACCCCAAAGGGAGTTCTGTTCGGACGTTCGTCCGTAACGGAACCCCCTTTTTTGAAAGACACAATTTTTTAACATCCCTTTCCGTTTACACCCCGGCGAAAGAAGTGTATAATAAAATAATGTAATTGTGCGGCTGTGCATTGCGAAATGATGTGAGAAGGGAACCGATATCGATGAACCAAAACAAGCAAGCGCCCCGGCGGCGGATGACCCGGCGGGAGTGGAGGATCCGGCGCTGCCTGCGTCTGGCACGGAACTGGGCCGTGTTTCTGGCGCCTGCGGCGCGGCTGTTGCCCTGATGACCAGCGGCATTTTATGGCTGCTGCCCAAGGCCCACGCCCTGATCGCGGGGCCGGAGGACTTTGTGGCCAGAAATTACGACGGCACCGAATACCAGCTGAACCTTGCCGATGCCCGGCTGGTGCTGGTGAACGGGAATCTGCCGCTGGACGCAGAGCCGGCCCCGGCCCTTGCGGTGGCGGATGATGCCACGGGCCAGCAGCTGGAAGCGGAAGCCGCAGAGCAGTACCGCGCCATGGCGGCAGCTGCGGCGGCAGACGGCATCACGCTGGAACTGGTGACGGGCTATCAGGATGTTTCCGCACGGGAAGCGGCCTTTGATGCCCGGAAGCAGGTGTATCTGGAAAAGGGGCTTTCCGAAGAGGAGGCTGCGGCCTATGCCGCCTGCGTCTGCCCTCCGGCCAATGCCAGCGAGCAGGCCACCGGCTATGCGGCGGACATTCTCAGCCCGGACTGCACCGAAAAGACCACCCGCTTTGCCGATACCCGCGCCTACGAGTGGCTGACCGCCTACGCTGCGGAGTATGGCTTTGTCCTCCGCTGGCCGGAGGAGCGGCAGGCCGCCACCGGCATGGTATACGAGCCCTGGCACTGGCGCTATGTGGGGGTGGAAAATGCCCTCGCCATCCGCGCGTCCGGACTCTCGCTGGAGGAGTTCCTTGCGCTGGAGCGCACAAAGCTGTAACAAAAAAGGAGAACGACTGTTGAGACGAACCGAGATCGCGCCCGGTCCATCTTTCCTGGGACCCGGCGCAGAAATTCAACCGCTGCCGGATCAGCATTCACTTTGCGTTTCCGGCACGGCGGGAGACGGCAACCGCTCACGCTCTGCTGCCTCTGTTGATGGAGCGGGGCTATGCGGATTGCCCGGATATGACCCAGATGACCAAAAAGCTTGCCCGGCTGTACGGCGCGGATCTGACCGTGGATGCCCGCCCGCTGGGTGCAAACCACAACCTCTGCGTCAGTGTGACCGGCATCAAGGACCGCTTTGCACTGGAGGCGAGGCCCTGACCCGGGAGTATGCCGCGCTGGCGCTGGGCACGGCGTTCCATCCTATTTTGTGGGTGGTGTGTTTGACCTGGAGGCGGTCACCATCGAAAAGCAGATGCTGAAAAAGGCGCTGGAGGATGAGATCAACGAAAAGCGCATCTACTGCCAGCGGCAGGCCAACCGGGAGTTCTTTGGGAGCAGCCCCGCCGGCATCCGGCAGGAGGGCTATCTGGACGAGGTGGACGGCCTGACCCCGGAGACGCTGACCGAGGCTTATCGTGAGATGCTCCGCACCGCCAGCATCGAGCTGCTGGTGCTGGGCTGCGGGGAAGCGGAGACCGAGCAGGTGAAGCAGGCCCTGCTGGAAGAGCTTTCCCACATCGGGCGGGCCCCGCTGCCGTTGTGCGAGAACTTTGCCATGCCCCGGCAGGATGCCGTGCGCAGGGTAGAATGCTTTGACACGGTGCAGGCCAAGCTCTGTATGCTGTTTACGCTGGGCGTGCCCATGCGCCCCGACCAGATGGCGGCGGTGCGGCTGGCCATGGCGCTGTACGGCGGCAGTGTGACCAGCCGCCTGTTCCTGAACGTGCGGGAGCGGGATCATTTGTGCTATTACTGCTCGTCCAGCTTCCAGAGCTTTACCGGAAGCATGGCTGTGAACAGCGGCGTGGAGCACGCCGACGCGGCCCGGGCCGAAAAAGCGATCCTGAAGGAGCTGGATGACCTGCGCAGCGGCCCCATCACGGCTGAGGAGCTTGGGGACTGCCGCCGTTCCCTGCTGAGCGGGATGGCGGGCATTGAGGATACGCTGGGCGGCATTGAGACCTGGTATTACATGGAGGTGCTGCGGGGCGGCCCGGTGCAGACCCCGGACGATGCCCGCGCGGCTCTGCAGGCTGTGACCGAGGAGGATGTCCGTACCGTCCTGCGGCAGCTGACCCTTTCAGTCAGCTATCTTCTGACCCGAGAGGAGGAGAGCGCCCATGCCTGAACAGAACACGAACCGTGCCCTGACCGAGGCCGCCGCCGATGAGTGGAAGGTGCTGCCCTCGGGCCTGACGGTGCTGGTGCGGCCCATGCCGGGCTATTCCGGCACCCATGTCATCTATGCCACCCGCTTTGGTCCATCGACCGGGATTTCCGGGTGGACGGCAGGGAAGTGCACCTGCCCGCCGGTGTGGCGCATTTTCTGGAACACAAGATGTTTGAGGATGAGGACGGCGATGCCTTTGCAAAGTTCGCCAAGACCGGTGCCAACGCCAATGCCTTTACCAGCTTTGACCGCACCTGCTACCTGTTTACCGCCACCGAGCAGCTGGACGAAAGCCTGGATGTGCTGCTGGGCATGGTGGGCCGTCCCTACTTTACTGAGCAGACCATCGCCAAGGAGCAGGGCATCATCGGGCAGGAGATCAAAATGTATGATGACAGCGCCGACTGGCGGCTCATCACCGGCCTGTGCGAGTGCCTGTATCACAGCCACCCCATCCGCAGCGACATTGCAGGTACGGTGGAAAGCATTGCAGAGATCACGCCGGAGATGCTGTACGACTGCTGCAAGGCGTTCTATGCCCCCAACAACATGGTGCTGGCCGCCGCAGGCAGCACCAGCATGGAACAGATCCTGGCGGCCTGTGCGCGCCACGGCCTGATGGAAGCGCGCCCGGTGGAGCGGGTGCAGCGGCTCTGGACAGAGGAACCCATGACGCTGGCCGCCGCCGAAAAGACCATTACAATGCCGGTGTCCAAGCCCTGCTTCGGCATCGGCTTCAAGGAGCAGCCGCTGCAGCATGACGACCTGCGCAGCGAGATCCTGTATGATCTCATCCTCTGCTGCATCTCTGGCGGTATGTCGAGGCTCTACCGGAAGCTCTATGATGAGGGCTTGACCAACCCCGGCTTTGGCGGGAGGTGCTCCGGGTGGACGGTTGCTGCTGCATCCTGTTCACCGGCGAGAGCGATGTGCCCGACACTGTGAAGCAGCTGCTGTTGGAGGAGATCCGGCGCATCCGTGCTGAGGGCGTGGACCGGGAGATCTTTACCCTGTGCAAGAATGAAAAATACGGCCAGCTGATCGAAAATCTGGAGAACGTGGAGGACTCGGCCAGCCAGATGGCAGACTTTGCCCTCAGCGGCCAGACCGTGGCCCAGCAGATCGCCACGCTGGCGGCGCTGACGGCAGAGGATGCCGACGCAGCGCTGCAGAAGATCCTGAGCGAAGAGCGGATGGCTGTGATGTACATCCAGCCCGACGGCACGGCCGGGGAAGAGCCGGACGATGAGGAGGAGATGGAAGAATGACGAATCTGGTGCAGTTTCCGGGGCTGGGGCTGAGCTTTGAGCTTGACCGCGTAGCTTTTTCCATCGGAGGCATGAACATTTACTGGTACGGTGTCTGCATTGCCGTGGGCATGTGCCTGGCGCTGGTGTTCGCCTTCCGGCACAGTGTGGAGTTTGGTGTGGATGCCGATGCCATGGTGGATGTCATCCTCATCGGTGTGGTCATGGGCATCCTGTGTGCCCGGCTCTACTATGTGGCCCTTTCGCCCTATCAGTACCACAGCCTGAAAGATGTGCTGGCCATCCGGGATGGCGGTCTTGCCATTTACGGCGGCATCATCGGAGCCTTTCTGTTCGGAGGTCTGGCCTGTAAGTGGCGGAAAGTTCCCGTGCTGCCCATGTTCGATCTGGCGGCCATGGGCTTCCTCATCGGGCAGGGCTGCGGCCGCTGGGGCAACTTCTTCAATCAGGAGGCCTTTGGCTGCAACACCACCCTGCCTGGGGCATGTACAGCCAGGCGACCCACGATTACCTGACGAGCAGTGTGGTCACGGTGCCCAAAGGTGTGACCATCGACCCGAACCTGCCGGTGCATCCTACCTTCTTATATGAGAGCATCTGGTGCTTTGTGGGCCTGTTTCTGCTGGTGCGCTACATCAAAAAGCGCAGGTTTGCAGGGGATATCGCCCTGCGGTACCTCGTCTGGTACGGAGCGGGCCGCTTCTGGATCGAAGCCCTCCGCACCGACAGCCTGCTGCTGGTGCCTAGCATCGGCCTGCGGGTATCCCAGCTGGTGGCGGGCATTGCCGTTGTGGGCGGTGTGATCGCGAGATCCTTCTGACAAAGAAGTTCAGGGGCAGGCCCCTGATGGTAGAGCTGCCCCTGAACAGTGAGAACCGGGCGCGGATGAAAAAGCTGGACGGCCCCACTGCCTTTGCGGGGAAGGACACTGCTCTGCCGGCCTCTGCATCCCCGCGCGGAGTTCGTTGAAAAAACGGCCGCGTGGAATGAGCCGTGAAGGCGGAGCTGGACAAACAGAACAAAAAGCAGAAATAAGAACCAAAGCCATAGTGCAGAGAAGAAAAACTTCTCTTGCACTGTGGCTCTTTTTGGTGTACAATAAAGACACAGAAAAAGCCACAGGAATCACAGGAGGTACTATATGCAGATCGTTCCGATGCGTGAATTGAAGAATACCGTGGAGATCGAGCGCCGCTGCGCCGAGGAAAACGGCCCGGTGTTTGTGACAAAAAATGGTTACGGCCGTCTTGTGGTGATGGATATTGATTACTACGAGCGGACCATGAAGGAAATGGAAGAACTGAAACTGGTAATGGAAGGCTGAAAGATGACGAAGAAGGCCGTATAGTAGATGGTCCGACCGCAATGGCTGAATTGAGGAGAAGTATGCAGTCTGATTATGGCTATGAATTGACAGACCGTGCAGAAAAAGATATTGACGAAATTGCAGGTATATCCGGGATGAGCTGAGCAATGCCAGCGCAGCCATGAACTTTCTGAATGATGTGGAACAATGCATCCGGAGATTGTGTGACTTTCCATCCAGCGGGAGCCGTATTTTTGTGGAATATCTGCCGGGAAAGAACGTCCGAAGAAAAGTAATTGGAAATTATCTTCTTTACTATCGTGTCCTGCAAGAGAAGAAAAGGGTTCGCATACTTCGGGTCGTTTATGGATCACGCAATCAGATATCGGTAGTCCACGGATTGAACAGTTGACACCTGAAATTTCAAAAAACTTTGAAATAATGTCCGAAAAGCTCTTGCAAAGCGGACTTTTTTCTGCTATAATATTCTAGCCGCATGGTGTGGGCACCGGAAACGGCCCCGTGAGGGCCTGCCTTTACGACCAGCGAGTACAATGAAAAGGAATGAAACAAATGTACGCAATCATTGTTACCGGCGGTAAGCAGTACCGCGTGGAGCAGGGCGACATCGTCTACATCGAAAAGCTGGACGTTGAGGCCGACTCCGAAGTGAAGTTTGATCAGGTTCTCGCTATTGGCGAGGAGGGTTCTGTCAAGGTTGGCGCTCCCGTTGTTGAGGCGCTTCCGTTTCTGCCAAGGTCATCAAGAATGGCAAGGGCAAGAAGCTGAACATCATCACCTATCGCGCAAAGAAGCACAGTGCTCGCCGCATGGGCCATCGTCAGCCCTACACCAAGGTTGAGATCACTGCGATCAACGGCTAAGGAGGTAAATTACAATGGCACATAAAAAGGGCGTAGGCAGCACCAAGAACGGCCGCGATTCCGCAGCACAGCGTCTGGGCACCAAGCGTGCAGACGGTCAGTTCGTTCTGGCCGGCAACATCCTGGTTCGTCAGCGTGGCACCCACATCATGCCGGGTGAGAACGTTGGCAAGGGCAGCGATGACACCCTGTTTGCTCTGGTTGACGGCACTGTCCGTTTTGAGCGCGTGGGCAAGAGCGGCAAGAAGTGCAGCGTGAAGCAGTAACTTCTGCCTGAAAAACTGCAACCCAAAGAGCCGGACCTCGTGGCCCGGCTCTTTTCAGATTCTAGGAGGGGCTGTATGGCAGCACAAACCAATTTTATCGATATCGCCACCATCTGGCTCCATGCGGGCAAGGGCGGCGATGGCGCAGTGAGCTTCCATCGTGAGAAGTTCGTGGCCGCTGGCGGCCCGGACGGCGGCGATGGCGGCCGCGGCGTGACATCATCTTTGTGGCGGACGATCATCTTTCCACCCTGATGGACTTCCGCTACAAGCGCAAGTACACTGCTCCCGAGGGCGGCAAGGGCGGCGCAAGCCTCTGCCACGCAAGAATGCCGAGAACCTCATCATCAAGGTGCCGCTGGCACCGTGATCAAGGACGCGGAGAGCGGGCTGGTCATCGCGGACCTGTCCGACCACACCCCCGTCACCATCGCAAAGGGCGGCCGCGGCGGCTACGGCAACGCACATTTTGCAACGCTACCCGCCAGATTCCCAAGTTTGCCAAGCCCGGTATGCCCGGCGAGGACATCCAGGTGACGCTGGAGCTGAAGCTGATCGCTGATGTGGGCCTGATCGGCTTCCCCAATGTGGCAAGTCCACCCTCATCTCTACCATCAGCGCAGCCAAGCCCAAGATCGCGAACTATCACTTCACCACGCTGGTGCCCACCTGGGTGTCGTGTCGGTGGGTGAGGGCGCGAGCTTTGTCTGCGCCGATATCCCCGGCCTGATCGAGGGTGCCAGCGAGGGCATTGGTCTGGGCCACGACTTCCTGCGCCATGTGGAGCGCTGCCGCCTGCTGCTGCATGTGGTGGATGTCTCCGGCAGCGAGTGCCGTGAGCCGGTGGAGGACTTTGAAAAGATCAACGAGGAGCTGGCAAAGTTCAGCCCGAGCTGGCACAGCGCCCCCAGATCGTGGTGGGCAACAAGTGCGACCTGGCCACCGAGGAGCAGATCGAGAGCTTCCGCAGCTATGTGGAGGCAAGGGCCTGACCTTTGTGCCCATCTCTGCCGCCACCATGCAGGGCGTGCGGGAGCTGCCGGGCCTGGTCTACAACCGCCTGAAGGATATCCCGCCGGTGCCCGTGTTCACCCCCGAGTACAAGAAGCCCGAGCCCAAGGCCAACGACCGTGCTTATACCATCCAGCGGATGGAGGCCCATGTGTGGAGCATCGACGCGCCCTGCTGGAGTATATCCTGGCCGGCAGCAATGTGGATGACTACGAGAGCCTGCAGTATTTCCAGCGTCAGCTGGACGAGAGCGGCATCCTGACCGAACTGGTGGAAAAGGGCGTGCAGGAGAACGACACCATCCTCATTGGTGAGTATCAGTTCGATTATATCTTCTAAGAGGTTAACTGGCTCGCCCTCTCAGGCCGCTTCGCGTCCAGCTCCCCCAAAGGGGGAGCCCTTGGCAAAAACAAGCTGTTTTGCGTGGATTGCCAAAGCCTCGCCCTTCGGGAGAGGTGGCAGTGCGAAGCACTGACGGAGAGGGTGAGGGCGCTGACAAAAGGGATTTTCTTATGAACGAACCCGAAACCATCGACCCCCGTGAGCTGAACCCGCTGGCGCTGGCCTTTGTGGGAGACAGCGTGCTGGAACTGCTGGTGCGCACCCGTCTGGCACGGCACCACCGGATGTCCGCAGGCAAGCTCAATGTGGAAAAGGTCAAGTATGTCTCGGCCCGGGCACAGTTCCGGGAGGAGCAGCTGCTGGAGCCGCTCTTCACAGAGGAGGAGCTGGCTGTGTTCAAGCGGGGCCGCAACGCCAGCAAGGCCAGTGTGGCCAAGCACGCTTCCCCCGAGGAATACCGCGCTTCCACCGGCTTTGAGTGTCTGCTGGGCTGGCTTTACCTCACCGGGCAGATGGCCCGTGTGGAAGAGCTGTTCGATGCCCTGTGGCAGCAGTTTGACCCGAACCAGAAATAAAACGCGAAAGCCCGCTGCTTTCCGCACTGGAAAACAGTGCAGGGAAGGCAGCGGGCTTTCTTATGCGGTGTTACTTCTTGTTCTTGGCACCCTCGTCGTCAGCACCCTTGGTATACTGGTTGGGGTGCTTGTGCTCGTTGGTGGTCTGATTGGTGGTGCGGTTCTGGCTCTGGTTCTTGCAGTTGTTCGTGCGGTTTTCGGTGCGATTCTCGCTGTGGTCCTTCATGGTTCGTTACTCCTTTCGTGAGGGGGCTTTCCCTCACAGCCTTAGTTTTGCCGCGAACGGCGGCTTTATTCATGGGAGGATAAGCTTTCATGCCTACGGAATATTTTGAGCGCCGGGAGCGCGCTCTGCTGGGCGACCGGTTCGATGCTCTCTATGCCGCCCCGCAGGAGACTGCTGCCCGGGGCGTGACGGTCTCGGCCCTGCGTGCTGCGCCGGAGCAGTTTGCCGCGCAAGCAGATTTTCCGGTGGAGCCCTCGCCCTTCTGCAAGGCGGGCTTTGTGGTGCAGGACCCCGCCTTCAAGCCCGGGCGGCACCCCTACCACCATGCGGG
>ENA-OQAZ01001552-OQAZ01001552.1-human-gut-metagenome-genome-assembly--contig:-NODE-1552-length-10749-cov-2.066654_pt1 | contig 10749 bp, 20 predicted proteins | sample MGYA00242737_ERZ504531 | MGnify/ENA primary metagenome ERZ504531 (study PRJEB26092, sample SAMD00036244) | human gut metagenome | host: Homo sapiens | study: EMG produced TPA metagenomics assembly of...
AAAACGTTTTATGGATAAATTGAAAGAAACGTTTGAAGATTAAAAGACCACAGCTACAGAAAAAAGGGGCATGTCCGGAAAACAGAAATGTTTTCCGGACAATCTCTTTTGCTGCTTTTTGAACAGAATCTAGTATAGTTATCATAGCTATGCACTTGTGTACTTGTACAGAAAGGTAAGAAAGTTTATGAAATGGAAAAAATTTAAAATAAAAACAGTGACAGATGCAGAAGATATTATCATCAGTACATTATATGATATCGGGCTGGAAGGCGCACAGATTGAAGACAAAGTACCTTTGACTGCAATGGAAAAGGAGCAGATGTTTGTGGATATTCTGCCGGATGGACCGGAAGACGATGGAATCGCTTATCTGAGTTTTTTTGTGGAAGAGACAGAAGACGGAACTCTTACAGTAAATGGAGAAGAAAAGACCGAAGAAGAGATTCTTTCCCAGGTGAAAGAAGAACTGGAATCTCTGCGGATGTTCTGCCAGATCGGAGACGGAAGTATCACAGTTGACGAGACGGAAGACATTGACTGGATCAACAACTGGAAAAAATATTTCAAACAGTTTTAATGTGGATGATATCCTGATCATTCCTTCCTGGGAAGAAGTAAAAGAAGAAGACAAAGACAAAATGATCAATTCATATCGATCCGGGCACTGCCTTCGGAACCGGTATGCATGAGACTACACAGTTGTGTATCCGTCAGCTGAAAAAATATGTAACATCGGAGACAGAACTTCTCGATGTGGGAACCGGAAGTGGTATCCTTCTATCATTGCACTGAAAATGGGGGCAAAACATGCAGTCGGAACTGATCTGGATCCATGCGCAGTGCCGGCAGTAGAAGAAAATAAAGAAGTAAACGGAATCGCACCGGAAAGCTTTGATATGATGATCGGAAATATCATCGATGACAAAGAAGTACAGGATAAAGTAGGCTATGAATGTTACGACATCGTAGTGGCAAATATTCTGGCAGATGTCCTGGTGCCGCTGACCCCGGTCATTGTCAACCAGATGAAACCGGGTGCTGTATACATTACCTCCGGTATCATTGATGACAAAGAGCAGACCGTAGTTGATGCCGTAAAGGCAGCCGGTCTGGAGATTCTGGAAGTAACATATCAGGGTGAGTGGGTATCCGTAACCGCAAGAAAGCAGGCGTAAGATGTATCGTTTTTTGTAAAACCGGAACAGATTTGATATGGAAGAAAAAAAGGTGCATATCACAGGCAGTGATGTGAACCATATAAAAAATGTGCTTCGGATGCGTCAGGGAGAAACCATCCTGATCAGCGCAGGGGATAATCTGGAATATACCTGTCTGGTCGGCGAGATGGAAGCGGAAGAAGTGATCGCAGATATCAGCTATGTGCAGGAAGTAGGCATGGAGCTGCCGTCAAAGATTTATCTGTTTCAGGGACTTCCAAAGAGTGACAAGATGGAGATGATCATTCAGAAAGCGGTGGAACTCGGCGTTTATGAAGTGATTCCGGTGAGCACTGCACGGGCGGTAGTAAAACTGGATGCCAAAAAAGAAGCATCCAAACAGAAACGGTGGCAGACGATCGCAGAAAGCGCTGCAAAACAGTCCAAACGAATGGTGATTCCACAGATTCATTCTGTGATGAAGTTTTCAGAGGCAGTGAACTACGCCGGAGAGCTGGATATCCGGTTTATTCCGTATGAACTTGCCGAAGATATGGCGCATACGAAAAAACTGTTTGAACAGATCGAACCGGGACAGTCCATCGGTATCTTTATCGGACCGGAAGGTGGATTCACACCGGAAGAGATTGAACTTGCCATGGCACATCAGGTACAGCCGATCACACTGGGAAAACGGATTTTGCGGACAGAGACAGCAGGAATGACGGTACTCTCGATCCTGATGTTTTTGCTGGAAGGAAAGGAATAACAAGTGGAAGCATATTTAGATAATTCAGCCACAACCCGCTGTTATGCAGAGGTGAAGGATATTGTCGTAAAGACTATGATGGATGACTATGGCAATCCTTCCGCCATGCATCAGAAGGGTGTGGAGAGTGAACGATACGTGAAAGAAGCGGCAGGACAGATCGCGGCTACGTTAAAAGTACAGGAAAAAGAAATTTATTTTACCTCCGGTGGAACCGAGTCCAACAACTGGGCGCTAATCGGAACTGCTCTGGCGAACAGACGCCAGGGGAACCATATTATCATCAGTAGTATTGAACATCCGGCCGTATCTGCTCCTGCAGAATTTCTGGAGAGCCAGGGATTTGAAGTGACGAGACTGGGTGTGAATGCACAGGGACAGATTTCTCAGGAAGAACTGAAAGAAGCGATTCGCCCAGAGACGATTCTGGTATCGGTAATGTTTGTAAATAACGAAATCGGAGCGGTGGAACCGATTGCAGAGATCGGAGAGCTGATCAAGCAGGTAAATCCGAAAACGTATTTCATTGTGGATGCGATTCAGGCCTACGGAAAGTTCCGGATTCTTCCGAAAAAAATGCATATCGATATTGCTTCCGCGAGCGGACATAAGATTCACGGACCGAAAGGAACCGGATTCTTATATATCAGTGAAAAAATGAAAATTGTCCCGATCATCTACGGAGGTGGTCAGCAGAAAGGCATGCGCTCCGGTACGGACAATGTGCCGGGAACGCAGGACGTCGGGACTGGCTTCCTAAAATGGTCTATGATCATCTGGAAGAAAATGTAAATCATATGTATGATCTTCGCGCGTATTTTGTCGGAGAACTCGAAAAGATGGATCAGGTTGTGGTTCATGGTCCGCACGGGGAAGCGGCTGCGCCGCAGATCGTAAGTGCTGCATTTGTGGGTGTGCGAAGCGAAGTGTTATTACATACCCTGGAAGAAAGAGACATCTATGTGTCAGCGGGAAGTGCCTGCTCCACACATAAAAGAAGCGGAAGCCCGACGCTGACAGCCATCGGACTGCCGAAGAATCAGATGGAAGCAACCGTACGGTTCAGTTTCTGTGAGACAACCACAAAAGAAGAACTGGACTATACGTTACAGGTGTTAAATGAAGTAGTACCGATGCTGCGCCGGTATGCAAGACATTAAGCGCAGGAAGGAACAGAAGGAGAAAAGAGATGTTTAAAGCATTTTTAGTAAAATATGCGGAGATCGGCATCAAGGGAAAAAACAGATATCTGTTTGAAGATGCGCTGATCCGTCAGATGGAATATGTATTGAAACCGGTAGAAGGAACCTTTCATGTAACCAAAGAGCAGGGGAGAATCTATGTGCTGACTGAGGGTGATTTTGATTATGAAGAAGCTCTGGAAGCATTAAAACGGGTATTTGGAATCGCGTATATCTGTCCGGTTGTGATTAAGGAAGATCAGGGTTACGAACAATTGGAAAAAGATGTGGTAGCTTATGTGGATCATGTATATCCGGATAAAAATAAATCATTCAAAATGCATGTCCGTCGTGCAAAGAAGACCTATCCTGGAACATCTATGGAACTGAATGCAGATCTTGGAGGAGCGATTCTGGACGCTTTTCCGGAGATGAAAGTGGATGTCCATAATCCGCAGCTGCTGATCACCGTTGAGATCCGCGAAAAAATCTATATTTACTCCGAGTCTATTCCGGGACCGGGCGGTATGCCGATCGGAACCAACGGAAAAGCGATGCTTCTGTTATCCGGTGGTATTGACTCTCCGGTAGCCGGATATATGATCGCAAAACGTGGCGTAAAGATTGACGCTGTTTATTTCCATGCACCGCCATATACCAGCGAACGTGCAAAACAGAAAGTTGTGGATCTGGCAAAACTGGTGGCAAGATACAGCGGACCGATCAATCTGTATGTGGTTAACTTTACGGATATTCAGCTGTATATCTATGATCAGTGCCACACGATGAGCTGACGATCATTATGCGCCGGTATATGATGAAGATTGCGGAACGCATCGGAAAAGAGCAGGGATGCCTGGGACTGATCACAGGAGAGAGCATCGGCCAGGTGGCCAGCCAGACCGTGCAGAGTCTTGCTGCAACGAATGAAGTATGTACGATGCCGGTATTCCGTCCGGTGATCGGATTCGACAAACAGGAAATTGTGGATATTTCTCTGAAGATCAATACGTATGAGACATCCATACAGCCATACGAAGACTGCTGTACGATCTTTGTGGCAAAACATCCGGTAACAAAACCGAATATTCAGATGATCAAAAAATCAGAGAAAAAGCTGGAAGAGAAGATTGATGAGATGATGGATCAGGCAGTCAATACTGCAGAACGCATTTACATTGAGGCATAAAATCTGACGAAACGCAGAAGTACAATATCATTCCATTCTGACTAGTACACCGTTTCGTAAATAACTGTATCCTGCGTGAATGATACAGTTGTTTCGAAAACGATGTACTAGTAACTGCACAGGTGCTGAACAGTTACGAACAGTAAATATAAAAAGGGAGCCTGTTGCAAACAGAACTCCCGATTTAAAAATTCAGACTCAGTCAATGATATATGGAGCAAGTACTTTTAATACTTCATCCAGGTTGCTTCCTTCTGCATGAACATTCAGATTGATCGGTTTGGAAAGATCCAGACTGAAGATACCCATGATGGATTTTGCATCGATGACATATCTTCCGGAAACCAGATCAAAATCGAAATCATATTTGGAAATATCGTTTACAAATGCTTTTACTTTGTCAATGGAATTAAGTGAAATACTAACAGTTTTCATGATAACTTCCTCCCGAAAATTCAGATTATTTTTTGGCCGTGCCGGAGGTAAATCTGTCAATAACAGTTCCTGGCAGCACATTTCAGCTAAATTTATCTTACCGTTTTGGATGGTAAAAGTCAAGGTGAAAGCATACAAAGATTCAAAGAAAACGAAAGAATAATTTGGCAGAAAAGAAAGAAGGTAGACAATGAAAGGAAAAGTTGCACTGCATAATCTGGGATGCAAAGTGAACGCATACGAGACAGAAGCAATGCAGCAGATGTTAGAGGCAGCAGGATATGAAATCGTACCCTTTGAACCGGGGGCAGACATCTATGTGATCAATACCTGTACTGTGACCAACATTGCTGACCGTAAATCGAGACAGATGCTTCATAAGGCCAAAAAGATGAATCCGGATGCCATTGTGGTGGCAGCCGGATGTTATGTCCAGGCGGATACAAAAAAAGCAGAAGCAGATGCGTCTATAGATATCATAATCGGGAATAATAAAAAACAGGAACTCATTTCCATACTGGAAAACTATCGATCAGACCAGCAGAAAACCACGGAATGTGTGGATATCAATCATACAAAAGAATATGAAAAACTGGAGATCGACCGTACCGAAGAACATACAAGAGCATACCTGAAAGTCCAGGACGGCTGTAATCAGTTCTGTACGTATTGTATGATTCCGTATGCAAGGGGAAGGATCCGCAGTAAAAAAACAGAGGATGTTGTAGGGGAAGTGAAACGGCTTGCGGCATCCGGTTGTCAGGAAGTGGTACTGACAGGGATCCATCTGAGTTCTTATGGAAAAGACGTCCGGAAGAACAGGAGAATCTGCTGACGCTGATTCAGGCAGTGCATGAGGTAGACGGTATCGAGAGGATTCGCCTTGGATCTCTCGAACCGGGGATTATTACGAAAGAATTCGCAAAAGCCATCAGCAGTCTGCCGAAAGTGTGTCCGCATTTTCATCTGTCACTGCAAAGCGGATGTACTGCTACACTGAAGCGAATGAATCGACGGTACACAGCGCAGGAGTACCGGGAAAAATGTGAAATCCTGAGAAAATATTATCCGGCACCGGCACTGACTACCGATGTGATCACAGGATTTCCGGGAGAAACAGAAGAAGAATTTGAGGAAAGCCGCAGTTTTGTGGACAGTATTCATTTTTATGAGACACATATTTTCCCGTATTCGAAGAGAGAAGGAACGAAAGCAGCAGTCATGCCGGATCAGCTTCCGGAACAGATAAAAAAAGAAAGAAGCAGAGTTTTGATCGCTCTCGGACAAGAACACCAGAGAGAATATATGGAGCAGTTTTTGGGAAAGAAAAAAGAAGTTTTGTTTGAAGAACAACAGAAGATTCAGGGTCAGACCTACTGGACGGGGCATACGATGGAATACCTGAAAGTTGCGGTAATATCAGAAGAAAGTCTGGAAAATAAACGTGTTATGGTACAACTGCAAAACATCATCGGTCAGGATCTCATTCTTGCAGAATAGCAAAATTATGTGGAACAAATCGGTGATCCGGCAGAATAACAGTAATCGGCAGAATGTTACAAAACTGATAAATAGCAATGGAAAGTTTAAAAAAACTGTAAACTTGATTGAATTTTTGCATCTTCTGTATTAGAATAGAATAGATATCAAGTATAGTCGAGGACGTGAAAAAATGGCAAATTTAAGCAATACACAGTATTTTAAAGTGAAAACAGAGCCGGAAGTACAGGTGAAAGAAGTCCTGGATGTGGTATACACAGCGATGGAAGAGAAGGGTTATAACCCGGTTAACCAGATTGTAGGTTATATTATGTCCGGAGATCCTACGTATATCACCAGTTACAAGGGTGCCAGAAGTATGATCATGAAAGTGGAACGTGATGACTGGTAGAAGAACTTCTGAAAGAGTATATTAAAAACAGATCCTGGGAGAATCGCTGATGAGAATTCTAGGACTTGATTACGGCTCAAAGACAGTGGGAGTCGCAGTAAGCGACCCCCTTGGTTTTACTGCCAGGGTGTGGAAATCATCCGCAGAAAATCAGAAAACAAGATGCGCCAGACGCTGGCAAGAATTGAAGAACTGATTGCACAGTATCAGGTAGAAGAAATCGTACTTGGTTTACCGAAGAATATGAATAATACACTGGGAGACAGGGCTGAGAAATCTCTGGAGCTGAAAGAAACGCTGGAGAGACGAACAGGTCTGCCTGTTGTGATGTGGGATGAGCGGCTGACAACTGTATCTGCCAACCGTGTATTGATGGAGACGGGAGTACGCCGGGAAAACCGGAAAGAACATGTGGATGAAATCGCTGCGGTATTTATTCTGCAGGGGTATCTGGACTATCTTGCGAATAAGAATGAAGAAACAGGACGGTAGAATCATTATGGATAAAATCAAATTTGTGACAGATGAAGGCGAAACAGTGGAATTCTATGTAGAAGAGCAGACCAGAGTGAACGGTACAGATTATCTGCTGGTAACAGACTCCATGGATGATGAAGCTAACGCCTACATCCTGAAAGACTCTTCTGAGGAGACGGATCCGGAAGCGGATTATGTGATGGTGGAAGATGACGTGGAACTGGAAGCCATGTCAAAAGTGTTCAGTCAGATGATGGATGATGTGGATATTGAGATGTAAGCAGTGACGGAGGTGCTATTTGAAAAAAAGTAACGGTGGAAAATTGAAAATCATTCCTCTGGGCGGACTGGAACAGATTGGAATGAACATTACTGCCTTTGAATACGAAGACAGTATTATTGTGGTGGACTGTGGTCTGGCGTTCCCGGAGGACGATATGCTGGGAATCGACCTGGTCATCCCTGATATTACCTATTGAAAGATAATTATGAAAAAGTGAAGGGTTTTGTGATCACTCACGGACACGAGGATCATATAGGCGCTCTTCCCTATGTTTTGAGAGAAATTAATGCACCGATCTATGCAACCAAGCTGACGATCGGTCTGATAGAAAATAAATTAAAAGAACACAACTTACTTCGTACCACAAAAAGAAAAAACCATCAAACACGGACAATCGATCAATCTGGGATGTTTCCGGATTGAATTTATAAAAACAAATCACAGTATTCAGGATGCTTCTGCACTTGCTATTTATTCTCCTGCCGGAATCGTTGTGCATACCGGTGACTTTAAAGTAGATTATACACCGGTATTCGGCGATGCCATTGATCTGCAGCGTTTTGCAGAGATTGGCAAAAAAGGTGTTCTTGCACTGATGTGTGACAGTACCAATGCAGAGAGAAAAGGATTTACCATGTCAGAACGTACCGTGGGAAAAACTTTTGATAATCTGTTTGCAGAGCATAAAAATACAAGAATCATCATTGCGACGTTCGCATCTAACGTAGACCGTGTACAGCAGATCATCAACTCTGCTTACAAATACGGAAGAAAAGTAGTTGTGGAAGGTCGAAGTATGGTCAATGTCATTGGAACAGCGTCTGAACTTGGCTATCTGAATGTGCCGGACAACACACTGATTGATATCGACGAGATGAAAAACTATCCGGATGAGCAGATGGTTCTGATCACAACCGGAAGCCAGGGAGAATCTATGGCAGCTTTGTCCCGTATGGCAGCAAATATTCATAAAAAAGTTTCCATTAAACCAGGTGATACCATTATTTTCAGTTCCAACCCGATTCCGGGTAATGAAAAAGCAGTATCCCGTGTCATCAATGAACTGTCAGCCAAAGGTGCAGATGTTATTTTCCAGGATGTACATGTATCAGGACATGCCTGCCAGGAAGAGATCAAATTGATTTACTCTCTGGTAAAACCGAAATATTCGATTCCGGTTCATGGAGAATTCCGTCATCTAAAGCACAGGCAGGTATTGCAGAGAGCCTGGGTATTCCGAAAGAATATTTCATCATGCACTCCGGTGATGTGATGGAATTAAATGATGAATCCGCGGAAATTACCGGTAAAGTGCATACCGGAGCAATCCTGGTAGATGGACTTGGTGTCGGCGATGTGGGAAATATCGTACTTCGTGACCGTCAGCATCTGGCAGAAGACGGTATTATGATCGTGGTACTGACACTGGAAAAATACAGTAACCAGCTTCTGGCAGGTCCGGATATTGTATCCCGTGGGTTTGTATATGTGAGAGAGTCCGAAGATCTGATGGGACAGGCAAAGAGTGTTGTAGAAGATGCTATTGATTCCTGCCTGGATCGAAGAATTTCTGACTGGGGAAAAATGAAAGGCGTGATCAAAGATTCTCTTGGTGACTTTTTGTGGAAGAGAACCAAGAGAAAACCGATGATTCTGCCAATTATAATGGAGGCGTAAGATACATGAACAAGATACAGGAGTGCGTGGAAAAACTGCTGGAAGTAATCAGAGAGGATTCCGCATATCAGAGGTACCTTGCATGTGAGGAGATGCTGAAATCCAATCCTGAGCTGAAAAAACAGATTGATGAATTCCGTGTAGCTGTCTTTCATATGAACAATGACGATACACAGGGAGATTTGTACGATATTACAGATGAAGTAGAAAACAGATATGAAAAGCTTCGGAAAGTTCCGGAGGTGAATGCATATCTGGAGGCGGAGCTGGATGTCTGTCGGATGCTTCAGCAGGTACAGGAACAGTTTCGAAACGGGATTGATCTGAATATCCCGAATGTATGATCACACTGCCGGACATCCCCGCGTTATATGTGGGAAGGATAAGCAAGGAGTATAGATGGGTAGTAAGAAAAGAAAAAGATGCAACGTATCAGGTTGCCGTAAGTGGAGCCAAGGGGGCGATTCGGATTCTGCTCTATGTTTTGCTGATCTGTGTCCTGATTTTTGTTGGAAAAACGGCATACAGTTTCGGGTATCTGATCTTCTATCAGGAACCGGAGGCTCATACACAGGCAGATGGGCAGGATGTAACTGTGATTGTTCATGAAGACGATTCTGTCTATGATGTGGGGGAAACTCTGCAGGAAAAAGGATTGATTGAACGACCGGTTATCTTCTGGGCACAGGAAAAACTCTCCGATTATCGTGGTAAGATCAAGCCTGGTACTTATCTTTTGAATACGCATGAGACAGTTGATGAGATGCTTGCCATCCTGTCAGGGAAAAACACAGAGGGACAGCCGTCTGAGGAAGAAGAAAGCAGTAGTTCCGATGCGGAAGATCCAGAGTCAGGAGAGGAGAGTGCCTCATGATCGTAGACGAACGTATGGTGACTTTTATCAATTCTCTGGACGAAGGTCATACAGAATTCCTGGAACAGCTGGAAAAAGAAGCAAGAGAAGATGCGGTTCCTATTGTAAGAAGGGAAATGCAGAGCTTTTTAAAGTTTCTGATGGCAGCTGCCAGACCGAAACGGATTCTGGAGGTGGGAACAGCAGTCGGATTTTCTGCCCTGTTGATGTGTGAATATAATCCGGAACCCTGTCAGATCATAACCATCGAAAATTACGAAAAGAGAATCCAGATTGCCCGGGATAATTTTAAAAAAGCGGGTAAAGAGGGCCAGATCGAACTTCTGGAGGGAGATGCAGCAGAGATTCTTCCCACGCTCACCGAACCCTTTGATTTTATTTTTATGGATGCAGCCAAAGGACAGTATCTTCATTTTTTACCGGAAGTGTTGCGACTTTTAAAGAGTGGAGGCCTTTTAGTGTCGGATAATATCTTGCAGGAAGGCGATCTGATCGAGTCACGGTTTGCGGTAGAACGAAGAAACCGGACCATCTATAAACGGATGCGTGAGTATCTGTACGAATTGAAACACAATGACGAGTTGGTAACTTCCCTGCTCCCACTTGGAGATGGGGTTGCGATCAGCACGAAACGATAGGAGAAAGAATCATGAGAATTCCGGAATTACTTGTTCCGGCCAGCAGCCTGGAAGTACTGCAGGTTGCGGTTATATTTGGTGCGGATGCAGTCTATATCGGAGGCGAGGCTTTCGGTCTGCGTGCAAAAGCAAAGAACTTTCAAAAAGAAGATATGTCAGAAAGGGGTACGGTTTT